>Ga0308163_10000694_pt1 | contig 49779 bp, 44 predicted proteins | sample PhyTR1_FD_201037 | JGI IMG/M metagenome (GOLD analysis project Ga0308163, IMG submission 201037) | Phyllosphere microbial communities from UC Gill Tract Community Farm, Albany, California, United States - DLSLT.R1 | ecosystem: Host-associated > Plants > Phyllosphere > Unclassified | place: USA... | reverse complement strand
GGCAGGGGCGAGGGAAGAGGATCGCATGCCCACCGGCAAGGTGAAGTTCTACGACGAGGACAAGGGGTTCGGGTTCATCAGCTCGGACGACGGCCAGGAGGTATTCCTGCACGCGTCGGCCCTGCCCGCGGGCGTCGCCGGCGTGAAGGCCGGCACCCGGCTCGAGTTCGGCATCGCCGACGGCAAGCGGGGTGCGCAGGCCCTGTCCGCGCGGATCCTCGACGCCCCGCCCTCGCTCGTCCGCATGTCCCGCAAGCCAGCCGACGACATGTCCGTCATCGTCGAGGACCTCGTGAAGGTGCTCGACGGGATCGGCACGAACCTCAAGCGCGGCCGGTACCCGGACGACGCCCACAGCCGGAAGATCGCCGCGATGCTGCGCCGGGTCGCGGAGGAGCTCGATGCCTGAGCGCGTGGAGGACGAGACCATGGAGGAGACGGCGTCGAGCGTCGTCACCGACGAGACCGTGCCGGAGGCCCCCGAGCCCGGTGCCGCCGATTCAGCTGCGGCTGATGCGGACGCCGCCGACGGATCCGACGCCGTGACGACCTCGGAGGACAGCCCGCCGCCCGTCCCCGACGCCGAGCTGCTCGCCGCGGTGGACCTGGCCCGCGCGGCGCTGCTCGAGATCACCCCGGCGGACACGATCGGCGAGCCCGCCGGATCCACGGTCGAGGGCGACCGCGTGCTGTCGCTGCTCTTCGCGAACACCATGCCCGGCTACCCGGGCTGGTACTGGACCGTGACGCTGGCCCGCGTCGACGATGCCGCCCCCACCGTGCTGGAGGCGGAGCTCATGCCCGGCGAGGGCGCGCTGCTCTCGCCGCAGTGGCTCCCGTGGTCCGACCGCCTGGCGGGCATCGAGGCGGACGAGGAGGCCGAGCGGCTCGCGGCGGAGTCGGGATCCGAGGACGACGACGATGACGCGTCCGACGAGGACGATGACGACGACGCCGCGTCCGACGACGATGACGCGGAGGACGCCGACGACGTGCTCGACGGCGTCGACTTCGAGAGCGTCCCGTCGTCCGACGACGACGACGACGATGACGAGGACGATGACGACGACGACGATGACGACGACGACGACGACACGAGCTTCGACGGCGCCGATCGCTGATCCGCATCCCGCATGACGACGGCGTCGGCCCCCGAGGGGACCGCCGCCGTCGTCACGTCCGGCAGGGGATCAGCCCGCGCCCTGCTCCACCACGAACTCGATGCAGCGCACGAGCGCGCGCACGTCGTCCGGCTCGATGGCCGTGAACGTCGCCACGCGCAGCTGGTTGCGCCCGAGCTTCCGGTACGGCTCCGTGTCGACGACGCCGTTCGCACGGAGGGTCTTCGCGATGGCCGCGGCGTCGATGGCGTCGTCGAAGTCGATGGTGACCACGACCTGCGAGCGGTGCGCGGGATCCTGCACGAACGGCCGCGCGTAGTCGATCCGCTCGGCCCACTCGTAGAGGACCCCCGACGACTCGCGCGTGCGGGCGTCGGCCCAGGCGAGGCCGCCGGCCCGCTCGATCCAGTCGAGCTGGTCCTCGAGCATCAGCAGCGTGGCGAGGGCCGGCGTGTTGAGCGTCTGGTCGAGGCGCGAGTTGTCGACGGCGTTCTTCAGGCTGAGGAACTCGGGGATCCACCGCCCGGACGCCGCGATGCGCTCGACGCGCTCGAGGGCGGCGGGGGAGAAGAGCGCGAGCCACACGCCGCCGTCGCTCGCGAGGTTCTTCTGCGGGGCGAAGTAGTAGACGTCGGCCTGGGCGGCGTCGAAGTCGATGCCGCCGGCGGCGCTCGTGGCGTCGACGACCGTGAGCGCGCCGTCGTCGCCGTGTACGCGCGTGACCGGCGCCATGACGCCCGTGGACGTCTCGTTGTGCGGCCAGGCGTACACGTCGACGCCCTCGACCGGGTGCGCCGACGCGCGGCTGCCCGGGTCGGCGCTGATGACGTCCGGCGCCTCGAGGAAGGGCGCGGCGGCGGCCTTGGCGAACTTGCCGCCGAACTCGCCGAAGACGAGGTTCTGGCTGCGGCGCTCGATGAGGGAGAACGCCGCCGCGTCCCAGAACGCGGTGGATCCGCCGTTGCCCAGCACGACCTCGTAGCCGTCGGGGAGGCGGAAGAGGCGGGAGAGGCCGGCCCGCACACGGCCCACCATGTCCTTCACCGGCGCCTGCCGGTGGGAGGTGCCGAGGATCTGGGCGCCCGCGAGCGCGAGGTGGTCGAGCTGCGCCTGGCGGACCTTGGAGGGGCCGCAGCCGAATCGTCCGTCGAGGGGCAGCAGTTCGGTGGGGATCGTCGTGGTCGGCATGCGGCAATGGTAGGGGAACGCCTCGACGCGCCCCGGAGTCCGTCCGGCGCCGCGGCGGCCGTCGCGCCGGTCATCCCGCACCCGGGGAAGTAGGCTGGTCGCTGGCGCAAGGGAGGCCCCGATGACTGATCTCGTGGACACGACGGAGATGTACCTCCGCACCATCCTCGACCTCGAGGAGGAGGCCATCGTGCCCCTGCGGGCGCGCATCTCCGAGCGCCTCGGGCACTCCGGCCCCACCGTGTCGCAGACCGTGGCCCGCATGGAGCGCGACGGGCTCGTCGTCGTCAGCGGCGACCGCCACCTCGAGCTCACCCCGGAGGGCCGCAGCAAGGCCGTCCACGTGATGCGCAAGCACCGCCTGGCCGAGCGCCTCCTGAGCGACGTCATCGGGCTCGAGTGGGAGTTCGTCCACGACGAGGCCTGCCGCTGGGAGCACGTGATGAGCGAGCAGGTGGAGCGGAAGATCCTCGACCTGCTCGGCCACCCCACCGAGTCGCCGTACGGCAACCCCATCCCCGGGCTCGACGAGCTGGGCGACTCGCCGGCCGTCGCGTTCATGGCCGGCGTCGTGAGCATCGTCGAGGCGACCCACGGGGTCACCGCGGACGCCCCCGCGCGCGGCGTGGTCCGCCGCCTCGGCGAGCCCGTGCAGTTCGACCCCGAGCTCCTCTCGCAGCTCAAGCAGGCCGGCGTGCTGCCCGGGGCCACGGGCTCGTTCTCCCGCGACGGCGCCTACGTGCTCGTCCGCGTGGACGGCGCGGAGTCCGGGCTCGAGCTGCCGCTCGAGGTCGCCGGGCACATCTTCATCGAGCGCTGACCGGCGGCACGCGGGGGCCGTCGCGGTCGGCGGATCCACAGGACCACCCCCGAACTGGGCACACGCCGGCGGCTCACCGTGCTCACCGGGGGTTCTGCTCCGCATCCATCGCGAGGATGACGTCTCCCGTTATGGATTCGTTAGAAAGATGGTCCCTCAGGATGACAAACGGGAGCCCGTCCCTTACTCTCGAACAGGCCCGACCGACCACCACAGAGGTCCCGGGCCCGGTGCAGGGCGTCTCGACACCCGTCCCCTGCGCGTGTACCCCTCGACGACCTTGGAGGGACGGGGCGCCAGCATGTCCGGCGTCGAGACGCAGGAGGTTGACAACTTGGCCCATGGTGAAATCAGCGGTTCCGTCGGGAACCCGTCCGACCCGACCCGACCGCCCGCACCCGGGATGGATCGCCTCCCCACCCGTCGCGAGCTCCGCGCCGCCGAGACCGCGAAGGCCGTCCGACCGCGTCGCGACGCCGCCACCCGCACGCTCGCGGTGGCCGCTCCCCGCGTGAGCCCGGCTCCCGCGCCGCGCTCGCGCCGCACGAAGACCGCCAACGTCTTCGTCATGACCGTCGTCACGGGCGTCATCGGAGCGCTCGCGCTCCCCGCCTACGCCACCGGCGCGTCCCTCGAGCACACCGCCAGCGTCAAGGGCGCGTCCCTCCAGGACTACTCGGCCGCCAACGCCCAGGTCGTCACCGCCGACAGCGCGTCGTCCGCCCCCGTCGAGGAGGAGGGCTTCACCGCCACCTCCGTCGCCGAGCTCAACGCGCAGAAGGCCGACGCGGCCCGCGCGGCGCTCGCCGAGCAGCGGCGCACGCAGCTCGCGTCCTCGGCCACGAGCTACACCGGCGCATCCGCCTCGCAGCTCGCGCAGAACCCGATCTACCCCGGCACGTCGGCCACCGGCGTCGCCGCCGTCGCGCGCCAGTACCTCGGCGTGCCCTACGTGTTCGGTGGCAACACCCCCGCCGGCTTCGACTGCTCCGGCCTCGTCCAGTACGTGTTCGCGCAGTTCGGGCTGAACCTGCCGCACTCGGTGCGGGCGCAGGGCGCGGCCGGCGTCACGATCCCCGCCTCCCAGGCGCGCGCCGGCGACATCGTCGTCTGGAACGACGGCAGCCACGACGGCATCTACACGGGCAACGGCATCATGATCGACGCGCCCAAGCCCGGCGACCACGTCAAGGAGCGCCCGGTCTGGAGCTCCAACGTGCACTACGTCCGCCTCCTCGGCTGACCCGCGCACCGACCTCCGGAGGCCGGCGGCACGCATCCACCCGATGCGCCGCCGGCCTCCGTCGTTCCCGGGACAAACGGGGGCCCCTGGGCTACCCTGTGCGGTGAGACGTCCCTCGACCCGCCCGGGAGCCCCGATGACCACCGCACGCGACATCCGCACCATGGATGCGCACGTGCGCCACGGGCATCGGCACCATCCCCGGGTGGGCACCCATCTGGTCCACCCGAGCGGTCACCCGCTCTCCTGAAGGCATCGCCGAGCATTCGGCGGTGCCTTCGCGTGTTCCCGGGGGCGGGGACGCCTCATTCGGATTCCTGGAAGCCGTCCAGGCCGGTCTGAGAGGGATGTCGTGCGCACACTGGTACTCAACGCGGGCTTCGAGCCGCTCGCCGTCGTGTCGTTCAAGCGGGCCCTGGTGCTCGTGCTGAGCGGCAAGGCCACCATGCTCGCCCAGGACGAGGAGAACCCGATCCTCGGGAGCGGCGGCGCCTGGGGCCGCCCGTCGGTCATCCTCCTGACGCGGTACGTGCGGATCCCGCACGCGCGACGCGTCCCCGTCTCGCGGCGCGGAGTGCTGCGGCGCGACGGGGGCCGCTGCGCCTACTGCGCCCGCAACGCGACGACCATCGACCACGTGCTGCCTCGCTCGCGCGGCGGCGGGGACACGTGGGAGAACCTCGTCGCCTGCTGCCTGTCGTGCAACAACCGCAAGAGCGACCGCACGCCCGAGGAGATGGGGTGGACGCTGCGGACGTCGCCGCGGGCTCCGCAGGGGAGCGGCTGGGTGGTGAGCGGCATGGAGCGCCCGGCGCCCGGCTGGGACGAGTTCCTGGCGCCCGCGGCCTGACGCGCGGGCGGCAGCGGACGCGGCCCACCGGACCCGGCGGGCGCGCGTCCGTAGGCTGAGGGGATGACCGACGACGTCCGTGCCTCCGAGACCCCCGACGACCCGTTCCTGTGGCTGGAGGAGATCCACGGCGACCGCGCCCTCGCGTGGGTCCGGGCGGAGAACGACCGGACGCTCGCCCGTTCGCCCGAGGAGGCGCGGGCCGGGCTCACCACGGAGCTGCTCGAGGTGCTGGAGTCGGACGAGCGGATCCCGTACGTGACCCGGCACGGCGACCACCTCTACAACCTCTGGCGGGACGCCGAGCACGTGCAGGGCCTCTGGCGTCGCACCACGCTCGACGAGTACGAGGCCCCCGCTCCCGAGTGGGAGGTCCTGCTCGACCTCGACGCGCTGGGCGCCGCCGAGGGGATCCCGTGGCAGTTCACCCGGGCGCAGCTGCTGACGCCCGAACGCGACCGCGCGCTCGTCTCGCTCTCGCCCGACGGCGGGGACGCCGTGGCGGTGCGGGAGCTCGACCTCGCCACCGGCCGCTTCGTCGCGGGCGGCTTCGAGGTGCCGGTGGCCAAGACGATGGTGTCGTGGATCGACCGGGACACCGTCTTCGTCGGCACCGACTTCGGGCCGGGCAGCCTCACCGAGAGCTCGTACGCGCGGACGGCCCGGCGCTGGAGCCGCGGCCAGGCGCTCGCGGACGCCCCCGAGGTCCACGCGGTCGCGGCGACGGACATGCTCGTGCACGTGACGCACGACCCCACCCCGGGCTTCGAGCGCGACGTGATCCGCGAGGTGCCCGACTTCTTCACCTCGCGCACGCTGCTGCTCACGGAGGCGGGGCCCGTGCCGATCGACGTGCCCGAGGACGTGGACGTCGACCTGCACCGCGAGTGGATCCTGCTCCGGCCGCGCACCGACACGGAGATCGGCGGCGTCGTGCACGCGGCCGGATCGCTGCTGGCGGCGCGCCTCGACGACTTCCTGGCCGGATCCCGCGAGCCGGCCGTGCTGTTCGCGCCGACCTCGTCGCGGAGCCTCGAGGACTGGGCGTGGACCGCGGGCCACCTCGTGGTGACGCTGCTGGAGGACGTGGCGAGCCGGATCCGCGTGCTCACGCCTCCGACCGCGGACGGCTCCGGCGGCTGGACCGAGCAGGACGTGCCCGTGGGGACTCCGCTCGCGTCCGTCTCCGTCACGGCGACCGACCGCGAGACCGACGAGTACTGGCTCGCGGTGACGGGCTTCCTCACGCCGCCGACGCTCCTGCGCGGCGTGGTCGGCGAGGGCGCTCCCCGGCCGGTCAAGGACCAGCCGGCCTCCTTCGACGCGGCCGGCCTCGAGGTCGCGCAGCACTTCGCGGTCTCGGAGGACGGGACGCGCGTGCCCTACTTCCAGGTGGGTCCGCGGGACCTGCCGCTCGACGGATCCGCGCCCACGCTCCTCTCCGGCTACGGCGGCTTCGAGAACAGCCGGCTGCCCTCATACAGCGGCGTCGTGGGCCGCGGCTGGGTCGCGCGCGGCGGCGTCTACGTGCTCGCCAACATCCGCGGCGGCGGCGAGTACGGCCCGGCGTGGCACCGCGCGGCGCTGCGCCAGGACCGCCACCGCGCCTACGAGGACTTCGCCTCCGTCGCGCGCGACCTCGTGGCCCGCGGCGTCACGGTGCCCGCGCGGCTCGGCTGCGAGGGCAGGAGCAACGGCGGCCTGCTCGTCGGCAACATGCTCACCACCTACCCGGAGCTGTTCGGCGCCGTGGTCTGCGGCGTGCCGCTGCTCGACATGCGGCGGTACACGCGGCTGTCCGCGGGGGCGTCGTGGATCGCCGAGTACGGCGATCCGGACGTGGCAGGCGACTGGGAGTTCATCCGCACGTTCTCGCCGTACCACAACGTCCGCGCGGGGGTCGCGTACCCGCCCGCGCTCGTCTACGCGGCGACGAGCGACGATCGGGTCGGTCCGGTGCAGGCGCGCAAGATGGTGGCGCTCCTGCACGAGACCGGCGTCGAGGACGCCTGGTACTTCGAGAACACGGCGGGCGGCCACGGCGGATCCGCGGACAACCCCGCGACCGCCCGGCTGCAGTCGCTCATCCACGCCTTCCTGTGGGAGCGGCTGGGCGCGCGCGGCTGAGGGCGGGCGCGTCGCGCGTCCGGGCGGCGGATGCGCGGATCAGCGGGTGCGGTCGAGGGTGCGGGAGCGGTGGTGCATCCCGGCGATGAGGTCGGAGAGCATCGGCGTCGGCGCGAGTCCCACCTCGCGGTCGAGACGGGTCCGGTAGGCACCGTAGGCCTGCAGCGCGTCGGACTGGTTGCCGGCCGCGAGGTGGACGGCGATGAGGCAGCGCTGGGCGGTCTCGCGGAGCGGATCCACCTCGATCGCCCGGCGGGCCGCCCATGCCGCCTCGTGCAGGCGTCCGCGCGTGCGGAGGGCGTCGGACTGCGCCTCGAGCGCGTTCACGCGGAGGTGCCGCCACTCGTCCGCGGCGGGCTCCAGCCAGGCGTCGAACCAGTCGGGCAGGAGGGGGGATCCGAAGAGCGCGACGGCGTCCGGGGACAGGTCGGCGTCGTCCGCGTCCACCGCTCGCGGCTCGAGCAGCCGGGCGGCGGTCGCGCGGGCGACCCGGAGGTCGACGCGGACGTCCTCTCGGAGGAGCAGGCCGCCGGGCGCCATCTCGACGATCTCGCGCCCGGAGTCGCCCAGGCGCGCGACGGCGGAGCGGAGGCTGGATGCGGCGCGGCCGTCGCGCGCCTCCGGCCACAGCTCGGATGCGAGCGCGCCGCGGTCGGCGGGGCGGGTGCGGACCGCGAGGGCGGCGACGAGGCGCTGCGTGCCGTCGGACAGCGTTGTCGCGCTCGGCTCGCTGGGCGCCGGGCGATGCGGGGCCGCCGACGCGGCGGCGAGGCCCCCGACGCGGAAGCCGCCGAGCAGGTCGACGCGGATCACCGGGCGGCTCCGGTGCACGCGGTCGCGGTGGCGGTGGGGATGTCGGCGCCGATCGGGATCACGGCCTCGGAGCGCGCGACGACGCGACGTCCGCCGTTCGCGTGCTCATGCATCGTCCACCCCCGTAGGGGCCAACGTATCCGTTCGGCGCCGAAAGCCCACCGCCTGGGTGCTTTTGGGGCTAGGCCGACGCCCCGCCCGTCGATGGCACGACGGGCGGGGCGGGAGGCGGTGCGAGGGGCTAGGCCTTCGCGGACTTGCGTCGTGCGTGGATCCCGAGGCCCATCGCGCCGAGGACCAGGGCGGCGAGACCCCAGCCGATCGTGGGCGTCGGGTCGTAGCCGGTGACGGGGAGGTTCCCGCCCGGCGTGGTGCCGCCTGGGACGATCGGCGTGACCGGCGTGCGCGTGGCGCTCGGCGTCGCGGTCGGGGTGCCGGCCGTGGGCGTCGGCGTCCCGGCCGTCGGCGTCGGGGTGCCCGTCGTCGCGGTGGGGGTGGGGGCCGTCGCGGTCGGGGTCGGTGCCGTCGCGGTGGGCGTCGGCGCGGTCGCGGTGGGCGTGGGCGCCGTCGCGGTCGGGGTCGGTGCCGTGGCGGTGGGCGTGGGTGCCGTCGCGGTGGGCGTGGGTGCGGTCGCGGTGGGCGTCGGTGCCGTGGGCGTCGGGGTCGGCGCGGTGGCGGTGGGCGTGGGTGCCGTCGCCGTGGGCGTCGGGGTCGGTGCCGTGGCGGTGGGCGTCGGGGTCGGTGCCGTCGCGGTGGGCGTCGGTGCGACCGTGGGCGCCACGGTCGGCGACGTCGTGGGGGCGACGGTGGGCGACGTGGTCGGCGCGACCGTCGGGGCCACGGTAGGCGTCACGGTGGGGGTGACGACCGCGGTCACGAGGTTGCGGATGCGCGCGGTGCAGGTGACGGTCGCGCCGCCGCCGTTGCCGGATCCGATGCACTGGTCGACCTGCACCACGAGCGCGGTGGACGTCGTGGAGGTCGGCACGGTGCAGGTCACGCGACCGGCCCCGCCGCCGCCGTTGCCGGACTGGTTGCACTGGGTGATGTCGGCGTTCGTGGTGCTGGCGACGGGGGAGCAGTTGACGGCGTTGGCGCCGCCGCCCTGTCCCGCGCCGATGCACTGGTTGACCGTCGCGGGCGTCGTGGTGGTCGTGCCCGTGATGTTGTTCGTGACGTTCACACGGCAGTCGACCTCGCCGCCGCCGCCGTTGCCGGATCCGTTGCACTGGTCGACGGAGGTGACGATCGTCTGCGCGCGCTGCACGTTCGTCGTGCAGGTGCCGGCGGTGTTCGCGGCGCCGACGCAGATGACGGTGGTGACGGTCGACGAGCCGTTGCCCGTCGCGACGTTCAGGTTGTTGACGACCGTGACGGAGCAGGTGACCTGCTGGCCGCCCACGTTCGAGAGCCCGTCGCACTGCTGGATCGCGGTCGCGGTTGCGGCCGACGCGGAGTCGAGTGACCCGCCGACGCCGACGCCGATGCCGACCACCGCCACGAGGGCGATCAGGGCTGCTCCACCGGCGGCGACGAGACGCGCGCGCAGCGTGCGTCGAGGGCGGGTGGGGCCGGTCGCGGACGAGGCGGACCCGGGTGATGCGAGGTGATTCGGCACAGTGCTCCTTCTTCAGGAGCGAGCCTCCTCCCGGGCGCGCGACGCGTCCGCGACACGGGCGTGACCGGCGCGTGACACCCGGCGCGGCGCGGAGCCGGATCGCCGGGCGCGCGCCGGGGAGGCCATTCATTACGTGCGCCCGGCGTGCTCCCGACGAGCGTGTGGAGGGGCCGATCGGCATGAGGATCGGCCTCCTAGCGCCCCCGAGGGCGAGCGGAGCTGCACGGAGGAGCGGCCGGTCGAGGCGCGGCCGATCCGGCACGACACCCGCGTCCGGCGGGACTCCCGGATCGGATGGCGCCGCATCCGCGCGGAGTTCCCGATCCGCGGGACCGGGACCCGGACCCGGACCCGGCCGCGCCCGGACGCGCGAGGGCCCGCGGAGACGCGCTCCGCGGGCCCTCGACGCCGATCCGGCGGGATCGGGATCAGTAGTACTCGCCGTGACGGTAGTCCCACGACGGGAACGAGCGGGCGAGCGCCGACATGATGACGTCGACCGCGAGCCCGCGGCGGATGAGCGTGGGGTTCGGCGTGACGGACCGCTCGCCCTTCTGCTCAGGGATGAGCGCGCCGGTCGCGTCGACCATGGAGACCATGACGCCCTGCTCGTGACGGCTCGTCTCGTCGAGGCCCGGCTGGATGGAGGCGACGTAGTCGTCGGCGGCCACGATGACGTCGGCCTGCTGCTCGATGCGCTCGCCGATGCCCTCGACGCGTCCGCGGTTGCCCTTGCCGGACGGGTTCGCGGAGCTCGCGAACGCCAGGCGGCCGCTCGCCCACAGGTGCTCGGCGAGCTGCTCGGCGGGGCGGCCGAAGCGGATCACGAAGCAGCTCGTGCCGCGGCGGTCCATCGCGAGCTGCTGCGCGGTCTCGTCGGGGAGGAGGTGCTTCGCGTCCTCGCGCCAGGGGAGGATGCAGCCGAGCAGCACGTCGGCGTCCCAGTGCTCCTGGTAGAAGGCGAGGATCTCGTCGTTGAGCACGGCGAGCTGCTTCAGCTGCTCGATGCTCGTGCAGAGGACCACGCCCGGCTTGTCGCGGTTGCGCTGCTTCGCGTCGAACTTGCGCTCGAGGCCGGCGCCGTCGGTGGTCATGAGGATGTAGCCGACCTTGGTGGCGGCGACGACGAGACCGCCGGGGGCCTCGATCGCGGCGGCGGCCCGCTCGTCCAGGCTGCCGTCCCAGGGGATGGTGCGGGTGGTGTCGGTCATGGGCGCGTGCCTCTCGTACGTGTCCGGATGGTGGAGTGCCCGGGCGCACCTGCGTCGGGCGAGGGTGCGCCGTGCCGCGCGTGCGGCGTCCAGGCGGTGTGGACGACGGTATGCGCGGCGGCTGGGCGGGACGGGTGAGCGTCCACAGGTGCCGCCTCGAAAGGGGGCTCCTCACGTTAGCGCGCGCTGCCTAGCCTGGCGGGATGAGCGCCGCCGCAGGATGGTACGACGACCAGGATCCCGGCTGGATCCGATGGTGGGACGGTTCGCGGTGGACCGAGCACGTGCAGCCCAAGGCGCAACCGGCACCCGGCGCGGCGGAACCCGCCCGGAGCGCGGCTCCCTCCGTCGACCGCCTCTCGAAGCGAGAGGCGCGAGAGCGCGCCGCTGCCGCGGAATCGCACATCGCCGAGCTCGAGGGCCTCATCGACCGCCACGGCATGCGGGCGTTCGCGGATCTCGACGACTACCGGGCGTCCGTGGAGGCCGAGCTGGAGGCGAGCCGTCGGACGGCCGAGGCTGCTGCCGCCTCGCTCGTCGCCACGGCTCAGGTGGAACGCGAGCGCATGCTCGCGGAGGCGAGGGTCGCCCTCGGACGGGCCGAGGCAGAGCTCGCGACGGTCGATGAGGAGGTGCATGCCCGGACCGAGGCCCGCCGCCTCCTCGACGGGGAGATCGCCGCGGCTCGGGCGGAGCTCGTGGAGGTGACGACGACCGCGGAGCTGCAGGGGGTGGGGCTCTTCGACTACGACCACCCGGCGGAGACGTCGGCGGAGCTCGCCTCTCGACTGGAATCGCTCCGGTACGCGATCAAGAACGCCGTGCGGGACAAGAGGGCCGTGACCGCCACCTCCGGCTTCACCTTCAACGGCTCGGCGTCCCAGGGGCGGAAGTTCGTGAGCGACATGTCCAAGGTGCTCCTGCGGGCGTACAACGCCGAGGCGGAGAACGCCCTCAAGGCCACGAAGGCGGGGAACCTGCAGACGGCGCAGACGCGACTGACCCGGGCCGCCGAGCAGATCGCGCGAAGCGGCACCATGATCGACCTGCGCATCGAGGACCGGTACCACGAGCTCCGACTGGAGGAGCTGCAGCTGGCGAGCGCCCACCTCCGCGTCCTGCAAGCGGAGAAGGAGATGGAGCGGGAGCGTCGAGCGGAGCTGCGCGAGCAGGCGAAGGCGGCCGCGGAGCTGCAGGCGGAGCACGACCGCCTCGACAAGGAGCGCGCGCACTACGCGGCCACCCTGGCGGCGCTCGAGGGCAACGGGGACGTCGAGGGTGCGGCGCGCATGCGGGCGCGCATCGAGGACGTCGATCGCGCCCTGATCCAGGTGGACCACCGGGCGGCCAACGTGCGCGCGGGCTACGTCTACGTCATCTCGAACGTGGGGGCCTTCGGAGAGCGGATGGTGAAGATCGGCATGACGCGGAGGCTGGAGCCGATGGACCGCGTGGTCGAGCTCGGCGACGCCTCCGTGCCCTTCCGCTTCGACGTCCATGCGCTGTTCTTCGCGGACGACGCCGTCGGGGTCGAGGCGATGCTGCACCGCACGTTCGCGGATCACCGGGTGAACCGCGTCAACCTCCGTCGCGAGTTCTTCTACGTCACCCCGGACGAGGTGCTCGAGGCGCTGAAGGCGCACTCCGTCGAGATCGTGGAGTTCGCCGTCCATCCCGCGGCGGAGGAGTTCCGCGCGAGCCGGGCGCTCGACGGGAGCGAGCCGACCCCGGCGGGCTGACCGTCGGTCAGCCGTCCGCCGCCAGCACCGTGCGGCAGGCGAGGTGCAGCGCGAGGCGCGTCTCGGCGTCCGCGAGGTCGACCTGGAGGATGCGCTGCACGCGCTGGATCCGCTCGGCCACGGTGTTGCGGTGCACCGCGAGGATGGAGGCGGTCTCGGCCACCGACGACTCCGCGTCGAGGTAGGTCGCCAGGGTCGCGAGCAGGTCGCCCGCGGTCTGGCGGCGCAGCGGCGCCAGGAGCTCCAGGGCGGCCGGCTGGAAGGTGTCCGTCTGCGTCCACGCGAGGAGGAGCTGCGCGAGCCCGAGGCGGTCGACGTGGAGGAAGCGGCCGGACTGCGGACGGGAGGCGGCGAGCCGCGCGGCGTCGGCGGCCTCCGTCAGCGACCGGGCGATGCCCGCCGGGCCGTGGTGCACCCGGCCGACCCCGACCGAGCTCGGCAGGTCGTCGTCCCACCGCTGCTGGGCGCGTCGCACCGCGCGCGCGGCGTCGTTCGCGGTCGGGACGTCGGGTTCCAGGTCGAAGGAGATCCACGCGGACCAGCCGTCGCCCTGCTCGACCACGCCCACGTCGAGGCCCTCGGACGCGAGCGCCTCGATGATCTCGTACCGGCGGCCGACCGTGTCGGCGTCCTGGCGGGCGACGACGCGGATCCCCATGTGCCAGCCCTCGACCCGCCACCCCAGCTCGAGCGCGCGGCGGAGCAGGCCGGCACCGGGCGCGTCGCCGGCCTCGAGCAGCTCGCCGAGCAGCGCGATGCGCCAGCGGGCCTCGCGCTCGTCGACCACGCGCCGAAGGGACAGGCGGTGGCCGACCGCGAGCGCGACGACGGGGAGCGCGGCCGCGACCGCGTCCACCTCGGCGGGCAGGGATCCGGGCACCTCGACCACCAGCCAGCTCGGCGCGACCAGCCCGGACTCGACGCGGGCGCTCACGAGCGTGCCGCGCTCGCCGACGGGTCGCGCGTCGACGTGGCCGGGCAGCCCGGCGGCGACGGCCGCGTGCGCCTCCGGGGACGTGACGGCGCCCTCCGGCGCGAGGGTGCGGCCCGAGGAGTCGACGAGGAGCGCCTCGCGGCCGAGGAGCGCGGCGGCGGCGCGGAGGGCGTCCGCGGCGTCGCGGTCGGCGTCGGCCATCGTGGCCACGGCGTCGAGGGCGGCCCGGCCGGCGGCGGATCGCGCGTCGTCGAGGCGGTCGTGGAGGGCGAGGGAGGTGGCCCACGCGTCGTCGCAGGCGAGGACGACCACGCCGAGCCGGTCCGCGAGCAGCGTCGTGGCGGGATCCACCGCGACGGCCGCGTCGAGCACGACGACGGACACGCCGCGGTCGGCGAGGCGCCGCAGCCGGGCGTCGAAGCGCCAGGTGGTGCGCTCGGCCCGGTCGAGGACCACGAGCAGGTCCGTCCCGTCGGGAAGCGGCTCGTCCGCGGGGGCGTCCATGAGCACGCCCTGCACGCGCGTCACGGCCGGGTCCGCGGATCCGGCGATCCGCCGCACGTCCGCGAGGGCCGCGTGGTCGAGGAGCGCCGACAGGGGGACCGGGCGGATCACGCGCGCACCTCGACGGCGCCGAACCCGGACGCGGCGGGGGAGACGGCGGCCCGGCGCTCGGGCGTGGCCGTCCACCACGCGGGCGCGTCCAGCGTGACGACGGCGACCTTGGCGCCCGGGCGCAGGTCGTCGACGAGGAGGACGCCGGCACCCGAGACCGACAGGCCGGGCGTCCCGATCACGGCGATGAGATCCGGTGCCCAGGCCACGGGGACGCCGTCGGCGAGCGCCACCACGAACTCGTTCTCGGCCTCGAGCCGGATGACGGTGCCGCTCCGCTCGTCCACCACGCTGACGGTGGTCACGTCGAACCGGCCGGCGCGGGGCGAGGTGACCACGTCGACGATGCGGCCGTGGCCGAGGAGCGTGCCGCCCAGCGCGGAGGCGAGGCCGGCGGGGGTGCCGGACGGGTCGGCCTCGCGCAGGGCGCGGCCGAGCCGGAGCGCGCGGTCGGCGGTGCCCGGGATCGCCGTCTCGCGGAGATCGGCGGCGCGCTGCGGGGGCAGGGCGAGCGCGGCCCAGCCCGAGGAGTGCGCGATGGTCAGCCGCAGCAGGCCCTCCACCTCGGAGGGGCTGACGCCGTCGAGCAGCATGGTGCGGCCGCCCGGCTCGGCCACCGCGCAGGGCGAGATCGCGCGACCGGAGACGACGAGGCTCGACTGGTCGATGCGGGGAAACGCGCGTCCCATCAGGTCGGCGTCGACGAGGGGCAGGCCGAGCATCGACGCCGCCGCGAGGGGGGCGAGCCCGTTGACGCCCGCCATCTCGAGCGGCATGACGGCGGTGGGCGGCGTGCCCGTCCAGCGGGTGAGCGCCTGCACGGCCTCGGGCAGCTCGGTGCCGGAGGGGAGCTTCTCGCGGAGCACCGACGTGGACCCGATGTAGCCCACCGGCACCACGAGGTCGTCCGGGTCGAGGTCGTCGAGGCCGATGCCGCGCACCGGCCGGGTGGCGAGGCGGCGGGCGGTGGACGCGGCGAGGATCCGCGGGTCGCCGCCGCCGCCGGAGCCGAGCAGGAGGAGCCCGCCGACGAGGTCGGGGACGTCGTCGACTCCCAGATCCCGGCTCACCGGCGTCACGGTAGCACCCGGTCGGGCGTGCCCGGCTACCGCGCGAAGTCGTCGACGGGCGAGCGGACGGGGTCGATGTCGTAGCCGAAGTACCGGGGCCCGGTGAGCTCGATGCCGCGCGGGCTGTGCCACCTCTCGTCGGCCGGCGCCGACACCACGCGCACGCGCTGCCCGAAGCGCAGCGTCTCCGTGGTGATCGGCTCGCCCGTCTCGGTGTCGAGCACCATGATGAGGTCCGGCGTGGAGACCACGGGCACCCCGTCGATGGACGCCAGCAGCATCTCGTTCTGGAATCCCAGCACGATCTCGCGGCCCTCGTCGGCGCCCGTGCCCCGGATCCGCGCCTCCCCCTTCGCGAAGCCCGCGACCGTGCGCCGGGCCACGTCGACCACCTTGCCGCCGAGGAGGACCGCGCCGCCCAGCCGCTCGGCCACCGCCTCGACCGGGTCGACGAGGGACTCGCGCGCCTCCTCCACCAGCGTGCCGAGCTCGTGGCAGAGCGACAGCGTGTGCGGCACGAACGACGCCTTCACCTGCGCGCCCGTCATCGCGTAGTTGGACATGATCATCGAGCTGCCCATCTGCACGGCCACCGGGCGCGTGAGGCGCTCGGCCCACGCGTTGTCGATCGTGTCGACGACGCCCGTGTTGCCCTTCTCGTCCGCGAACGACATGGGGGTGGCGCGGATGCCGTCGATGGAGGGGATCACCATCTGGATCTCCGGGAACGCCCGTCCCATGCCGTCGCCGTCGACGAGCGGCAGGCCCATGCGCGCGGCGGCGACCATCGGGATGGTCGAGTTGGCGCCGCCCACCTCGATGCACGCCACGTGCGTCGGCGTCACCCCGAGGTAGCGGGCGAGGGAGAGGATCGCGCCCTGCAGCTGCTCCACGGTCGGCAGCTTCTCGACCATCACGGTGGGGGCGCCCATCATCGCGACGGGGATGACCACGGCGTCGTCCGGGAGGTCGAACGGGTCGGCCAGCGCGAGCGGGCCGAGCTCCTTGATCGCCTCGCCCGCGAGCAGCCGACCGATGTAGGGGTCGCCGCCGCCGCCCGTGCCGAGGATGGCCGCCCCCCGCGCGATGGCGGGCAGATGCTCCAGCCGGATCTCGGTGAGGCGGGTGCGGGGCACGGTCGTGTCAGACATGCGCGGCCTTCCTGATCTCGAGGTCGCCGACGGCCTTGGCGCGGATGCGGATCGCGTTGCCGGGCAGGTAGGGGATGACGAGCTCGTCGAAGTCCACGATCTCGACGCTCGACGGGGACGCGCCCGCGGCGACCGCGCGTTCCACGGCCTCCTGCCGGGCGTCGTCGAGGGCCTGCTGGCGGGATCCGTCGTTGACGCTGTAGACGCGGTCGAGCTCGCCGGAGACCTGCGCGATGGCGGCGCCGACGGCGTTGGCGACCGCGTGGTCGGTCGGCCGGACGATGCGCCCGAGGCCCTCGAGCTCGTCGGGCAGGAGGATCGACCCGCCGCCCACGGCCACCACCGGCAGCGGCGCGGACGAGGTGCGCATGCGCTCCACGACGTCGGCGACGCGCCCGGCGACGGTGTCGAGCGTGCGCCGCACGAGCTGCGGGGAGAGGTGCGCGACGAGCGCGGGGTCGCCCACCTCGGCCATGCCGGCGGCGACCGCCACGTCCGTGGTCGTGAGGGTGTCGCCGCCGAACACGAGGGCGCGCCGGCCGAGCGCGTAGCCGACCGAGTCCGGGCCGACGAGGTCGCCGTCGCCGCGCACCAGGGATCCGCCGCCGATGCCGACGGAGAGCACGTCCGGCATGCGGAAGTTCGTGCGGATGCCCGCGACGCTGACCTCGGTGGTCGCCTCCCGCGGGAAGCCGCCCGCGAGCACGCCCACGTCGCTCGTGGTGCCGCCGATGTCGACGACCGCGCACGTGTCGAGGCCCGAGAGGAGGGCCGCGCCGCGCATCGAGTTGGTGGGGCCCGACGCGAACGTCGCCACGGGGTAGCGGCGCGCGAAGTCGACGCCCATCAGCGTGCCGTCGTTCTGCGACAGGTAGAGGGGAGCGGTGATGCCGTGGCCGCGCACCGCCTCCTCGAGCCCCCCGACGATCTGGTCGGCCAGCTCCCGCAGCGACGCGTTGATGATGGTCGCGTTCTCCCGCTCCAGCAGGCCGATCCGGCCGATCTCGTGCGAGAGGGAGATGGCGACGTCCGGCCCGAGCTCGGCCGCGAGCACGCCCGCCGCCTCGACCTCGAACTCGCTGTTCACGGGCGCGAACACCGACGAGATCGCGACGGAGCGCAGGCCCCGCCGGGCGATGTCGGCCGCGTGCCGCTTGAGCTCGTCGTGGTCGAGCGGCGAGATGACCCGGCCGTCGAACTCGTGGCCGCCGTGGGCGAGGTACCCGGTGCCGCGCACCGCGTCCACCAGCGCCACGGGCCAGTCGACGAAGGGCGGCAGCGACGCGGTCGCGGGCAGCGCGAGCCGCACGGCCGCGGTGGGGGCGAGGCGGCGGGCCTCGACGAGCGCGTTGATGAAGTGGGTGGTGCCGATCATGACCGCGTCGATCGCGGCCGGGTCGAAGGGGTGCTGCCGGTCGAGCTCCGCGAGCGCGCCGACGATCCCGGAGGTGACGTCCTCCGTGGTGGAGGACTTGATGCCGACGACCACGCGGTCGCCGTCCATGAGCACGGCGTCCGTGTTGGTGCCGCCGACGTCGATCCCGATCCTCATCGCGTCGCCCCCGTCCCGGCCGTGGCCGCGACCGGCGTCGCGGCTCCCGGCGCCTGATGCGCGGCGCCCTCGGTGACGACCTCGCCGACGCCGCGGATCAGACCGGCCTTGCCGAGCGCGGCGTAGAGCACGAAGGCCGTGATGACCGCGTTGAGGCTGCCGAGCCCGAAGGTCGCGTAGTAGCCGACGAGGGCCGAGACCAGCCAGATCCCGAGGCTCACCGGCACCCAGCGCGGGGCGCTCGTCGGGAGCGCGCCGGCCTGGCGGGACGCGTCGAGCGCCGGCCGCCAGTTCCGCACGACGAAGTACTCGGCGATCATGATCCCCACGATGGGCGGGAACGCCACGCCCATCAGGGTGAGGAAGGCGGCGAACTGCCCGAGGATCCCCGCCGCGGCGAGCACCGACCCGACCACGCCCACGACCACCGTGACGAGCGCCCGGTTCACGCGCCGCCCGAACACGGTGTCGATGAAGTTCACGATGCCGAGCCCCGACGAGTACAGGTTCCAGTCGTTGATCTTGATGGTGCCGAGGAGGATCACGAGCACGCCCACCCAGCCCACGGACGACAGGATGATCGCGGAGACGTCGGCCGTGCGCACCGCGTGCGCGAGCAGCACGCCGGACAGCCCCGTGAGGTACTCGCCGACCGTGATGCTCACGACCGTCTGCTTCACGACGTCCATCGCCGAGCGGTTGTAGCGCGTCTGGTCGGGGGAGATGAGCGCGCCGACGATGAAGCCGCCGGCCACGATGGAGGCGCCCGCGAGGATCGACATGGGCGGCCCCGGCGCCGGCTGCGTCACGAGCTCCGCGATGTCGTGCTTCCGCAGCTCGATGACCACGGCCCAGCCGACGAGTAGCAGGAACAGCGGCACCGCGATGTTGGCCACCCACTGCATCCCGTGGAAGCCGAGCATCACGACCGCGGTGATGACGAGGCCGAACACGAGCGACCAGGCCCAGACCGGCAGCCACGGCATGATCGAGTTCAGGCCGGAGGCGGAGACGCCCGATTGGATCCCGAACCAGCCGATGAGGCTGACGCCGATGGCCAGGCCGATGACGGCGGAGCCCGCGTGCCCGAAGCCCGTCCATCGCGACAGGACCGAGGTGTTCAGGCCCTCGCGCTGCCCGATGAGGCCCGTGAAGATGCAGACGACCTCGAGGATCACGGCACCGATGGTGATCGCCCAGAACGCGTCCCAGAAGCTCATGCTGAAGCCGAGCGTGGCGGCGACGACGAAGGCGCTCAGCGCCGAGAGCTGGCCGACGCGCTGCGTGGCGATGGGGAACCAGTGGTAGCGCGCCTCCTGCGGGACCCGCGCGAGCGCGTAGTCGTCGGGTGCGGTCGATGCCATGGATGCTCCTCGGATGTCACGACGGGTGCACACAGCGTAGGGATCGGCCCGAGGGGGCACCATGTGCAGAGTGCCGCGCCGAGGGGGAGAAGCGGGGCGGAGTGCTGGGGGAGGGCTCGCGCGCGGCGGGCCCGTGACGGTGAGCATGGGTCCCATGGACGACCGTCGACCGTGCAACCCCGACTCGTGGGTGCCGCCTGGCCTGTGGGCGCCCCTATCGGGACACCTCGTCCTCGGGCTGGTCAAGGCGCCGGTCGTGCTCGTGCTCCTCTGGCTCGCGACCCTCCTGCCCGCCGTCCCGTCGCGGGGAGCGGGTGACCTGGTGGCGCTCGTGGCAGTGGCCGTCGGCATCGGCGCGCTGATCGAGGTCCTGGTCGAGGATCCCTTCGCCCGGCGGCGGAAGCTCTCGTCGCCGGGCGGCTGGGACTTCGCCCTCGTGCCCCCGCTCGTCGCGCTGGTCGGGGTGGTGGCCATCGGCTGGCTCATGAGCGGCTCGTTCGTGATGGGCGCGGCGGTGGGAGGTGCGTGGGGGCTGGCATCCGCGGTCGGGATCGCCATCGGCCGCCCGTGGGAGCCCGGCATGACGCAGGACGAGTTCGACGGGAAGTACGCCGAGCTGAAGGGCATGACCCGTGAGACCTTCGTGCCTGACGTGGAGGAGATCCGCCGTCGTGCCGGGGAACGGACCATGCAGAGGTACCGCGACGCGATCGAGCGGAAGCGCCGGGAGGCGGGTGGGGACGGGGATCCGCGCTGACCCGTCGCGGCCGTCGGCCGCTCAGAGCCCGCGCGGCCCCCACGCCTCGGCCAGCAGCTCGTAGGAGCGGATCCGGTCCGCGGGATCGTGCGTCGTCGTCGTGATGAGCAGCTCGTCGGCGCCCGTGGCGCGTCGGAGCGTCTCCAGCTGCCGCACGACCGTCGCGGGATCCCCGACGATGCGCGTGTCGAGCCGGTCCTGCACCTGCGCCAGTTCCGCCGCGTCGAGGGGCGCGGCGCCGTCCTCCGGGGCCGGGTACGGGATGGCCCCGCGGCCGGAGCGGATCGAGAGCACCCACTGCGCGAAGCCCGCGGCGAGGCGCTGGGCCTCCGCGTCGGTGTCGGCGACGAGCACGTCGGCCGAGACGATCACGTGCGGGGCCGCGAGCACCCCCGGCGCGAAGTGCTCCCGGTACGCCGCGACCGCGTCGACGACGCCCCACGGCGTCGAGTGGTAGTTGGCCCCGAAGGGGAGGCCGCGGGATCCCGCGACGCGGGCGCTCTCGCCGGCCGACGACCCGTGGATCCAGACCTCGACGGCGGACCCGTCCGCCGGCGGCGCCGCGATGGGCCCGATCCCGGGATCCGCGTACGTCCCGTCGAGGAAGGCGAGCAGGTCGTCCACCGTCTCGTCGAAGGGCGCGACCTCGGTGGCGCCGCGTCGGAGGAGCCGGGCCTGCAGCTGCGCCCGCGACCGGTCCCGGAACATCACGGCGCGTGCGGGCACGAGGAGCCCGTCGACGACGCGGGCCTCGGGGGCGGCGGGAGCGGCGGCTCCCGTGCCCGCCGGCTGCTTCGGCGGCATCGGCGAGCGGCCGAGCCCGAGGTCGAACCGCGGCCCGTACAGGCCGGTGACGGTGCCGAACGCCTCGGCCACCTGGAGCGCGCTGTGGTTCCCGATGAGGGTCGCCGCCGAGCCGACGCGGATGGAGCGGGTCGCCGCGGCGACGGCGGCGAGCATGGCGTGCGGGCTGGATCCCGCGAGACCGGGGTTGAGGTGGTGCTCGGCGAGCCAGTAGCGCGCGTACCCGGCGGCCTCGGCGCGCACGGACAGGTCCACGCTGTCGCGGAGCGCTCGGGCGGACGACGACCCGGCGGAGACGGGGACGAGGTCGAGCACGGAGAGCGGGACGCGCGGGGAGGCGGATGCACTCATCGCGCGTCCGCTTCCCCGGCGTCGAGGCTCGGGCTCCGAGTGTCGCAGTTCTCGTCGCGCATGCTCCGGGCTCCTCTCGGTGGTGATGCCGATGCCGATCCGGTGCGGCCGGGCGGCTCATCATTCTCGGTCGTGGTGACGGATCCCGAGCAGGCTGTCCACCGCGAGGGGCCGCGCTGCGTCCGCGTTCACGAGCTGCGAGGGAGAAGGCGCTGCAGGTGCTCGCGCAGAGCGGGATCGACGATGTGCACGAATGTGCCGCGGATCCCCCGCGTCATGAGCACCGCATAGACGTTGCTGATGAGCAGGCGCAGGTCGTCGTCGGAGAAGGTGATGCCGAGCGTCGGGTTGTTCTCCTGGCCCTTCTTGTCGAAGTAGGAGTCCCGATCCATGAACAGGCGGCCGGCCTCGGGGTCGTAGCGGAGATCCGGGCCGATGATCACGCCGGCGTAGTTGAGGTCGTATCCCTGCACGGTGTGGATCGACCCCACTTCCTCCAGTGCATTCGCCGACGTGATCCAGTCGCGCTGGGTGCTGTTCCATCGCGCACGGTATGCACCGATCTCGATGTCGAACGCCTGGGGGTCCTTCTTCGACACCCACTCCCACGCGTAGCCCGCGACCATGCGCGCGAGCCCGTGCTCCCGATCGCGGTCGCGGATGGCAGCGTGCATGTCACTCGCATCGTCGAACACGCGGAACTCGTATTCGCCGAGAGCATCCGCGGTCAGCGGATTCTCCGGATGCGGACTCGGCGTCGCGCCGAGGACGCGGCGGATGTACCCGATGTAATCCGTCCCCGCTCTCACGCGCATCTGCGACATGAGCGGCTGCCAGCGTCGATCGCGTCGTGCCTCCGTGATGACGCCCTCGACGGTGGTCGCGCCGAGGTCGGCGGGCCTGACGCTCTGCGCGGGGTCGATCATGAGGATCTGGTGGGTGCTCTTCGCTCGGATCCAGTCGAGCTGCGTCTTCTGCTTGTCGTCTTCGCCGAAGAGCGCGACCGTGATGTCCTCGAACTTGCGGTTCAGTGGGCCCGACGCCTGGTTCGCCCGGCGGTTCAGGCGATGCGCCTCATCGACGATCAGGAGGTCGAAGCGTCCGGCGCTCTCGCCGACCTGAAAGGGCGTCAGGACCTCGACGCCCTGCAATCCGGGCGTCCGGGTGAACACCTTCTTCACGCTCTCGCGCAGGGACTGCTGCGGGATGACGAACCCGGTGCGCATCCCCTTGAGCGCTTCGCGATTCTCGCCGAGGAAGAAGTCGGCGAACAGGGAATCGCTGTCGAGCGCGTCGTCGACCGGGAGCCGACCGATGTCTGCGATCAGCTTGAGCAGGTAGATCCCCACCACGGTCTTGCCGGTGCCGGGCTCGCCCTGGATCACCGTCGTGGTCGTGGTCGTGGTCGTGGTCGTGGTCGTGGTCGTGGTCGCGGTCCGCGTCCTGCGGTCCGCGACGAGCCCTTCGAGGACCTGCTCCACCGCGATCTCCTGGTCGGGGGAGAGCGCCTTGAACGGGGACAGCTTGAAGAGGTCGCCGTTCTCGATCTCCGCGATGGAGCGGTGGAAGAGCCCTTCGGCTCGGAGCTTCTCGAAGACCCGCTCGAATTCTGCGGTGTAGGTGACGCGGTCGTAGTAGTCCGCATTGGTGATGCCGATGTTCCGATTCAGGAGGGTGTACACGCCGTCGCCGGAGAAGAGGTTGATGAGCCGCGACTCGAAGTCGAGGCACACGGACTTGTTGAAGTTCTCGCCGACGATCACGCGGGCGGTCGCGAGATGACCGCGTGCTTCGGACTTGAGGTGCTGGGCGAGGCGTGCGGCAGCCCGCAGCGATTCCCCTACGTAGAGGTCGTCGCGCGCACGGCCTCTCACCCGCTGCTCTGAGGGCGGACCGTCGAGGACGTAGACCACCGGCCAGTTCGAGTTGCGCGGATGCTCCGCTCCCCAGCGTGCGACCGCGTCGCCCGTGAGCGCGACGCGACGGACGTCAAAGTGCGTCATACCGGGTGCTGCGTCCGCGGGCTTTCTCGACGGGGTACTTGGTCCGCGTGACGGCCAGCTTGGCCTGAACGATCTCGTCGGGATCGAGGCCCAGCCGTTCGGCGAGCAGCAGGCAGTAGGTGAGGACGTCGGCCAGTTCGGCCTTGACCTGCTCAGGGTCGCCGTCGGCATCCCACTGGTAGCACTCCAGCAGCTCGCCCGCCTCGATGGCGATGCTCTTCGCGAGGTTCTCCGGTGTGTGGAACTGCGCCCAGTCCCGCTCGGCGACGAACGTCGCGAGCTCGTCGCGCACGTTTCGGCTGGCCATGCGGTCACGGTAGCAGGCGGGCTGTAGACCCGAAATGGGGGCAGGTGGTGCTCCATTACGACGCATGGACGCCCGTATCGTCTGGACCACCGAGACGAGGGAGTCCCCATGGAATTCGCCGAACGACTTGCCGCGCTGGCGCTGAAGGTGCGCAACCAGCGCGAGGCCATCCAGACGGAGGAGGCGACGAAGAACGCGTTCATCATGCCGTTCATCTCCACGATCCTCGGATACGACGTCTTCAACCCGCTCGAGGTGGTCCCCGAGTTCACGGCGGACCTCGGCCTCAAGAAGGGCGAGAAGATCGACTACGCGATCATGCGCGACGGCGAGGTGCAGATCCTCATCGAGTGCAAGAAGTCGACCGAGCCGCTGAAGATCGAGCACGCGTCGCAGCTGTTCCGCTACTTCGCGGTGACGAACGCGCGGATCGCCGTGCTCACGAACGGCGAGACTTACCACTTCTACACGGACCTCGACGCGCCGAACCGGATGGACGAGAAGCCGTTCCTCGTGCTCGACCTCGCGGACATCGACGAGACCCTGCTGCCCGAGCTGATGAAGCTCACCAAGGACGTGTTCGACCTCGACTCGATCATCAGCGCCGCGGGTGAGCTCAAGTACGTCGGTGCGCTGAAGCGGGCCATCGCCGCGGAGTTCCGGGAGCCGACCACGGAATGGGTGAAGCTCCTCACCCGTCGTGTCTACGAGGGGTCGTTCACGGAGAAGGTCCGCGACCAGTTCACGACCCTCGTCGGCAAGGCCTCGAAGCAATACCTGAACGAGCAGGTGAACGACCGGCTGAAGACCGCGCTCGGGGCGCCGGCGTTCCCCTCGGCGCCGGCCGCGGCATCACCGGACGTGATCACCAGCGAGGAGGTCGTCGAGGCGGATCTCGATCGCGACACCGAGATCGAGACGACGCTCGAGGAGCTCGAGGGCTACCAGATCGTCAAGGCCATCGCCTGCAGCGAGGTGAAGCCGCAGCGCGTCGTGCACCGTGACGCCAAGTCGTACCTGGCGATCCTCCTCGACGACAACAACCGCAAGCCGATCGCGCGCCTGCACTTTAACGGCAAGAAGCAGAAGTACCTCGGCCTCTTCGATGCGCACAAGGTCGAGACGCGCCACCCGATCGGGTCGCTCGACGAGATCTACGCGCACGCGGACGTGATCCGCGAGGCGATCCGCGTCCACGCGGGGGAGCCGGTCGGCACCTAGCGGGGAACGCTCACCCGAGCAGCGCCCGCGCCACCTGCGGGAACGCCACCGCCACCGCCTCCCAGAGGATCTCCTGATCCGTCCCGGCGTGGTCGTGCGCGATGAAGTCCCGAACCGCGCGGATGCCCTTCCAATCGACCTCCGGGTGCGCCTCGTGGAACGAGGGTGGCAATCGCGCCGCCGCGGTAGACAGGTCCACCACCAGCGAGCAGGCGATCCGCCGTTGCTCGTCGTCGTGGGGGTCGCTGAATCGGGCGTGTCCGCGTTCCGCCACTCGTCGTGCGGAAGCCGCGAAGCGCGCGACGTCGGCGAGCAGCGCGGGGACCCGCTCCTCGTCGAGCATCAGAGGGCGACGGCCTCGGCGAGGATGCGGTCCATGACCGGCCCCGTGCCTCGATCGGAGACGACGTCGACGTGGATCCCGAGCAGCTCGGTGACCTCTGCCATGAACCCCGCCACGTCGAATATGGACGCGTCCGGCTTCGGGTGCACGAGGAAGTCGACGTCCGACCCCGCCGTGGCATCCCCGCGCGCGACGGACCCGAACACGCGGACGTCGCTCACGCGTCGGCGGGCCGCGACCTCCAGGATCCGCTCCCGCGACGCCCGCACGCGCTCGAGCGACGGGACCCGCAGCACCGTGCCCAGCCGCTCGAGCGTCTCGGCGGACGGCTGCCGGCGACCGCTCTCGTACGCGGCGATGTTCGGCTGCGGGATCCCCGTGCGGGCCGCGAGCTCCCGTTGCGACATCGCCATCTCGCGGCGCAGCCGACGCAGCTCCTCACCGACGGACGCCTCGCTCATGCCCGAGATGATAGCGGGCCGATATCGCGAAGCGGACGGTGCCCCTGGAGGGACTCGAACCCCCAACCCTTTCCTTAGGACGGAACTGCTCTTCCATTGAGCTACAGAGGCTGACGCGCCCATGGTAGCGGAGGGGCCGCCGGGCGGCACCGGGGGACACCGCCCCCGGATCCGCCCCCGCACGGTGTCGCCTGCCGGTTTCCCCACCCGCCGCGTCGTACTGTTGCCGGGTGTGGCGTGCCAATGAACGATCCGACGACGACGACGACCTGCTCTCCGGGTTCGCCGCCGAGCCTCTTGAGGACCCCCACGTGAATGCTTCCCACAACAACACCAGCCCCCACGACCTCCGCGTCGGCGACGTGCAGCTCGGGAGCGGCAACGTGGCCGAGCCCCGCTGGCGCGAGTGGCGCGAGCAGCTCGCCGGCATCGGCGGGCCCTCTCCTCTCCTCCACTTCGTGGACGCCCCCGGCTCGCGCATCGAGCTGAGCACCACGCACCCGGGTGGGCTCGCGCAGTTCATCACCGGCAAGACGACGCTGCTGTCGTCCCTGATCCGCGACGAGCTCGCGCTCCGGAGCGCGCGCAAGGCCGCCAACCGGATCACCCAGAAGGGCATCGAGCTGGTCTCGGCCCGGGGCATCGAGTCCATCCACCTCGCCATCGGCCTCGCCGAGTGGCGCTTCGCCGACGAGCAGTTCCGCGCGCCGGTGCTCCTGCGCCCCCTCGCGATCCGCCGCCACGGCAGCGACTACGAGGTGCGCCTGAAGGGCCAGCCGTTCCTCAACCCGGCGCTCGCGCGAGCGCTCGAGGAGCAGTTCCAGATCACGCTCGACGCCGACTCCTTCGTCGCGCTCGCCGTGCAGAACGGCGCGTTCAAGCCCCAGCCGGTCATCGACCGCCTGCGCGGGCTCACCTCGCACCTGCCGGCGTTCGCCGTGCAGCCGCGCCTCGTCGTCTCCTCGTTCGCCGAGGTGGGCCGGGCGCTCGCCGAGGACGCCGCGCACCTCGACCACCTCGTGATCGACGCCATCGCCGGCAACCCGACCGCCAAGTGGGGCGTCGGCGAGGCCTACGCGCCCGTGGATCCGATCCCGCAGGACCAGCGCCCGCCCGTCACCGACACCCTGCTGCTCGACGCGGACCCGGAGCAGGAGTACGTCATCGCGCAGATCAACGCGGGCAACTCCCTCGTGGTGACCACGCTCCCGGGCACCGGCGGCACGCAGACCATCGTCAACTCCATCGGCTGCCTCGTCGCGCAGAACAAGCGCGTGCTCGTCGTGAGCCCCCGCGCCTCCTCCCTCAAGGGCATCGGCCAGCGCCTCGCCGACGTGGGCCTCCCGGGCCTCGCGGTCGCGCCCAAGTCGCTCAAGCGCGACGTGGTGCAGTCCATCGTCCGCAACGAGAAGGCCGCGCCCGCGCAGACCGCCGAGGTCGACGACGCGCTCGTGCGCCTCCGTCACGTGCTGCTCGACTACCGCTTCGCGCTCGGCCGCCCGGATGCGGACCTCGGCGTCTCCGTGCTCGACGCGCTCGGCGAGCTGTCCCGCCTCGCTCTCCTCCCCAGCCCGCCCGCCACCACCGCGCGCCTCACCCGCGACGCCGTGGTGGCCATCGCGCACGACCGCGCGAGCGCCGCCGCCTCCCTCGTGAAGGCCGCGAGCCTCGGCGAGTTCCGCTACGGTCCGGGCGACTCGCCCTGGTACGGCGCCACCTTCTCCACGAGCGCCGCCGCGACGCACGCGCACGACCTCGCGAAGTCGCTGTCCGCCGACGGCCTCCCGCGCCTCCTCCAGCGGGCCGACGAGCTCATCGGCCAGACGCGGATGCGCGCCTACCGCTCCATCGACGAGCTCGGCGTCTACCTCCGCCTGCTGCTCGACGTGCGCGAGACGCTCGACAAGTTCCAGCCCGTGGTGTTCGACCGGTCGCTCAGCGAGATCATCGCGGCCACCGGATCCCGCCGCGACGCCCCCGAGATGACGAGCATCACGCGCCGTCGCCTCCGCAAGCTCGCGCGCGAGTACGTGCGCCCGGGCGTCCACATCTCCGACATGCACGAGAGCCTCAAGGCGATCCAGAAGCAGCGGATCCTGTGGCAGCGCTACGTCGCGGTCGGCTCGACCCCGGAGGTCCCGCGCGGCATCTCCGACGTGCACGTGCGCTACCAGGAGGTCGCCGCCGACCTCAAGGTGCTGGACGAGCCGCTGAGCATGCTCACACGCCCCACACCGCTCGGCGAGCTGCCCGTCGACGAGCTGCGCGAGAAGGTCGCCCAGCTCGCCGAGGACAGCGAGGTGCTCCAGAACCTGCAGGAGCGCACCTCCCTCCTCGCCGAGCTGCGCCGCCTCGACCTCGATCCGCTGCTCCGGGACCTCTCCGACCGGCACGTGCCGCAGGAGGCCGTCGCCGCCGAGCTCGAGCTCGCCTGGTGGCAGTCCGTGCTCGAGCAGATGCTCGCGGGCGACAAGGCGCTCCTCAACGCGAACACGAGCGTGCTCGACCGCCTCGAGTCCGACTTCCGCCTCGTCGACGAGGCGCACGCGACCGCCAGCGCGGGCCTGCTCGCCTGGCAGCTCGCGGAGACGTGGAAGATCGGCGTGGTCGACTGGCCGGAGGAGGCGCACCACCTGCGCCAGCTGCTCGGCGGATCCGCCCCCGTCGACGCCGCGGCCCTGCACCACTCCGCGCCGCACCTGTCGCGCACCATCGCGCCGGTCTGGCTCGCGTCGCCCTACGAGGTGCCCGCGATCACCGACGAGATGCCCTTCGACGCCGTGTTCCTCGTGGACGCCGGCGCGATGACGCTCGCGGAGGCGCTCGGCGGGATCCGGCGCGGCAAGCAGACCGTGGTGTTCGGGGATCCCGTCACGCAGACGCCGTCGCCCTTCACGATCGCGGTCGTGCCGCAGCCGGAGCGCTCGACGCCCCAGCTCGCGGACGACGACTCGACGCTCGAGGAGCGCCACGCCGACTCCGCCCTCGCCCGTCTCGGCGAGCTCCTACCCTCCCTCGCGCTCACCCGCAGCTACCGCGCGGGCGGTGAGGACCTGGCCGAGCTCGTCAACCGCCGGTTCTACGGCGGCCGGATCCAGTCCCTCCCGTGGGCGGGCACCTTCCTCGGCCACGGCAGCCTGTCGCTCGACTTCGTCGCCGACGGCCACGGCATGCCCGACGAGGACACCGGCGCCGTCGAGAGCGTCGACGCCGAGGTGATCCGCGTGGTGGAGCTGGTGCTCGACCACGCGAGCCACCGTCCGCGCGAGTCCCTCATGGTCATCACCGCGAGCGCCCGACACGCCGTGCGCGTGCAGCAGGCGGTCCTCCACGCGGCCGCCAAGCGCAGCGACGTCACCGAGTTCTTCATCGGCGACCGGGCCGAGCCGTTCATGGTCGCGACCCTCGAGCAGTGCGTCGCGCAGAGCCGCGACCGCGTGATCTTCTCCGTCGGCTACGGCCGCACGCCGCATGGCCGCGTGCTGTCCAACTTCGGCTCGCTCGCAGCGCCCGGCGGAGAGCGCCTGCTCGCCGTCGCGATGACGCGCGCCCGCCGCTCGATGGTCGTCGTCTCCTGCTTCCAGCCCGCGGACATCGACCAGGACCGGATGAAGCACGGCATCGTCGCGCTCGCGCAGATCCTGTCCGAGGCGGAGGCGCGCTTCCGCGAGGACCCGATCCCGGACGACGGCGACGCCATGCTCGTCGACCTCGCCCGCCGCCTCGAGGGCCTCGGCCTCGCGCCGGCCCTCGGCCACCGCGACAAGCTCGGCCTCGTCGCCTCCTACGGCGGCCGGGCGATCGCGATCGAGACGGATCCGGTCGTCAACCAGACGAGCCTCCGCGAGTCGCTGCGGCTGCGTCCCGAGATGCTCAAGCGCCTCGGCTGGCACTACCTGCGCGTGCACTCCTTCGAGCTGTTCGCGGATCCGGACGCCGTCGCCCGTCGCATCGCCACCGCCCTCGGCGCGATCTCGGACGCGCATCCGGTCACCGCGCCCGTGCAGGTGCAGGCCGGCGCGCACCGGGCGGACTGATGCCGGAGCGCGACGCGTCGGACGCCGACCGGGCGGCCGACGCCGCGGGGGAGCGCCGGCCGGCGCGCCGGTCGCGGCGCGCCTCGACGCCGCCCGTGCCCGGATCCGATCCCACGCCCCAGGCCGACGCGCACGCGCCCGCGGTGCGCGCGGCCGAGGACGCCCCCCAGGGCTGGGGCGACGCGCCCGCCGCATCGGACGCGAACGACGACCGCCTCCGGCTCGACCGCCCGCCCCACTGGGGCTGACAGGCCGACGCCGGAGGCGGTCGGTCGTACGGGAACGCGCGTCGCGCTAGGCGGGCTTCCCCGGCTCGGCCACGTGCTGGCCGGACGACGACGGCACCGCGTGCGAGCCCTCGGGCGACGGCCGTCCGGCGAGCAGGTCGCGGATCTCGATGAGCAGCTCGGTCTCGGTCGGCGGCACGTCCTTGGGCGTCGCCTCCTCCTCGGCCTTCTGCTTCGCGAACGCCACCTTCTTGAGGTGGTTCACCGGCAGCACGAGCGCGAAGTAGACGACCGCGGCGACGATGAGGAAGTTGATGGCCGCCGCGAGCACGGCCCCGAGCATCAGCGTCGCCGGCTCCCCGGACGCCGTCGGGATGTCGATCTTGAATGCGTTGCTCAGCGACGACGCGTTGAACAGCGCGCCGATGAGCGGATTGAAGACGTTCGTGACGAGGGCCGTCACGATCGCGGTGAACGCCGCGCCGATGACGACCGCGACCGCGAGGTCGATGACGTTGCCGCGGAGGATGAACTCCTTGAAGCCCTTCACGGGTGCTCCTGTCGTGCGGGCCGCCCGATCAGGTGGACGGCGATGATGTGCCGGAGCCCGAGGACCCGGACCCGGATGAGGTGCTGGGGGTCACGGTACCGGAGCCCTGGCCGCTCGTGCTGGATCCGGACGAACCGGACGAGTCCGAGGACCCGGACGACGAGGAGGACGAGTCGGACGACGACGAGGACGACGACGCGTCGCCCGACTTCGCCGACGAGGACCCGGACGACGACCGCGACCGCTTGGCCGCATCCTCGGTGCGCGAGTCGTTGCGGTAGAAGCCGCTGCCCGTGAAGCTCACGCCGACCGCCGCGAACAGCTTGCGGAGCTTGCCGCCGCACACGGGGCACTCGGTGAGGGAGTCGTCGGTGAACGCCTGCACGATGTCGAAGGCGTTGCCGCACACCGTGCAGCGGTAGGAGTACGTGGGCATGGGTCCCTAGAAGGAGTGGATGAGGGTCGGGGTCACGATGCCGTCGACCGGCATGTCGTGCTTCTCCCGCGGGAGCTCGTCGACGAACTCGGCGTCGAACACCACAGCGTAGACCGGGGGGCACGCCTCCATCGATCCGAGGGTCTTGTCGAAGTAGCCGCGGCCCCAGCCCATGCGCATGCCTCCCTGGTCGACGGCGGCGGCCGGCACGATGATCAGGTCGACGTCGTTGATCGCGATCGGTCCGAGCAGCTCGCCCACCGGCTCCGGCAGCCCGAACAGGCCCTCGGTCTCGGTGCCGTCGCTCACGACCCAGTCGAGCAGGCCGTCGTCCCGGGACACCGGCAGGAGCACCCGGCGGTCGTCCGCGTGCAGCCAGTGGAGGAAGGGCCGCGTCGTCGGCTCGTCGACGGTGGAGAGGTAGCACGCGACGCGTCGCGCGTCGTGGTTCCCCACGAGCTCGGTGAGCCGGCTGGTGAGTCCGTGGGCCGCGTCGTCCCGCTCGGTCGCGGTCATCTGGCGACGACGCTCCCGGAGCTGGGCGCGCAGTGCCCTCTTCTGGGTGGGGACATCGCTCGGCATGGGTCGAGTCTAGGTAGCTTTTCTCGATACGCTCGATCGCATGGTCACCCACATCACGAAGGCTGTCATCCCCGCGGCGGGGCTCGGGACGCGGTTCCTGCCCGCCACGAAAGCGATGCCGAAGGAGATGCTGCCGGTCGTGGACCGCCCGGCCATCCAGTACGTGGTGGAGGAGGCCGTGGGCGCGGGCCTGCACGACGTCCTCATGATCACGGGCCGCAACAAGACCGCCCTGGAGAACCACTTCGACCGCAACGCCGAGCTCGAGGCCACCCTCCAGCTGAAGGGCGACGACGCCAAGCTCCGCAAGGTCAACGAGTCCACCGACCTCGCCGACATGCACTACGTCCGCCAGGGCGACCCGAAGGGCCTCGGCCACGCGGTGCTCCGCGCCGAGATGCACGTGGGCCGCGAGCCCTTCGCCGTGCTCCTCGGCGACGACATCATCGACAAGCGCGACGTGCTCCTCTCCCGCATGATCGAGGTCCAGCTGCAGCGCGGCTGCTCCGTCGTCGCGCTCCTCGAGGTGGATCCCGCGCAGACGCACCTCTACGGCGTCGCCACGGTCGAGGAGACGGACGACGACGACGTCGTGCGCATCACCGGCATGGTCGAGAAGCCGGCCGCGGGCACCGCCCCGTCCAACCTCGCCATCATCGGCCGCTACGTGCTGCGCCCCGAGGTCTTCGACGTGCTGCACAAGACGGAGCCCGGCAAGGGCGGCGAGATCCAGCTCACCGACGCGCTCGAGAAGATGGCCGCCGCGCCCGAGTGGACCGGCGGCGTCTACGGCGTCGTCTTCCGCGGCCGCCGCTACGACACGGGCGACCGGCTCGACTACCTGAAGGCCATCGTCCAGCTCGGCGTCGACCACGAGGACCTCGGCGAGGGCCTGCGCGAGTGGCTGCCCGAGTTCATCAAGACGCTCGAGCGCTGATCCGCGCTCGTCGCGGTCGGGCCTAGGCTCATGGACGTGCCGCAGACCGTACCCACCATGCGGGACGGGCGCATCTCCGTCCGCCCCATCCGGCTCCGCGACTCGCGGGCCCTCGAGCGCTCCCTGCTCGACAACCGATCGTGGCTCCGCAAGTGGGAGGCGACCAGCCCCTACGCGCCCATGGCGTTCGACACGCGGGCGAGCATCCGGTCGCTGCAGGCCAACGCGCGGGCGGGCCTCGGCGTGCCGCTCGTGATCGAGTACGACGACGAGTTCGCCGGGCAGCTCAACGTGTCGTCCATCGCGTACGGCTCGCTGTCGAGCGCGACCATCGGCTACTGGGTCGGCCAGGAGTTCGCCGGCCGGAACGTGACGCCCACGGCCGTCGCGCTCGCCACCGACCACTGCTTCACCACCCTGGGGCTGCACCGGATGGAGATCTGCATCCGCCCGGAGAACGCCCCCAGCCTCCGCGTCGTGCAGAAGCTCGGCTTCCGCTACGAGGGGCTGCGACGCCGCTACATCCACATCAACGGCGACTGGCGCGACCACTTCTGCTTCGGCCTCGTCGTGGAGGAGCTCGGCACCAGCGTGCTCGCGCGCTGGAAGGAGGGCGGCGTGGATCCCGAGTGGTCGCGCGTGCCCGACGCCGACGTCGAGGCGGCGGCCGCGCCCCTCGCCGTGCAGCGCCGCATCTGACCCGGGTCCGCCCTCGCGATCTCGGCCGTCGTCCCGGCCGGCTCCTGCGGATGCGCCGGTCCGGCCATGGACACGCGGCGCGCTTCCCGCGCCGCGGCCCCGCGACCTCCTAGCCTCGGGACATGCAATCCGGCGGCATCATCATCGCGCTCTCCGCGGTGCTCTGGCTCGCCTACCTCCTGCCCACGTGGCTGCACCGGCGCCAGTACATGGCGACCGAGCGCAACGCCGTGCGCCTCCAGCAGACCCTGCGGATCCTGGCCGAGACGGCCGAGGTCCCCGACGCGGTGCGTGCCGAGACCAGCGCCCGCAGCGTCGTCGAGCAGCAGCGCGCCCTCCGCCGCGCCGCCGAAGAAGCCGAAGCCGCCGCGCGCGCGCGAGACGCCGCCGCCCAGCGCGCCCTACCGAAAGTGGCCCCCGTGTCCGCAACGTCGCCCTCCGCCGCCACGCGCCTCCGCCGCACCCGGCTCGTCGCCACCGCGATCCTCGCCCTCGCCCTCGTGGGCGTCGTCGCCGGCATCGCCCAGGTCGCCGCGGCCGGCGCCTGGCCGCTGCTCGTGATCTCGTCCGTCGCCGCCATGGGCTCGCTCGCCATCCTCCAGCGCATGTCGCAGATCGCCGCCGCGCGCCGCCTGCAGGCCCCCGAGGCCCGGCCGCGTCCGCAGACGGGCTTCACGGACTTCCACGAGTCCACCGAGCAGCCTGCCGCCCCCGTGGCCGAGCGCGAGGAGGGCGAGTCCTGGACGCCCGTGCCCGTGCCGAAGCCGCTCTACCTCTCGCGCTCGCAGGCGCCCGGGCCCCGCCCCGGCGCGGGCAACGCGCCCCGTACGCCGCTGTCGCCCGTCGAGGAGATGCGCCGCGCCGCCGCCGCGTCGGAGGAGACGCTCCGCCGTGCGCACCTCGAGCCCGAGGTCGCCCGCCTGGCCGCCGAGGAGGAGGCCGCTCCCGCCGCATCCGCCGCCCCGGTCGCCCCCGTCGCGCGCACCGCTCCGGACAGCCGCTTCTCCCGCATGGGCATCGTCGACGACGCCGAGCCCGGCATGGGCGACCTCGACGAGGTGCTGCGTCGTCGCAGGGCCGTCGGCTAGCTCGTCGGTCCGTGTCCATGGAGGGCCGCCGTCGCGCCGTCGGCGGAGCCGCCTCCTTCCGGGCCCCGCGGTTCGGAGGGCTCCCCACGACGTGGTAGTCTCGTGGAGTTGTCAGGGCCTATGGCGCAGTTGGTAGCGCGCCTCGTTCGCATCGAGGAGGTCAGGAGTTCGAATCTCCTTAGGTCCACAAGAACCCCGCTCCGGCGGGGTTTTTGCTTTCCCCCGGCGCGTGCGCGGGCATCCCTCACGCCCTGTGAGGGATGTTCGCGCCGCACCTCCGACGCTCCTAGCCTTCGGCCATGAACACACGAAGAGGCCTCACCTCCGCACTGCTCGGACTGCTCCTCCCTGTCGCGCTCGCGACGGCGGGGGCGTCAGCTGCCTCGGCCTCCGCAGCTGATCCGGGCTCCACGTCGGCGCGCACCGCCGCGACGACGACCGCCGCGACGACGACCGCCTCCGGCTGGCTGCACACCGCCGGCGGCAAGATCGTCGACTCCTCCGGGTCCACGTACACGATCCGCGGCGCCGCGTGGTTCGGGCTCGAGTCGTCGGGCTGCGTGCTCCACGGGCTCGACAAGATCACCCTCGACAGCGGGATGAAGCACCTCCACGACATGGGCTTCACCACGGTGCGCATGCCGTTCGCGAACAGCTGCCTGCGGGCGTCGAGCGTCGCCGATTGGGGGACCACCGCCAATCCGGATCTGAAGGGCATCACCCCGCTGCAGCTCATGGACCGCGCCATCGCCTCCGCGAAGGCCAACGGCCTGAACGTGTTCCTCGACCAGCACCGCCCCACGACCGACGGCCAGTCGGAGCTGTGGTACACGAACGACCTCCCCGAGTCGCAGTGGATCTCCGACTGGAAGATGCTCGCGGACCGCTACAAGGGCGACCCCACGGTCATCGGCGTCGACCTGCACAACGAGCCGCACGGCCAGGCCACCTGGGGCTCGGGCGTCATGGCCACCGACTGGCGGCTCGCCGCCGAGCGCGGCGGGGACGCGGTGCTGTCCGTGAACCCGAAGCTGCTCGTCATCGTCGAGGGCACGGAAACGCAGCCCGACGGTTCGGGCACCTGGTGGGCCGGCGCCCTGGGGGCCGCGGGCGACAAGCCCGTCCGGCTGAGCGTGCCGAACCGCGTCGTCTACTCCCCGCACGACTACCCGTCGAGCATCTACGCGCAGTCGTGGTTCAGCTCGCCCGACTACCCGAACAACCTCACGAGCGTGTGGGACACCCACTGGGGCTACCTCGCGAAGAAGGACATCGCCCCGGTGCTGCTCGGCGAGTTCGGCACCAAGCTGGAGACCACCAGCGACAGGCAGTGGCTGTCGACCCTGGTGTCGTACCTGCAGACCACCGGCATCAGCTCGTCGTTCTGGTCGTTCAACCCCGACAGCGGCGACACGGGCGGGCTCGTGAAGTCGGACTGGGTGACCCCCGAGCAGGCGAAGCTCGACGCGATGGCGCCGATCCTGCACCCGGCGGCAGCGTCGGGATCGGGTTCCGGCTCGGGCTCCTCGTCGGGATCCGGCGCATCGAAGGGATCCGGATCGTCCTCCGGATCCACGCCGCAGCCGCAGCCGCAGCCGAGGCCCCAGCCGGCTCCCGCCGGCGCGGCGTCCGCGAGCTACAAGCTGGACGGGTCGTGGGGAACCGGGTACTCGTCCGAGCTGTCCGTCACGGCGAGCTCCGCGGTGTCCGGCTGGACGGTCTCCTGGGACAGCCCCGGCGTCACGACCGTGCCGAGCAGCTGGGGCATGACGTGCAGCGTGGCGTCCAGCCGCATCACCTGCACCGGCGCGGACTGGGCGGCGAAGATCGCCGCCGGCCAGACCGTGCACGTCGGCCTCAACGTGCAGGGGACGCAGGCGCCGAGCGCGCCGACGCTCACCGTCACGAGCCGCTGACGGATCCTCATCCACGGCGCCGGTCGTCGGGCTCCCGCCCGGCGGCCGGCGCCTCCGCTCGTTAAGATCGGTCAGTGCCCCGCCCCGCGATCCCGTCCGTGACCATCGCGACCCCGGAGGTGCGGGCGCTCCGCGCCGACCTCGAGGCCGCGCCCTTCTCGCTCGCGTCGGCGCTCGGGGTCTGGGGCGACGAGGCCGGGCAGGCGCTGCACCGCGGGAACCGGATCCCCGCCCGCCGCGCCGTCGCCGCCGCGCGCACCGCCGATGGCCTCCCCGCGGCCGCCGCGCTCGCGGCCCTGTTCGTGCTCGGCGACCCGGTCGACGCCGCCGACGTGCGCGCCGCCCTCCCGTCGCTCGGCCTCGACGGCGCCGAGCGCCTCGGGCTGGTCGAGGTCCGCAGCGACCGCGTGCATCCGGCCGTCGACCTCCGGCCCTACGGCTTCATCGACGCGCACGGCGTCGGCGAGTGGTGGATCGCCTCCGACCTCGGGGAGCTCGCCACCGGCGGCGCCCTCGACGAGGACCACGTGCTCGGCGTCGGCGGCGCGTCCGCCACCCTCAGCGGCCTCATGATCTCCACGCCCGTCGCCTCCGCGCTCGACCTCGGCACGGGCTGCGGGATCCAGGCCCTGCACGCGTCCCGTCACGCGGACCGCGTGGTGGCCACCGACATCTCCGCGCGCGCCCTCGCGTTCGCGGCCCTCAACGCCGCCCTGAACGGCGTGACCACCATCGAGCTGCGGCTCGGCAGCCTGTTCGAGCCGGTCGCGGGGGAGCGGTTCGACCACATCGTCTCCAACCCGCCGTTCGTGATCACCCCGCGCGCCGAGGGCGTGCCGGCGTACGAGTACCGCGACGCCGGGCTCGTGGGCGACGCGCTGGTCGAGGGCGTCGTCGCCGACCTCGCCGACCACCTGACGCCCGGCGGCGTCGCGCAGCTCCTCGGCAACTGGGAGCACCGGGCGGGGGATCCCGGCCTCGAGCGGGTCGCGGGCTGGATCGACCGGGCGGCCGCGCGCACCGGGACCGGCCTCGACGCCTGGGTCGTGGAGCGCGAGGTGCAGGACGCCGCGCTCTACGCCGAGACGTGGATCCGCGACGGCGGCACCCGCGCAGGCACCCCCGAGTCGGAGGCGCTCGTCGACGCCTGGCTCGACGACTTCGCGGCCCGCGGCGTGGAGGCCGTCGGCTTCGGCTACCTCACCCTCCGTCGCCCGACCGCCGACCGGCCGACGCTCCGCCGGATCGAGCGCCTGCACGGCGGCCTCGGCCACAACCCGACCGGCCTGGGCGAGCACCTGTCCGCGTCGCTCGCCGCGCACGACGCGCTGGCCGGCGTCGACGACCGCGCGCTCGCCGGGCTCGCCCTCGTGGTGGCCGGCGACGTCACGGAGGAGCGGCACTACTGGCCGGGCGCGGAGGATCCGACCGTCATGACGCTCCGCCAGGGCGCCGGCTTCGGCCGCGAGGTGCCCCTCGACACGGGGCTCGCGGCGCTCGTCGGCGCCTGCGACGGCGAGCTGACCGTGGGGGCGATCACGGACGCGGTCGCGCAGCTCACCTCCGTGGACGCGACGGCCCTGCGCGCGGAGCTGCTGCCGCGGATCCGCGCGCTCGTCGCCGACGGGTTCCTGCTGCTGCCGTCCGGGTCGGCGGACACGGACCCGGGGCCGACCGTCCAGCGGACGACGCCTAGGATCGCGGGGTGACTCCCCGAACCGCCCGCCGCGCCGCCCGTCCCGAGATCCTCCGCGCCGCCGTGCTCGACGCCGCGCTCATCGTCGTCTTCGTGCTCATCGGCCGCGCGAGCCACGGCGAGGACCTGGCGCCCTCCGGCGTGCTCGGCACCGCGTGGCCGTTCCTCGCGGCCGGCGTCGTCGGCTGGATCGTGGCGCGGGCCTGGCGCGCGCCGTCCCGCGTGGCGCCCACCGGCCTCCTGGTGTGGGGCGTGACGGTGGTCGTGGGCATGGTGCTGCGCGCGCTCACGGGCGAGGGCGTGGTGGTGCCGTTCGTGATCACGACCGCGATCATCCTGGCGGTGCTGATGCTCGGCTGGCGGGGCATCGCGGCCCTCGCGGTCCGCCGACGGGCGCGCGCCTGACCCGGTCGGGCCCGCGTCGCGGCAGGGCCGTCGGCTAGGCGGCCGCCGCCTCCATCACGGCGATGAGCGCCTTCGCGTAGGCCTCCTCCGCCTCGAGGTCGCGGTGCTCGACCTCCGCGTCGTCGATCACGACGAGCACCACGTGCGCGCCGTCCTCGGCCCCGCCGATCTCGCGGCGCAGCGACCGGAAGGCGCCGCCGAGCAGCGCCCGCAGCTGGTCCTCGCGCGGCAGCCACAGGCTGTCCTCGAGCGCGACGGAGTCGAGCGCCCACTCGGTCGTGCCGTTGAAGCCGAGCACCGTGCCCGTCGCGTGCTCGTGCGCCTCGATGGTGAGCTCGCTGATGGTGAAGACGTCCGACTCGAAGCCCTGGCCGCGGATCCGGAACCGGTCGCCGGGCTCAGGGCTCCACTCGAGGCCGAGCTCCAGGAGGGTCGTCGCGTGCGCGGTGGAGATCATGCGTGCAGTATGCCCGCCGCTCCCGGGCGTCGCCTCCGCAGGCGGGGGAATGCCGGTGCATTAGATTCGGGGCACCGACCGCGGCCGACCCCGTCGTCGTCGGGCCCGGGAGGACCATGCGCGCGACAGTGAAGGACGTGGCCGCGCGCGCCGGCGTCTCCCCGAAGACCGTCTCCAACGTGATCACCGGCCGCGTCGCCGTGAGCCCCAGCACGCGCGAGCGCGTCGAGCAGGCGGTGGCCGCCCTCGACTACGTGCCCAACCTCTCGGCCCGCGGGCTCCGCAACGGCCGCACGGGCGTCATCGCGGTGGCGCTCCCCGACCTCGGCACCGCGTACTCCGCGGAGCTCGCGCACCACCTGGTGGAGGTGGCGCACGAGGCCGGCTACAGCATCCAGATGGAGGAGACGGGGTCGCGGCCGGACCGGGAGCGCGACCTGATGTCGCGTGCGCGCGAGCACCTGGTGGACGGCCTGATCCTCAACCCCGTGCTGCTCTCGCAGAGCGCCATCGTGCGCGCCGAGTCGCTGCCGCCCGTGGTGGTCATCGGCGAGGTGGAGCAGGAGATCGCCGACCGGGTCGGGGTCGACAGCGTCCAGGCCGCCTACGACATGACGCGCTTCCTCCTCGGCACCGGCGCCCGCCGCATCGCGGCGGTCGGCACGGCCACGCGCGAGGAGTCGGCGGCGGGCGACCTCCGCCGCATCGGCTACCTGCGCGCGATGGAGGAGGCGGGCGAGGCGCCCATCGAGATCGACCGGACCGGCTGGAACAGCGCATCGGGCGCCGAGGCCGTCGACGCGTGGCTCACGAGCGGCCAGCCGCGTCCCGACGCGCTGTTCTGCTTCACCGACGGCCTGGCCTTCGGCGCCCTGCGCGCGCTCGCCGACCACGGGGTGCGCGTGCCCGAGGACATCCAGGTCGCGGGCTTCGACGACGTCGACCAGTCGCGCTTCTCGATCCCCACCCTCACCACCGTGCACTTCGACCTCCGCGCCTACGCGGAGGCGGCGGTCGGCCAGCTCGTCCGACGCATCGAGGAGCGCGAGGGGCCGCCGGTGCACGTCGTCATCCCGCACCGCATCGTCGCGCGCGGCAGCACTCGCGCGACGCCGTCGGTCTGATCGCCGACCCTCCGCCGACTCGCGAAGTCGTCTCCGCGAAACGTTGCGCGCGGCATTACAACGATGTAAAGATCGTCGCATCACGAAGGAGTGGTCAATGGATCCTGTTGAGGGGAAGGCCGGGGCGCGTCCCACGGCATGGTCGAGGCGTCAGCTGATCATGGGCGGCGCGGCCGCCCTGGGCGGCGTGTTCCTGGTGGGGGGCCTCTCCGGCTGCGCGCCCCAGGTGGCCGCGGCCGGCGGCATCGTCGACCTGAAGTACTGGCACCTGCTGTCGGGCGGCGACGGCATCCGCATGACGGAGATGGTGCGCGAGGCGGAGCAGACGGGCGACGGGTTCGACGTCACCGCCACCGTCCTCGCCTGGGGCCAGCCGTACTACACGAAGCTCGCCATGGCGTCGGTCGGCGGGCGCGCTCCCGACGTCGCCGTGATGCACGCGGCCCGCGTCCCCGGATTCGCGCCCGGCGGCCTGCTCGACCCGTGGGACCTCGACATGCTCGCCGAGCTCGGCGTCGCGCAGGCGGACTTCGAGCCGCGCGTCTGGGACAAGGGCGTGGTGGACGGGAGGCTCTACTCCATCGCGCTCGACAGCCACCCGTTCGTGATGATGTACAACACCGACATCGCGGGGAAGGCGGGCCTCCTCGGCGACGACGGCCAGCTCGCCCCCATCGACTCGCCCGAGGGCTTCGCCGACGCCATGCGGGCCATGCAGCAGGTGACCGGCGTGCATGGCCTCAGCTACGGCTACCTCGGCGACGGCACCCAGATGTGGCGCCTCTTCTTCACGCTCTACAAGCAGATGGGCGGCCGGATGGAGCTGCCCACCGGCGGCGAGGTCGTCTACGACCGCGACAAGGCGCTCGCCGCGCTGGAGTTCATCCGCACGCTCCTCGACGGCACCATCGCCACCCCGAGCGGCGACATCGGCAACGCCATCGCGGAGTTCGCCGGGGGGAAGAGCGGCGCGATCTTCACGGGCGTGTGGGAGCTGCCCACGTTCCAGACGGCGAAGCTGCCCTTCGACGCGATGCCGATCCCGACGCTCTTCGGCACGCCCGCGACCTTCGCCGACTCGCACGCGTTCGTGCTCCCGCACCAGAGCGCGCCCGATCCCGAGAAGCGCCGCAAGAGCTACGAGTTCGTCACCGACCTCCTGAAGAACTCGCTGCAGTGGGCGGGCGCCGGGCACATCCCCGCCTACCGGCCGGTCATCGACAGCCCCGGGTACGCGGAGCTGCTGCCCCAGGCGCACTACGCCTACGCGGCCGAGCAGATCGAGTACGACCCCGTCGCGTACTTCACCGGATCCGGCTCGGACTTCCAGACCTTCTTCGGCGAGAACATGCAGAACGTGTTCCTCGGCCGGCTGGATCCCGAGGCCGGCCTCGACGCGTTCATCGCGAAGATCGACGCGCTGCTCGCCAAGCCCAACCCCCTGTAGCGGCCCGCGGCCGCCCCCGCGGCCGGGCACATCCCCGAGCGAAACGACGAAGGAGTCCACTCGTGACGACAGCAGCACCACCCGCCCCGGTCGCGCCCGCGACCGGGCCCGCCTCCCCGCCTCCCGTCGCGGTCCGCCCCCGGCCGCGCGCCAAGGAGCAGATGCAGGGGATGCTCTTCCTGGCCCCGTTCCTCGTGACCTTCCTGCTCTTCCTCGTGTGGCCGGTGATCTACGGCTTCTACCAGAGCCTCACGGGCCAGAGCCTGACGGGCGCGAACGGCGGCTTCATCGGATTCGCCAACTACGCGGAGGCGTTCGGCGACTCCCAGATGTGGCGCTCGCTCGGCAACACCGTGGTGTTCACGGTCGCGAGCACCGTGCCGCTCCTCGTCGTCGGCCTGGTCCTCGCGCTCCTCGTGAACCTCGGGCTCCCGGGCCAGTGGCTGTGGCGGCTGTCGTTCTTCCTGCCGTTCCTGCTCGCGTCCACCGTCGTGTCGCTCATCTGGCTGTGGATGTACAACCCGCAGCTCGGCCTCATCAACGCCGTCGCGGGATCGCTCGGGCTCCCGCAGCCCGCCTGGCTGCAGGACACGTCACTCGCGATGGCGAGCCTCGTGATCACCACCGTGTGGTGGACCGTGGGCTTCAACTTCCTCATCTACCTGGCCGCGCTGCAGAACATCCCCGACCAGCAGTACGAGGCCGCGGCGCTCGACGGCGCCGGGAAGTGGCGGCAGCTGTTCTCCATCACGATCCCGCAGCTCGCCCCGACCACCGCGCTGCTCGCGATCCTGCAGGTGCTCGCCAGCCTGAAGGTCTTCGACCAGATGTACCAGATGACGCAGGGCGGCCCGGGCGGCGCGACCCGCCCCATCGTGCAGTACGTCTTCGAGACCGGATTCACCGGCTTCCGCTTCGGCTACTCGGCCGCCATCTCCTACATCTTCTTCGCCCTGATCGTGGTCATCTCGATCGTGCAGCTCACCGCCTCCCGGAGGAAGCCATGACCACCGCCACCCGCCCCGCCTTCTCCGCCGGCACGCTCGCGCGGAAGCCGGCCGTGACCTCCGCCGCGCGCGTGGGCCGCACGGGCACGCCGCGGTTCGCGCCGTCGCGCATCGCGGCCCTGCTGATCCTCGCGGTGCTCGCCGCCTCGTGGCTCCTCCCCTTCCTCTGGGCGGTCCTCACGTCGTTCAAGTCGGAGACGGACGCGGCCGCGGTGCCGGTGACGCTCTTCCCGAAGGGCGGGTTCACGCTCGACGCCTACGCGTCCGTGCTGCAGGGCGGCAGCATCCCGCTCTGGACCTGGAACAGCCTGCTCACGAGCGGCGTGATCACGGTGGTCGCGGTCGTCTTCTCCGCGCTCGCCGGGTACGCGCTCAGCCGCATCGACTTCCGCGGCCGGAAGCTCGTGATGGGGGCGATCGTGGCGGCGATCATCGTGCCGCCGCAGATCCTCATCGTCCCGCTCTTCTACCAGATGCTCTCGTTCGACCTCATCGACACCCTCTGGGCGGTGATCCTGCCCCAGCTCGTGCACCCCGCGATGGTGTTCGTGCTGAAGGCGTTCTTCGACCAGATCCCCCTGGAGCTCGAGGACGCGGCGCGGGTCGACGGCGCCGGGCGGGTGCGCGTGTTCCTGCAGATCGTGATGCCGCTCTCGCGCCCGATCCTCTCCGCGGTGGCGATCTTCATCTTCATCGGCGCGTGGAACAACTTCCTCTGGCCCTTCATCGCCACCAACGACTCGAGCCTCATGACGCTGCCGGTCGGGCTGCAGACGGTGAAGAGCGCCTACGGGATCCAGTACGCCCAGAACATGGCGTCGGCGGTGCTCGCCGCGCTGCCCCTGATCCTCGTGTTCCTCTTCTTCCAGCGGCAGATCATCAAGGGCATCTCGACGACGGGGTTCGGCGGGCAGTGACCCGCGGCCCGCGCGCCGCTCCCCGGAGCGGACGCCGGGCGCACGACGACGGCCCGCCCCGCGCGATGCGGGACGGGCCGTCGTCGTGGAGCGGGTCGATCAGCTGACCGGGCCCTCCGTGAGGGTGACCTCGGCGGACTTCTGGGCGCCGGAGGCGGTGGTCCAGCCGAGCTTCACGCGGTCGCCCGGCTTGTGGCCCGAGACCGCGGTGCTGAGCTCGGAGGCGGAGGCGACCGCCGTGCCGTCGACCGAGGTGACGACGTCGCCCTGCGCGAGGCCGGCCTTCGCGGCGCCGGATCCGTCGACGACCCCGGAGAGCGGCGCGCCCGCCACGGTGCCCGGCTGGTTCGCGAGCAGCACGCCGAGGAACGCGGGGTAGCCGATCTTCACGGTGCCGGACTCGACGCCGCTCTCGATCTGCTTCGCGATGGACATCGCGCGGTCGATCGGGATGGCGAAGCCGGTGATGTCGGCGGATCCGCTCGAGGCGGCCGTGTCGATCCCGACGACCTCGCCGTCGGCGTCCTTGAGGGGCCCGCCGGAGTCGCCCGACACGATGGGCGCGTCGGTCTGGATCATGTCGGTGAGCGTCTCGCCCGCCGCCGTGCCCTCGGACTGCGTCGTCACCGACTGGCCGAGCGCGGTGACCGCGCCCGACGCCGCGGTGAGCGTGCCCGTGCCGCCCGCGTTGCCGATGCCCGTGACGGCCTCGCCGACCTGGACGCCGTCGGAGTCGATCTTCGCGGGCGTGAGGCCCGACGCGCCCTCGAGCTTCAGCACGGCCACGTCGTTGGTGGCGTCGGTGCCGACGACCTTCCCGACGTACGCCTTGCCGGTGGACTCGACCGTCACGCGGATGCTCGTGGCGCCGCTGACCACGTGGTTGTTGGTGAGGATGGTGCCGTCGGACGACAGGATGATGCCGGTGCCGGCACCCGCCGCGTTCTCGTAGGTGAGCGCCGAGTCGACGGTCACGACGCCCGCGATCTGGTCGGTCGACGCCTCGGGGGAGGTCGCCGAGGTGCCGGTGCCGGATCCGCGCTGCGAGCCGGAGCCGGAACCCTGCCCGGTGCCGCCCATGCCCCGGCCGTGACCCTGGCCCTGCCCGGGGACGAAGACGCCGGGATCCTGGACGCGGGATTCCCCGGTCGAGGACGCATGGCGCCCGAGGTCGGCCATGAAGCCCACCGCGGTGCCGCTGCCGAAGGAGAGGAGGAGGGCGAGGGCGGATGCTCCGGCGATCAGGCCGGTGCGGAGGCCGCGTCCCATGCGCTTCGGCGGGACGGGGTGGCCCGCCGCGTCGACGGGGAGCGGGCGGCCGAACGCGTCGGTCGCGGGAGCGGGCCAGCCGGATCCGGCGGGGGCGCCGTGGCCGACGGTCGGCGACGCGGTGGCGTACGCGGCGGTGGGGGCCGTGGGCTGCGGGAGCGTGGGCTGCGCCGGGGCGGCGGATGCGGCGGCCGGGGCGGCGGGGCCGGCGGCGGCCGGTCCGCTCGGGGCGGCCCAGCGCGCCTCGGCGGCGGGCGCGGCCGGCGCGGCGGGCGTCTCGGGCGTCTCGGGGCTGGTCGGCGTCGATGCGCCCGTCGTCGCCGGGGTGGTGGGCGTCGCGTCGGCGGACGGCGCGGGGGTGGTCGTGCCGGCGTCGCCGGCCGGGGCCTCGTCCGGGCGTCCGGTCGGCTCCTGCGGTGTCTCGTTCATGACGGTCCTTCGTGTGTGGGGTGGCCCAGTGGGGGCGATGAGGAGATCACACCGCCCGTCCCTATGAGCGGCCCATGACGCGCACGAGCGTCGGCCATGGATCCCGCGGGCCCCGCGCCCGGCGGGGCGTCGGCCCGCGCGTAGGCTCGACGCATGGAGCAGAGAAGCCTCGGCAGGACCCATCGGAACGTCTCGGTCATCGGACTCGGGACCTGGCAGCTCGGCGGGGACTGGGGTGACGTCGCCGAGGACGACGCGCTCGCCGTGCTCGACGCCGCGGCCGACGCGGGCATCACCTTCTTCGACACCGCCGACGTCTACGGCGACGGACGCAGCGAGACCATCATCGGATCCTGGCTCCGCGCGCACCCGGACGCGGGTGTCACGGTCGCGACCAAGATGGGCCGCCGCGACGCGCAGGATCCCGCGAACTTCACCCTCGACCGCTTCCGCGAGTGGACCGACCGCTCGCGTCGGAACCTCGGCGTCGAGACGCTCGACCTCGTGCAGCTGCACTGCCCGCCCACGCCCGTGTTCTCGAGCGACCGCGTCTACGACGCCCTCGACGAGCTCGTCGCCGACGGCGCCATCGCGTCCTACGGCGTGAGCGTCGAGACGACCGACGAGGCCCTCCTCGCCATCGCGCGGCCGGGCGTCGCGAGCGTGCAGATCATCCTCAACGCGTTCCGCCTCAAGCCGCTCGACCGGGTGCTGCCCGCCGCGGCGGAGGCCGGGGTCGGGATCATCGCGCGCGTGCCGCTCGCGTCCGGCCTCCTCAGCGGCCGCTACTCGGCGGACACCACCTTCGCCGCGACCGACCACCGCAACTTCAACCGGAAGGGCGAGGCGTTCGACGTGGGGGAGACCTTCTCCGGCGTCGACTACGAGCAGGGCGTCGCCGCAGCGCGCGAGTTCGCCGAGGCCGCCCACGAGGCTGCGCCCGACCTCACGCCGGCGCAGGTCGCGCTGGCCTGGATCGTGCAGCGCGACGGCGTCTCCACGGTGATCCCCGGCGCGCGCAACGCGGAGCAGGCGCAGGCGAACGCCCGAGCCGGTGACGCGCCCGCGCTCGGCGAGGTCTTCGAGCGCCAGGTGGCCGACGTCTACGACCGCTTCTTCCGGGAGGCCGTGCACCCGCGCTGGTAGCGCGTTCGGACAGGCGACGGCCCCGATCAGCGAGCAGCTGATCGGGGCCGTCTGCCATGCGGGACCTACTGCAGCGAGTCGCAGGCGGACGACATCTGGGTCTTCAGGTCGTCGCTGATGGGCTGGCCGACGCCGGGTGCGAGCTGGTCGGCGAGGGCCGTGATCTGCTGGCCGGCCGCCGCGGCGCCGCTCTCCGTCGAGGCGGAGATCTCGGTGCCGAGGTCGCGGAACGCCTGCACGTCGGACTCCTCGAGCGTCGACTTGTCCTTGAGGCCGCAGGCGATGTCGCGGGTCTTCGCGGCGATGGCCTCGCGGGACCCGGACGCGGCGGCGTCGCCGGAGCCGGCGTCCGCGCTCGCGTCGGGCGTGGGGGTGGCGGCGTCGGCGGAGGGGCTCGCGGAGGCGGAGGGCGCGGGGGTCGCGGCGTCGTCGGCGGCGGGCGAGCTGCATCCGGCGAGCGTCAGCCCGAGGACGAGCCCCAGTCCGGCGATCCCGGCCCGCAGGCGGCGCGTGGTCAGAGGGGTCTGCTGAGAGGTCATGCCCTCACACTATCCAGCGGGACGGCCGCCGTTTCCACGGGGGCGGGAACTCTGGGGCGCGCAGCGGACCCGTGGTCGCGCGCCGCGCGTCAGGTGACGATGGCGACGGGCTCCGTGTCCGGGATGGGCCCGGCGTCGCGCCCGCGGAGGTCGGGGCTGTGGCGGTGGAACACGGCCGCGATCGCGGCGCCCACGGCCAGCAGGGCGGCGGCCACGACGAAGGCCCCCTGCGCTCCCTGCGCGTCGATCACGAAGCCCGCCGCCGCGGATCCGAGCGCCGCGCCGATGAGCTGGCCGGTGCCGACCCAGCCGTACGCCTCCGCCGTGTCGCTGAACCGCACCGAGGACGAGACGACCGCGAACAGCACCGCGAGCGCGGGCGCGATCCCGACGCCCGCGAGGAAGAGGAAGACGGAGAGCCAGGCGAACTGCATCCACACGGCGGCGAGGGCCGTGCCGACCAGGATGATCGTGAGCCGGCGGGCCATGGCCCAGGGGCTGATGGGGATGTGGCCGAGCGAGAGGCCGCCGATGAGCGAGCCGACCGCGAAGATCGCGAGCACGAAGCCGGCCTCCGGGCCGCCGTGCCCGTAGACCGCGACGACGCCGGCCTCGATGGCGGAGCACGCCGCGATGAGCAGGAATCCGACCACGGTGCTGAGCAGCACGGGCGGCCGCCCGAGCACCACGCCGAACCGGCGCTTGCTGCGGGGGATGCGCACCCGGCCGAGCTCGGGGGAGGAGATGAACCACGCGCCGCCGCCGACGAGGAACGCGGCCGCCACGAGGATCCCGGCGCTCGTGTCGACCTGGATGGCCAGGAACGTCGCGATGACCGGCCCGAGCACCCAGATGATCTCCTGCGCCGAGGCGTCGAGCGAGAACAGGGGCGTGAGCTGCTTGGAGTTGACCATCTTCGGGTAGATGGTGCGGACGGCGGGCTGCACGGGCGGGTTGGCGAGCCCCGCGACGAGGCCGAGCACCATGAAGACCGGGACCGAGGTGCCCGCGTCCCCGAGCGCGACGGCGACGACCGCCACGGTGCAGACGATGGACGTGAGGATGAGGACCGGGCGCATGCCCCAGACGCCCATCCACCGGCTGGTGAGGGGGCCGGCGACGGCCTGGCCGATGCTCGTCGCGGCGAGGACGAGGCCGGCGGCGCCGTACGAGTCGTGGATCCGCTCGACGTGCATGAGGAACGCGAGCGAGAGCATCCCGCCTGGGAAGCGCGCCACGAGCTGGGCGGCGATGATCCGGCCCACGCCGCGGGTCTTGAGGAGGCTTCCGTACGTGCTCACGAGGGTCAGATCCTACCGTCCGCGAGGCCCCCGCCCGCAGTCCCGGGCGCCACCGGACAGCGATGTCGGGGGCCCTCCGTACCCTGTGGAACCTGTGGACAAGTCCGCGGAGTTGTCCACACCTGTGGACGACACGCCCACTACATATGGGGTTGGGTCTGGCCGGGGGCCCGCATATATAGTGATGCAACGGCGGGCAACCCCGACGTCCTGGCTTCGCGGAGCGGGGCGGATGGGGGCTCGCAGAGCATTTCCCCTGGTGAGGACCAGGGCTGGTGAGGCACATGGCGCGGCGGGCTCGACCCGCACCGCGTCGGCGCCGGCAGCAGGACGGTCCGCAGCCGATCAGGGCGGACGACGAAGACGACGAGGAGCAGAGTGTCCATCACCGTAGTGAAGCGCGACGGCACGCGGGAGCCGTACGACGCGAACCGCATCAACCTGGCCATCGAGGACGCCACGCAGGGCCTCGACGAGAACATCGGCTGGGTCACGCAGATCGCGTCCGAGCTGGAGATCACCCTCTTCGACGGGATCACCACGCAGCAGCTGGATGAGGCCGTCATCCAGGTCGCGCTCCAGAACGTGAAGGACGACCCGGCGTTCGACACCGTCGCCGCGCGCCTGCTCCTCAAGACCATCTACAAGCGCGTCCTCGGCGACTACTCGTCGCCCGAGGAGCTCAAGCGCCTCCACGCGGAGCACTTCGCCCGCAACATCCAGCGCGGCGTCGACGAGATGCTCCTCGACTCCCGCCTGGTGCAGCTGTTCGACCTGGAGCGCCTCGCCCAGGCCCTCGAGCCCGCGCACGACGAGCTGCTCAAGTACATCGGCGTCGTCACGCTGAACAACCGCTACGGCATCAAGGGCCGCAACGGCGACGCCCTCGAGGTGCCCCAGTACTTCTGGATGCGCATCGCGATGGGCCTCACGCTCAACGAGCAGGACCCGACCGCGACCGCCATCGCCTTCTACGAGAAGATGTCGAAGCTCGAGTACCTCGCGGCCGGCTCCACCCTCGTCAACGCGGGCACCATCTACCCGCAGCTCGCGAACTGCTTCGTCATGGAGATGCAGGACGACATCGAGCACATCGCGAAGACCACGCGCGACGTCATGTGGCTCACCAAGGGCACGGGCGGCATCGGCCTCTCCGTCTCCAAGCTGCGCGCGCAGGGCTCGCCCATCCGCTCGAACAACACCACCTCCACGGGCCCGATCCCGTTCATGCACACCATCGACTCGGTGCTCCGCGCCGTCAGCCGCGGCGGCAAGAAGTTCGGCGCCCTGTGCTTCTACATGGAGAACTGGCACCTCGACTTCCCCGAGTTCCTCGACCTGCGCCAGAACTCGGGCGACCCGTACCGCCGCACCCGCACCGCCAACACGGCCGTGTGGATCAGCGACGAGTTCATGAAGCGCGTGCAGAACGACGACGACTGGTACCTCTTCGACCCGCTGGAGGTCTCCGACCTCAACGAGCTGTACGGCAAGGCGTTCTCGGAGCGCTACGCGTTCTACGTCGGCGAGGCCGAGGCCGGGCGCATCCGCATGTTCAAGCGCATCAAGGCGCGCGAGCAGTTCAAGTCGATCCTCATCTCGCTCCAGACCACCAGCCACCCGTGGCTGACCTGGAAGGACACGATCAACAACCGCGCCCTGAACAACAACACGGGCACGATCCACCTCTCGAACCTCTGCACGGAGATCACGCTGCCGCAGGACGAGGACAACGTCTCCGTCTGCAACCTGGCGTCCATCAACCTGTCGCAGCACTTCGCCGACGGGAAGATCGACTTCGCGAAGATCGAGCAGAGCGCCCGCCTCGCGGTGCGCCAGCTCGACAACCTCATCGACATCACGCGCTCCAGCGTGAAGGAGGCGGACTTCTCCAACCAGCAGAACCG
>Ga0308163_10000693_pt1 | contig 49829 bp, 52 predicted proteins | sample PhyTR1_FD_201037 | JGI IMG/M metagenome (GOLD analysis project Ga0308163, IMG submission 201037) | Phyllosphere microbial communities from UC Gill Tract Community Farm, Albany, California, United States - DLSLT.R1 | ecosystem: Host-associated > Plants > Phyllosphere > Unclassified | place: USA... | reverse complement strand
ATGTTAAAATGACTCCTGATGAAGAACTGGTTATTTGGAGTAATCCTGTTTTTTAACGTAGGAAATGGAAACTCCATATTTAATGGCTTTTTCTCTCGCGTAATAAGTCCTGGAAATTCATTGTCTTCACTGGTTTGTTGAATCTCCTTCGCGGAAGCCCAGGATGGTATTGTAGCGCCAGCTATCACCGGGATAATTCCAGCAACAAAATTACGTCTGTTTAACGTGTAGTTCTGTGGTGTTTTGTCGTTTTTCATCTCAATAAATGTAGGTGATTACAATATAGCCAAAAATTCCTAGGATAACTTGTATTCTTCCATTTTCTTGATGGTTGAAAGGAAACAAGTGTAGACTTTACTTCATCGCTGGCCTGCTAGAAAAGACATAATAATTCTACACCTGTTTATCAAATACTCATCTCAATTTCTATCAAAAAACGGTGGAATAATGATAATGACTTCAAGTTTGGTTGCAAGATAACCGGCAAGATACGCTATCTAAAAAAGCAAAATACCTATAAAGTTCACACATCCTAGTCGAAAAATGCTATTATAACTTTACAAATTTATAATTACACAAACTGCAAGTATATATAGTCTTTCTCAAAAATCGCGGTGAGTTCACTTAACTGATTCAGTTCTTTAACAAGTAGAGATTCAAATGCATCATGCTTTAATTTTCCCCCATCTTTCCCAAGGTGGGAAATCCTAAAAATTTCAGTCTTAATCTTTGGCAATACAAATAATTGCCATGAAACACAGATTGAAAACCACTGCTGAAAACACAGCCGATAAGCTAACCCATAGGCAGAAATTGACAAGAAGAAAGATCGTTCCGGCACGAAAGAAAATCCGACAGTTGCTTCGTTCCTTGCTCCCGATGGAACAAGAACAACGGCAATACCAAGAGGAGAATAACTTCTATCACAACCGCTAGTGGACTCAATAACGCAGATCATTATTATGAATACAATAAACAGGATTTCCAAGCCGAAGCCTAGGATTAATTCGGTCTCGCTTGAGTCCAGCAAAGATGTATTTCCGTCTACGGAAATGTCTTTGCCCGCTACCGCAGGAAATGAAGGGGCTGCGGAACTTGTCCCCTTCAAGACAGACAAAAAGATCAATGTATGCCTAGAAATAAATCAGCTCACCCCGAAAATATACTTACCCGCGTGTTGAGGATTAGGTTAACTGATGCCGCTTACAAAAGGTTGGAAAAGATCAGTAAAAGCAGTGACTGTCAGACCATCGGTGAAGCTGCCAGAAAAATTCTTAGCAAAGAAAAAATCACCTTGTTCTATAAGGATATGACTCTTAATTCCACAATGGAAGAGCTAGCTATAATCCGTAAAGAACTACGGGCAATAGGAATAAACATCAACCAAATCACTAAAGCATTTCACAGTGATAAAAGAGAAAACATGCAACTTTTGCAGGTAAGCAGGGTGGTCCGGCTTTATGAAAAGGTTGATGGCAAAACAGACACACTATTGGTTATGATTAATAGTTTAGCAGAGAGATGGTTGCCAAGATCATAATCGGAAAAAGTTTGTGTGGCGCACTGCGGTATAATGAAAATAAAGTGCTGGAAGGAAAGGCCGAATTGATCCTTGCTAGTGGGTTTGCGGGAGACATAGAGCGGATGAATTTCAACCAGAAAATGCACCGGTTTCAAAATCTGCTGATGCTTAAACCAAAGGTCAGGACCAATACCCTGCACATTTCCTTAAATTTTGACGCCAGCGAAAAACTGTCGAATGAAACCCTGCAGCGAATTGCATTGACCTACATGGACAAGATTGGTTTTGGTGACCAGCCATTTATTGCCTACCGGCACTATGACGCAGGCCACGATCATATCCATGTTGTGACTACCAATATCAAGGCAGACGGAAACAGGATAGACCTGCACAACATCGGCGCTAATCAATCAGAAAAAGCGCGGAAGGACATTGAAGAGGAATTTGGACTGGTCAAAGCGCAGGGAAAAAAGCACAAGCCAGAACCTAGCATAAAAGCGATTGGTATAGATAAGGTGGTATATGGAAAGCTGCCTACAAAACGGGCCATCAGCAATACTGTAAATTCAGTCATTGCTTCCTATAAATTCACTTCACTCGCCGAACTGAACGCAGTGTTAAAACAGTTTAATGTGTGTGCGGATCGCGGGAGTGAGGAAAGCCAAATGTTTCAGAAAAAAGGATTGATGTATAGCCTTTTGGATGTAAGCGGCAACAAAGTTGGCGTCCCCATCAAATCGAGCTCGCTCTATACCAAACCAATGTTACCCTGGCTGGAAAAGCAGTTCGCAAAACACGAGCAGCACCGTTTGCAGTTTAAACTTCCCTTGAAACGGACAATAGATCAAGTGCTTTCAATAAAACCAGCGGATAAGACTGCTTTCCGCGCGGCATTAAAAGTACAGGGTGTGGCTGCAATTTTCAGGATTGGTGTGAATGGGCAGCCCTTTGGGATCACATACGTAGATCACAAAAACAAAACAGTCTTCAACGGCAGTGATCTTGGCAAAGCGTATAGCGCCAAGGGCATATTGAGTACTGTGAATACAAAAGATACTGCACAAAAAGCAAGTAATGCTTTACCCCTGTCAACTCAAAACATGCAAACGCCAACCAAACCAATTAACAGCAAGGCGCTGGACTTGGAGTCTATTCAATCCGCTCACCTTGGGCCGGGGTTACTGGACTCCCTGCTAAAAGAGCAGTATGATCAATCCGGACAGCCAGCCAGGAAAAAGAAAAGAAAAAAAATAAGAATTTAATTCCATTGAATATGCAAACAGGAGAAAACATACAGGCCTTGCGCAAGATCGCCGACTTTACAAGATTACTAAGCCTGGTTATACTTAGTCTTCATTTTTATATTTTTTGTTATCGTGCCTTTCAAAATTGGGCTTTAACTTCAACACTCACAGATCACATCTTAGAAATAATCAGCTCGCTCGCCGTATTTAAAACCGTGTTGTTTTCTAAATCGGCTGCCATACTTTTGCTAGTGATTTCCCTTATAGGTGCCAAAGGCAGAAAGGATGAGAAAATCAGGAAGCAAACCATCATCACCTATATCATCACAGGCTTATTGCTGTATGGGATCAGCCATTTCTTTTTAGCACTGCAGGCTAACGCTCAGACCGTTGCCCTGTTGTACATTGGAGTCACCAGCTTTGGTTACCTGCTGATGTTGTCCGGGGGGAATTTGCTGTCGCGTTTATTGCAGGTCAATTTAAGTGGCGATCCCTTTAACAAGGACAATGAAACCTTCCCGCAGGAAGAAAGGCTGTTGGAAAATGAATACAGCATCAACCTACCCACCAGGTACTGGCTCAAAGGAAAACTTAGGAATGGCTGGATCAACGTCATCAACCCCTTCAGAAGTACCTTATTGTCGGGTTCAGCTGGTTCTGGCAAAACCTATTTTTATATCCGGCACGTGATAGAGCAACATTTAAAAAAGGGATTTTCCATGCTGCTCTATGATTTCAAGTACAGCGATTTAACAACAATGGCTTACAACAAGCTACTAAAGTATAGTGGCAATTTTGAAGTTAAACCATCTTTCTGGGTAATCAGCTTCGATGATATCATGCACCGCTGTAATCCATTGGAACCTGGGGGAATGGCAGATATTACTGATGCAACAGAATCGGCAAGGACAATGATGCTGGGATTAAACCGTGAATGGATCAAAAAGCAAGGAGACTTTTTCGTGGAATCTGCTATTAGCTTTGTAACCGCGCTCATCTGGTATCTGCGCAAATATCAGAACGGGAAATATTGTACCTTACCACATACCATTGAATTGATGATGGTGGATTACAAACGTCTTTTTACCGTGCTAAATGAAGAGCCGGAAATAAGCGCTTTAATCAATCCATTTATTTCAGCATGGGAAAAAGAGGAGTGGGGGCAATTGGAAGGACAGATAGGAAGTGCAAAAATTAGTATGGCAAGGCTGGTTTCGCCAAAACTGTATTATGTTATGAGTGGTAATGACTTCAGTTTGGACATCAATAATCCTGATGCACCAAAAATAGTTTGTCTGGGCAATAATCCGCAGAAATTACAGACTTATGGCGCAGTACTGTCTCTTTATGTCAGCCGGATTTTAAAACTAGTAAACCAGAAGGATAAACTCAAGTGCAGCCTAATTTTTGATGAATACCCGACACTAGTCGCTGATCTGGTACCAACAATTACTACAGCCAGAAGTAATTTGGTCAGTTGTACCATTGGAATACAAAGTATAGAGCAGGTGAAAAAAGAATACGGCGCGGAACAGGCAAATATAATCGCTGGAATATCCGGAAACATCATCAGCGGGCAGGTGAGTGGTGATGGTGCAAAAAAGCTTTCCGAGTCCTTTGGTAAAATTGTCCAGGATAGGCAGAGCCTGAGCATTAACAGCAATGATACTTCGCTAAGTAAATCTACCCAATTAGATACGGCAATTCCGGCCAGTAAAATTGCTTCATTATCATCCGGACAATTTGTAGGTATGGTTGCGGATAATCCCGATCAAAAAATTGAATTGAAAATGTTCAATGCAGAAGTTATTAATGATCATAAGGCTATCAAAGCAGAAGAAGAGCAATATGAGCCACTGCCAAAGATTAGAGAAGTTACCGATGAAGAAATTCAGCAGAACTACAAGAAGATCAAAGCGGATATTTATGAGCTCATGGAAGATGAATATATAAAGGCGGTTCCCACTGCAATTGCAAATAAAGTGGCAAGTGTGAACACTGCTGAAAAAGAAGGCCATTTGAAAAAGCCAGAAAAAAGGGCAGTTGGTAAGAAGTCTATAATAACTGAGAAAAAAAGCCTATCGTTATAAGCCGGTATGGTCTGATTTAAAGCTGAAATAGATGCGTAGTATTGATGTGGTCGATTTTAAATATTTGGGACTGCTCAACTTTTTCTGTGATCTTGACCAATCGATTTCCTTCTTCTTCACGAGTATATAAGATTTTATAAACCACTTTAACGCCTGTCTTATAACTAATCTTATAGGAAAACATTTGGTGGAAAACCATCTGTAAATACCAATAACCTAGATTGGAGTCGCTAAATAGATGTCGGGTAAGCCAGATTCAATAAAAGTTGTTGAATTGACGCATTATCGGCTATTATCGCGGTCGTATGGGGAAATTTGACGGGAATACAGGTCTTTTATTGTAAATAAAAGATTTAAATGTAATATTTTCGGTAGTTTTTTGCCGACAATGATCTTTTTCAGTGACTATAAAGTCATATTAAGGCAATTTTAGTATAGTGATTGCGCTCTGTGTGTTGTTAGATGCTCCTTTTATTTAGTTTATTGAAAAAATTGGATTTATGCACCACTAATAGGAAACTCATACTTTACTTTAGCAACAACTTATAAGAGTAAATATGGATTTAGACTTTAAAAAGGCATCCTTTAAGGATTTTGAAGACCCTGCTGGTTTAAATGCATACCAGCGGGCGGCGTATTTCAACCAGTATCTTAATTACCTGGAAGATGAGGGGCGTTTGAATTATCGATTCGAGACCAGTTCTGCTGGCGGCCCTGAAATTGAGTTAAACATCCCCGCTCTGGGAGGTGTTGGCAAATACATTAGTTTGGTTTCCAACGATTACCTTGGATTCTCTCAGCATCCACTTGTGAAGAAAGCTGCGATATTTGGGATCCAGTATTTAGGTACAGGAACGGGTGCTTCTCCTGCCATTGGTGGTCATTTCACTTTCCATCGCGAGCTGGAAGAAAAGATCGCGGCATTCTTTCAGCGTGATGCAGCGATAATATATACGACAGGTTATACGGCCAATTCTTCGAGCTTAATGGCTTTAATAGGAAAGGAAGATCTGGTAATTACGGACATGAAAATCCACGCCAGCATGTTTGAGGGTTGCAAAGGCAAGAATCAAAAAACTTTTCGACATAATGATCTGGAGCATTTGGAACTTATTTTAAAAGACGCCAAAGATAGATACAGGACACGTTTTGTGGTGGTAGATGGTGTGTATTCTCAGGATGGGGACTTGGCAAGACTAAATGAACTAGTTAACTTAGTGCACCGGTATGACGGATATGTAATAATGGATGATGCACATGGTGTTGGTGTGATTGGAGAGACGGGACGTGGTGTTATTGAGCCGAATGGACTCTATCAAGATGTGGATATCATAACGGGTACTTTCAGCAAGACCTTCGGCCATTTAGGTGGCTACGTAGTCGCGTCACCTGAACTCATTCGATTTTTCAAGTTTCAAAGTCGCCAGCATTTATTTTCTGTTACTGCTACACCGGCATCCATGGGGATACTAAAAGCAATTGATTTAATTGATGAAGAGCCAGAATGGAAAGATCTTCTTTGGGAAAATGTAAATCATTTTACTTCTGGCCTGAAAAGTATTGGCCTAGATATCGGCAATACGCAATCGGCGATTATCCCTGTAAAGATTGGGGATATTGCCTTAACGGCCGAAGTTTCTGGAAAACTGTTGCGTGCAGGTGTGTATGCCAATCCGATCATGTACCCGGCTGTATCGAAAAAGGATACCAGAATACGCATGAGTTTAATGGCAACCCATACGATGCAGCAGATAGACAGGGTGTTGAATGTTTTCAATGACCTGGCCCGGGACTTGCCCATTAGAAAAGGGGGAGAAGTTTAGTATGGAGAAAAGCGATGCAGGAAAAAAAAAACGGGGCCCATATGCAAAGTATCCAAGAGAGGTGACCATGAAAAAGTTGCTGGATGCGGTTGGCGATATCTTGAAGGAAAACGGCTGGGCTGGACTAGGGGTTAATAAGATAGAGGCTCGGGCAGGTGTGAGCAAAAAAATGATCTATCACTATTTTACTACCTATAATAACCTGGTGAAGACCTATATTAAAAGCATAGATTTCTGGGTGCCCGTATTTGAGCAGTTTCAGGATTCTGATGCAATACTGGAACAGGGTCTTCAAGAGTTTATCACTACAATTTTCCAGAACCAGTTTAAAATCTTTTCTAGTGACCCAATCATGCAAACTATAATCCACTGGCAGGTCTCTGAAGTTAATCCCTTACTCAGGGAGATTTCCGAAGAGCGGGAAATAGAGGGCGCGAGGATTGCGGCAATGACAGATCCTCATTTTTTGAACTCTGGATTAAAGTTTCGCCCGATCCTTGCACTGATGCTGTTTGGCATATATGGTATAGTTTGGCATGCGAAAACAAACAAAAGTACAGTATGCGGAGTAGATATTAATAATGAAAGCGATAGAGGGGATTTGATTGTGGCCATTGGGCAGATTATCGATCTGTTTTGGAAGGCTGCAGAAATTAAAACGTTGAATCAGAAAGAGGTGATGACAGATTTATAGCGATGTAAATAAGCAACTTTCGTATAATTAATTTAATGAATTATGAGAAAAGCTAAACGATCAGAAAAAGAGATGATTGTTGAACTCCTTCGGCTATCTTTTATAAACAATTTAAGTGTTGGTTTTTTGGTTGGGTCAGGCTACGGCCGGGGCTCCCGGATAAGGGGACTGATGGAATATGCCTGTGAGGTCTGTTACAGGTTCGGGGAAGTATTGATTACTGAAGACGGATCTGCCTGTGCGCTTATACTTTATCCGCATCTAAAGCGGTTTTCATTATATGCAGTGTGGCTGGATATCAAGTTGTTGTTTGGGGTCATTGGTTTTGCACGTCTGAAAAAAGTGCTTCACCGTGAGAAGCTGATCGAAAATCAGCATCCAAAGGTTCCGTTTTGTTACCTGTGGTTTATCGGTGTAGACCCTGCCGTACAGGGAAAGGGTATCGGTTCCGATTTGATGGCTGAACTGCTTGCCAAAATGGATGCACAGGATTTACCGGTTTACCTGGAAACTTCTGTTGCACGCAACATTTCGTTTTATCAAAAGTTTGGCTTTCAAGTGTTTCACCAAATTGATTTTGGTTATTCGCTAGTCTTTTTAAGGCGCATCTAATCTCTTCAATACCGCTTGCGATTTATTATTGTTAACCTAAATGCCTATGCTGATCCCTGGTACTGAACTGCATGTACTGACCTTTATTATCGTGGTACTAGAGTTGATGATGCTTCCGTTTGTAATTTGGTATTATTATGCATGGCCAAAAGATAAAAGCAGGCTCCTGTATTTCGTACTCCTGTCGCTGTTGATCATTTATAACCTGACTGGTGGGCTGTTCCCTGATCCACAAATTAAGGCGATTCCTGTCACCGTACAGAATATCATTGCCTACGGCTCGGGTTTTCTGATGGCCAGTTATTTCCCTTTCTATTTTTACAAGGCTTACCATCTGGAAGGTTTGCGCTGGCATGCTGTTTATGGAGTGCCCGCTTTTCTACTTTTGCCTTACTTGATTTTTTTTGGCGTGGTTTATCCGCTCACCGGAGACCTGGAGTTTGTCATTGACTACGGGATGATTATTCCCTTTTTGTATGTGCCTGTATTGCTGTGGGCCATTTTGAGATCCATGCGGTTGCAGTTCAAAAGCAACGATCAATCCTTGTATCCTTCCCGCAAGGGAGAGATGTTGGCTGCCTATTGGGCGGTGTTTCCATGGGGGCTGATGACTCTGTTTTCCTATCTGCATGCGGCGCAATGGATTGAGGTGTTATCAACCAATATTGGCTTTTTAATTATTACCACTTTGTTTATGATCCGTTCGGGTAGAATGGAGCGGATGGAAAAAGAGCGTCAGCTGGAGATGAATGCCTGGGATGAACAGCAGAAGGCTGACTTTACGGAAAGTTGTCTCAAAAACCGGCTGAGTAAAAGGGAAGCTGAGGTGGCAGAACTGCATTGCCAGGGATTGACCTATGAACAGATTGCGGAAAATCTGTTTATCGGCAAGCGAACGGTGGACACCCACGTGCAGCGGATCTATTTCAAGACTGAAGTCAATCGGAAAATAGATTTACAGAAGAAGCTTGGTTATTGGTTCAATATGGTAAAAACTTAATTAGGACAGCGATGGAACCTATTTTAGATAAGTTGTTTAATATCCAGATTTACGTCATGGAACGCTTTTTCAAACTTAGTCCAAAGTTTAGCTGTAATTTCGAAACGACTGATAAAAAAGATTCAAGAATTGTGAATATGGGTGCGAAGCAGAAAGTGATGTGGTTTAGGCTCGAGTGGCTGGCAAGAGGATTATGGTAAATAGAGAAACTTTTGATAAACTAGTATAACAAAACGAAAAATAGGTTATATGATTAACTATCAGTGGTTATAGAGGTAATACGGGAATTGAGTGAGTAGGTAACTTGTCTTGGATGATAAATTGAAGCTGTATGAAGAGCTATTTGGATATGAAAATTTGGCCCTATGTGTTTTTCATGATACCATTTGTTAACGGAGCAGATTTGCAATTTAGCCACAATCAATTTAGATATATGCGCTGATGAACTAAAGGAATGCGACCCATGGACAGACCAATAAAATTTCTTTTTGGCGAACCTCAACCGAATCCCGTCAATGTTACGGGGCACAGGCCTGAGAATGCTGAATATACCTTAAGCTATGCAGAGGCAGAGCTCTATACCATTCCCGAAGGCACTGTGCTTACGCAGTTTTACAGTAATTTTCTGATCTTTCTTGAATTGATCCAGTTTGACGTCACCGATAAGCTTTCGGGAATGTTCGAGGTGCAATACCCCGCCATGTTCCTCTTTTTTGATCTCAATGGGCATATCCAGTTCTCGGATCAAGATGATCAGCTGATTTATGAAGCCACTAAAGGCACTTATTATGCTACCCATAATACTGCCGACAAGTATAAATTTAAGGTTCCCAAGGGATCGCATCTGATGCTTTGCATTACACCGCGGCTAGAATGGTTCAGGAAAGGTATAGATGACTATCCTAAATTCCGGGATTTTGTCAATAACATTGAAAGAGGCAGAGGGGGCTACAGCCATTTGCATCGCTGCATCATAGATGAACCTGTGATCAAAACTTTACGCCAGTTATTTGCGCTTAGCACAAAAATTGCCAGAGGGCTACATTCAAAAGTCGTTACCTTGATTATAAGGCTTTTTGATCTCTATCATGAAGCCCTGGATTTTACAGCGCATTTAAAAGGTAAAACCCCACAAGAGAAGGCACTTGAGATTAGGACATACCTGGACGCCCGTTATACAGACCCTTATATTGATAATCTTATCCAACTAGCGAACCGATTTGAAATTCCTGAGTGGACACTTGTTCGCATTTTTTCAAAAGAAGTTGATAGTACAGTCCATGCATACATCGATGAATTACGTATGAAGCTTGGATGGAAATTACTGCAGGAAAGCTCCTTAACGATCAAAGAGATTTCCCATAAGATAGGCTACCGTTATCCGCCTTATTTCACCCGCGCTTTTAAAAAGCATTTCGGCAAAACTCCTCAAGAAATTCGCAATGGTCTGTAAGCATTCTTATTGAAAATAGGCTTATACAAAACCTACAGATTTCAGCTGATTTATCTGAAATCTGTAGGTTTTGTATAAGCCTATGAGCCGATATTTGTTCTGTGCTACCAGAAGATAATCAAATACTTACAATATAAGATGTCATAAACACCTAAGAAAACCTTTCAATTAGCTGTAGCCTGATTAAACTTGCTCATCTAGAATAAACTAACATTATGAAAAAGAATATTGTAGTAATCGTCATTACCACTTTCATAGCCGTTCTGTTCTTTTATGCTGCTACAAGTAAGCTCATGGATTATGAAAAGTCGAAATGGCAGATGCATAATCAGGTATTCCCGGAGAATGTAGCGGATATAATGACCTGGCTTATTCCGGTTATAGAGCTTATATTGATGCTTGCGTTGCTTTTCCCTTTTACAAGAGTAAAGGCTTTATGGGCGTCGCTCTTCCTGTTGTTTTCTTTCAGTCTCTACATTTTCCTTGGGATGAACAATGTATTCAGTCGGAAACCATGCGGATGCGGAGGGATTCTGGGGGAGAATACGTCTTATTTGACACACTTGATTTTTAATCTGTGCTTTGTTGTCGCTGCCTTGACCGGGCTTACAGTAGAGTACTACCAATGGATAAAAAATATTTGTTTAACGCTAAACGAAAGGAGGAGCTCGCCCAAAGTTGAATGAACCGATATTGCAGGGCAAAAAGCCTACCCTGCGTAAATAACATACAATAATTTAATAACGTGAGGATGAGGGCTTCGGGATCGGAACGTTAAAACAAGGTTGTACACGATAAACAAAAAGGTACGGCCACTACAATACCTTTATGAAACAGATAACAGCGACACTAAAGAGTGTCAATAAATTTGGCCTTGGGGCGATTATCGTCACTGCAGGTTTGCTAATGGGGTTTAAAGCCTCTGAAATTAAATTTGCCACTGTAAAATGGCGTTTTAATAGTACTACCTCACAATGGGTCATGTTACCCAACGATAACTATTATTGTGATGGAGGAGCGGGTACTTGCACAAATTCATATGATGAAGGCGTGAATCCAAATGCCGTCACAAACCCAATTGTCAGAGCTACTGAGGATGGTAGTTACACGCCTCTTTAAAAAGGCTTACTATGAATGTCAAGGTCAGCAAGAATAATTTCTTCATGCTGACCTTTTTACTTCTTACTTATCATTTTGTTCAATACCACTTACTAATATTTCCTGCATAGGTATTGGAAATGTATAGCGGTTGCTATTAGGTAAAAGAGTATACGTTTGTCCGTTTAGCACACGTGTTATGATTTTTTCAAATCGGCTGTCTTTGTTTAACCGCCTTAAATCCCCCCATCTCAATCCACGAAAAACAAGTTCTTTCCTTCTTTCCACCAATATCTGTTTTAAAGCATCCTCTGCATCTATAGCTGTTAAAACATTGTATGGAGCTGTATTTGACCATCTGGTTTTAAGCAGAGCATTTAAGTCATCCATCGCGTCCTTTGTTTTGCCCTGTCTAGCTTGGCTCTCAGCCTTTATTAAAAAAATCTCGTCCCTGGCAATACCGCCAAAAAGCCTTCCTATATTACCCGTATATCTACCTTTGAACCAAGAAGGATCGCTCCCGCTAAAGTAGATAGCTTTACGCAGATCATTCGCTAAAAAAGATTGATAAAGCGCATCATCGATAGTTGTATTATTGGCTGCACCAAAAGTGTAAGTGGTCATCCTTGCATAAAATATCATTTCAATATTGTGGTTATTGGGTGCTACAGGAAATGGTATTGTAGATGTTTTGCTCAGTGTATTATAATCAATAAGTGTGCTATTTAAGGACAAACAGGTATCTGCGTATAAAAGAGAATTGGGATAGTCTTCCATATTTAGATAAACCCTTGCCAATAGCGCCTGAACAGCCATTTTATTTGGTCTGCTCTGGAAAGCTGATGTCCCAGGCAATAAGCTTTCAGCTTCCTTTAGATCACTGATGATCTGTTCATAGGTTTGTTGTAATGTCCCCCTCTTCGACTTTTGATTAACATCTGCCTCCAACCGGATTGGTATACCCAAATCTTGGCTGGCTGTGTTTGCGTTATAAGGTTTTGCATACATTTGGGACAGGTTATAAAAAGCAAATGCCCGATGGAATAAGGCACTTCCCTTAATTTTGTTCCATTCAACCTGGATAGTTGCGTTAACGTCAATTTTTTGAAGTCCGTCTAATACTACATTCGAGTAAAAAACCTGCCGATAAGGAGTATTCCAGTCTCCCATTTCCACTCCCTCGTCAATATCTGAAGCCCATATATAGCTGTTTTTTTGATAAGCGCCCAAATAGGCATTAACCCTCGCGTCTGTTCCATAGAAATCATCGGAGGCCACAACAGGTAGGGAAGGAGAAATGTTAAAAATATCCAAATTGTCCAAAAGATTCTGAAAGTCTATCAGGGTGGTCGGGATCAATAAAGATTTATCGCTCTTTTTTTCAAGGTATTCCTTTTGGCAGGAAAGGAATACCAAACACAATATGATTAGTAAGAATATTTTTTTCTTCATGATTATAATTTTAAAATGTGTTTTATAGCCCTAATTTGAGTCCAATACCTACAGTCCGAACCGGAGTATACTCCGCATTGGGATAATCGGGATCTAAACCGGATTTAGTGGACTTCCAAATAATTCCCAAGTTATTGGCGTATATGTAAAGTTGAATTTGACTAAACGGTAAGTTCAGAATTTGATTGTGTGTAAGATTGTAGCTTAAGTTAATGTCCTGTAAACGGATGTTGTCTGCCTTTTCTACATTCGATTCCGAATAATTATAAAAATTATCTCTGTTGGCGTTGAAAGTAGAAGGTAAAGATGGAACTGTCGTAAACGATTCATCTCCTTGCTTTTGCCAACGATCTGCATATCTTCCCATATAGTAGCCCTGTCCTGTTAATATCATAACCGACGAAATCCCCGTTTTTCTAAAAAAGTACCCAAAACGGTAAGTGATGTTAGCTGATAGGGTAAGCTGTTTAAATGAAATCGTGTTGCGTATCGCGCCAAATTTGGTAGGCCTAGCCGGGCCATTGAATATTAAATCATCAGGTGTTGTCGCTGCCAATATTGCAGAATAGTCTGTACTTACTAATCCGTTCAAGTATCCCTGTGGGTCGCCTGTTGAAGAATCCAAGCCTGCCCATTTGTAACTGTACAATGCATAAAATGGCCTTTCAGATAGTGGGTATATATAGGCATCGCCAAATATCAGGTAATCCGATGCTGGTGATTTCATATCATAATCTACAACTTTATCTCTTACATAGCTAAAGAAGAAGTTTGTTTCCCACTTAAGTTTCCCAGTAAGGTTTTTGCTATTTAAAATAACATCCACTCCATTTCCTTTAGTATTTGCAGTGTTACCCCTAAAAGTGGTAATCCCCGTCGACGGGGCATAAGAAATATCACCGATAAGGTCTAAACCCTTTTTAATATAGGGCTCTACGCTTCCACTAACCCTGTTCCCCTTTGTGGCAAAGTCAATGCCGATGTTAATCATTCTCACTCGTTCCCATTGAAGATCTGGATTTGGTGGATTAACAATAGTGGCGTAAGTTTGGTTGACGGCATTTCCCGTATTGTACCTCGCTGTTGTATAGGCAGATAATGAGTTGTTTACATTTCCATTATACCCATACGTCGCTCTTAATTTTAAATATGGCAGCCAATCAAACTTATAGAAGGCTTCTTTATTGACATTCCAAGCCAACCCAACTGAGTAAAGTGGAACGCCTTGTTGATTGGTGTTTACCCCGAAAAGGTTGCTCCGATCTAAGCGTCCGCTTGCAGATACTGTGTATCGCTTTAAATAACTGTAAGATGCATTGGCGTAATAGGAAAGATAACGGTCAGTAAGGTCTATTGACGCATCATTGAAAGGAATTGAGGTAGAATTGCCAGGGTAATAATATTGGTTATAGGAACCTACATAATCAACCTTAGATAGTGATGCATGCTCATCGTCATAACCGTACATACGATTGTTTTGACCAACCGTATTATAATCCCTTATTTCATACCCCGCTAAGGTATTCAGTTCATGTTTGTCTTGCCAGTTTCTAGCATAGTTCATTTGGACTCTGATACTCTGACTTTCCATATTGCTATTCGAAAGATCTATTACACCACCTTTTGGGATAGGGTATGTCATTGCTCCAGACGATTCCACTTGCGTAAACCTATTGATTAGGTTACGTGCATAATAAGTCTGTTCATTTCTTAAATTTCTGTTCTGGATTGTTGTATTACCATATTGGTAAAGGGCCTCAATATTGAAATCAGACGAAATTTTATATTTTAGTGAAGTATAGATGCGGTAATCATTAGAACTACTGGTATTATCGCCTAAATAGATTTCATCCAATGGTTTAAATGTCCAATCTAATAGCCCTGCACTCTGCGCCTGCTGTACAAACGTGTCCCTATACTCATGGATTATGGACATAGAATTACCATTGTCGTCAGCCAGTCTTGCGTAGGGATACAGAGTAGTTGGATCGGATGTTAAGCCAATGGAGCCAGTTCCTGTATTATTAGTGGTCGTTTTGCTTTGCGTATAATAGACGTTGGTGGTGGCTTCCAACCGATTTTTAAAGAATGAGAAGCTGTTACCTACATTTAGAGTTGTCCGGTTATAACCATTATTTATTAGGTTATCCAAATTATGGTCAAGCCCACCGGAAATGTAATAGCGGTGTTGTTCGCCCCCACCATTAATATTTATATTATACTGTTGTTTACTACTATTTTGGTAAAAATCTTTTTCAAGATCATTCCTTACGTCATGATTTTTCAGGGCTTCAATCTGTGCATCCACCTGGGTAGCCAATGCAGGATTATCCCGTTTTTTAAAGAGTAATTCAACAACCGGGGTTAATGCTACATTCGATGGAGATGTTTCAAATTGGTTATAATAATCCATGGCAAATAACGTCTTTTCAATCTCTATAAAATCAGCCGATGACATACGGGGCTGATAAAATAGGTTTGGCTTAATGCCAATAGTCAGATTGCTGTTGAATGAAATCTTTGGAGCTTGATTAAACCTGCCTTTTTTTGTAGTAATTACGATTACGCCATTGCCTGCCTTTGCACCCCATATAGAAGCGGCAGCAGCATCTTTAAGAACTGTTATGCTCTCAACATCGTTGGGGTTGATGTTAGCCATATCTCCCTCATATGGAAAATTGTCAATTACTATTAGTGGACTTGATATGCCATAAATGGTATTCTGCCCTCTAATACTAATTGTACCTTGTCCAGTTTTGCCTTTGTTGAAAATTAATCCTGGTGTAATATCTTCTAGGCGATCCAAAATATTGGTGCTTACCCTGCGGTTAACCAATTCGTTATTTAGTTGGACAAACGAACCTGTTGCTCTTTCTTTAGGTAACGTTTGATAACCTGTGCTAACAACTGTTACTTCTTCTAATTGTTCAATGTCTTCAACAAGGTAAACCAGCAATGGCTTTCTCAGCGGTAAAGTAATATTTAGCATTTTGGATTTGAAACCTATTGCGGAAAAGCTAATAGTAGCCTTGGTTCCACTGAACCGTATATTGAAAATTCCGTTTTCATCTGTTGTTACTCTGTTATCAGCCTCATGAAGAGAAATTGTTACAAAGGGTAGTGGTTTCTTGGTTTGGTTAGATGCTACTGACCCACTGATCTGTTGCTGCGTGTAGCCAACATGATAACAGCACAAAAATATCAAGCTTAGTAGAAGTGCTTTCATATAAATCATTACATACATTAGTTTAAAGGGTAGCATTTTCTTGTTTTCTATCTTTAATAATAAGCATGTCGATATAAGCTTCTTTTTCAACAAATTTCAAATCGTATTTACCAAGTGCAGTATTTAGTTCTTCAACGTTGCTTAAATTGGCTTGGATATTTAGATCGGCCATCTCCTTAAATCCTGTTTCATCGACTAATGGTAATGGATGGTTTTGCAAGTAGAACTTCATGCGATCAACAAAAACTCTTAAAAAACAGCTTGTAAAGGAGGCTCCGAATTTAGTTGCCTGCGCTTTGGGTAATCCCCCTTTAGTAAGGATTTTATCAAGATTTGATGTTCTGACGAGTGTTAAACATTTAACTTTCCTTTTTTCGATACTAGCTGTGTATTCTTTGAAAAAGCTACTTAAATCTTGCCGAATGTATTGTAGGGCTATATCAGCGTCTGTGCTATCTATCAAGAGCTCATAACAGAATCCGTTTCCATTCCTCAACCAGTCTCTATAATCTTCTGAAATCTTGACTTTATGTTCTAAAATTGAAACGTCCTTAACTTCAAGAATGGTTTCTTTAATTCCTTTTTGATAGGCTGCTTGAAATATTCCAGTGATAGGTCTATTTCTGATTGTAAACCACTTCTTTGCAAGTTTCTCACTAGAATAAATGTTTTGGTTGAACCCGCTACCAATACCCTCCATATATTTTGAAAAGGTGGATTGTTTAATAATATTATTGTTGTCGGGGTTATTTGACAAGAAAAGAGGCTTACTGACATTATATTTATTGGGGATATCTACTTTAACTTTCGCCTGGATGGTATTAGCCTTTAACAAGCTAGATATCTCAGCGGCATTTATGTAAAAGGCTTCGGTAATGGCTTGGACTAAACCATTCTCATCAATCCAAACGTAATGTGGCAGGTAAACATGAGGGAATAACGCACGCAGTTCCTTATCGGCAATAGCGTTTGGAACATCATAGTGTTTATCTTTTTGTTTTTCAAGTTTCTCCAAAAATGGCAGTACTTCTTTTTCTGTTTGATAGGTCACTGATAGAAACTGTACTTTCCCCTCGAACTGTTTTTGAAGGCTATCCATTTTAGGGATCATAGCTACGCATGGGCTGCACCATGTTGCCCAAAAGTCTAGTATAAGCAGTTTGCCTTTGAAGTCGGAGATTCTGGCGGTAGTGGCAGACTGGCCATTTTTGTCTTTGTAATTGTGCAGGTTGGTTATGGTGATGTCGGGTAATTGCTGGCCGATCTGGATGCCTTTGGCGGTTACGACTATGGCTTTGTTGTCCTGGGCTTGCGCGGTAAAATTTAGGCAAAGCATAGCCAGTACGATGTGTATCGTTGTTTTTTGGAACATAAAAAATATGTTTGTGCTACTTCGCAGAACAAGAGGCTATTCTTTGGTTTGCGTTAAGCAGCTATTAAGTGATAAGTCAGTTGATTTGGTAAAAAAACAGACAAGGACAGCGGCAATCGTCATCTACCTATGAATTTGCCTCCGCTCCGCCTATAGTGGGATTTATTAAACGGGAGACTTAATAATTAATTTGAATAATTCTTTCTGGGATAGAGTTGGGGCAGATAAATCAGTCAGTGCCGTCCATAACAGACGGCACTGCCATTGGTGTGCGCTTTTAAGATTTTTTAAAGGCCGGGTTAGGGGTTGGCTATCCTCAGTGCTTTTGCTAAAAAAACCAAAATTTACAAGACGCGAAACGACAAACCTCCTTAATGAAGACCCTAAATTTATAAAGGAAATTGTCGTAAATCTTGCTGGTTTCATTGTCTTTAGTTTTGATTATAAATCAAAACCTCGAACCAATTAGTATCGAAAAACTCCCGAAGGAGCCGGGCTACCGTTGGTTAATCCGCACAACGGGCCGCTTAGGACGGCGCTTCTGTAAACAGAAACTACTACCAAGGTAGTACCTGGACAAAACCATAAGTAGGCCCGGCTCCCTAGGTGTGTATAGGGAATCCGAGCGCTCACCTATCCTCGTTTTGTCCTTAAAGTTCCTAAGCTTTGTGCGGATTTGAGGTTCGTGTGAGCACCATAAATTATATTCGATATGATGCTACAAATCTATCAATTCATTTTTAAATTTTCAATTTATCTAATATACGAAATGTTGTGTTAAAACACAACAAAATTTTTAACCTTTTCTCTGACCTTTCGTTTAAACAAAAAGAATGGGCGAGAAAGAAGAGCGATACTTAAATAAGTTTGGAGAAAAGCTAGGGCTTTTGAAGAAGAACAGTGGACTTTCTTATCGTAAAATAGCCGCTAACTGTAATGTTGAACATAGTGACATAAAACGCTATGTTGATGGAAAAATTAATCCCACTCTCTTAACAATTATTGACCTTGCCAAAGGTCTAGGGGTGGCTCCTAAAGATTTACTGGACGTAGATTGGAAAGATAAATCCGAGTAACATATCCATTTTCCTTTGAAAAGAATAATTCAAGCCTAATATAATATCACCTACCATTATTAGATCACGCATCACTAAAGTCGAGTTATCTAATTACAATATCTTTTCTCGCGCATTAATCACTGCAATTTGCCTTTATTGGGAGGTAAGGGTTTTTCCTTACTTTTTAAAATAGGGGTTTTTCCGTACATTTTTTTGATCTCGTGTTAGCACTTTGGGCCCATACCAAAATGATGTGCTTATGGATAGATTTTACTTTTCTCTGCGGTTGTAAATTAAAGAATAGCCAGTGAACAGGTGGCTGTGGGGGTTATTTTAACTGTTGCTTATGAATCATGAAATCTTTGAAAATCTCTATGTAAAGTTTGCCGCTGAATTGGATGTGCTTAAGGCCGGTGATGCCGGACAGGTTAAAAACCTGACAGATACTTTGGCGGTGGTTAGACACTGTCTTATTGAACTTCGCCAGCTTGCGCTGGCTGTTCCCTTTGATTCTCCTGCGGCGGAGATCCATTTCTTTAAACAGGTGAAGCCTAAGTTTTATGCCCGGAAAATACTTGCTTTTGAGGAGTATAATCTAGAAATGAACAAACCTGTGGGTACTGTTGAAATGATGCGGGCTTACTTTGAGGATGAGCTCAGGCAGCTGCGCCGCTTTTTTCAGCAGTATGCTTTTTTATACCAGTATTATCGTTCGGGTGCAGTGGAACTGGACAGCCTTTATTTTATCCGGGGTGCGGAAATGCCATCTCTGGTCATTCCCGAGATGCCGGATCCCGATCCGCTGTTTTCTACTTCCATGGATTATCTGATTGCCAAGTTCATTGCTTTCGAGCGGATGCAGCAGGTGATTTTGCAGCGGATAGCTGTGTTGGATGGTCATGCGGTGGCAGCTGACTTGTCGGCTCCTGAAACGGGAGTCAAGTGGACGGGTAAGATCGTCAACCTGGGTGAGCTGATCTATGGGTTGTATTATACTGGTCAGCTTAATCATGGTAATGCGCAGATTTCTGAAATCGTGGCTGCCTTTGAGCGGATGTTCAGTGTGAAGATCAGGGATGTGCACCATACTTTCGGAGAGATCCGGGAACGCAAGGTTAGCAGTCCTTCTAAATTTATTGATTCTATGGGAATGGCGATTCAGCAGCGTGTGGATGAGGATTTGAGGTATAGGCCGGGTTAAAGATTATTTGCTTTACCATGCCGTACTGTACTGTAATGCGCTAATTTGAGCTGCGTTTATCAATTTTTTTTTGCGGATGGGCTGCTATTCATCCCCCATACCTTCCCCTGTTGGGAATGGAAGATTCGCTGTCGGGCAACCTTTGTTTTGTCGCCGGCAATGGTGCAGGCGACATAAAGACAAAAGCTTATGTTAGCAAATTTTAGCTGGTTGCAGTATGGCATTTTTACGGGGCTATCGCTGCTTGTGTATTACTCGGTTATCCTGTTGCTGTTTTACAGGACGGAAATCAGGACTGTTTTAAGTGCTGTAGCAAGCAAGGCCGGAAAACTTAAAACAGGGGTTTCAGATGCTGCTGCTCCCGGGGAAGAATCGACGCTGGTGGGTAAGGCGATGGAGGAAGACGGAATGAGCAGTGTCAGTCTCGATGACCTTGATTTTGGAAATGAACAAAGGGAAAGTAAGGACCAATTGCTGCAAGGTGATTTAGCCGATTGTATGGAGGAGTTAAACTTTACCATTGGTCTGGCTAAGGAAAAATCCTGGAACAAGGCAAAGCTCAGCAACGCGTTTACTGAAATCGCTGAATCTTATCTGTCCGTTTTTCAATCGAAGCTGCGCCCGCAGTTATTGGAGTTCATTGTTTTCGAGTGTTCGGATAAGCTGCCCTGGGCTACTTCTATTGAAGAGCTGGAGGAGCTGTTTGCCAGAAAGGTTTCCGGATGGGGTAAGATCGCTGCGGCGGGTGCGGCGGTGTTTGCTTTTATGCTGCAGGTTGCCCGGGCGCAGGATGGGAATCAGGGGATCAGTGAGGCGACCAATAAGGTGAAAGGATATTTTGATACAGGAACCTCGTTGATGTATGCGATTGGTGCCATTATGGGCTTGGTCGGTGCAGTGAAGGTGTATTCAAAGTGGAATGCGGGGGAGCCGGATACCACAAAGGTGGCTACAGCCTGGTTTGGCAGCTGTATTTTTCTGGTAGTGGTGGCTACGGTCCTTAAATCTTTCTTTGGAATATGAGCAGCGTTTATCAGATCAATAAAGGTGTGGGTCGTGCAATCGAATTTCGCGGACTAAAAGCACAGTACATCGGCTTTTTAGCTGGTGGAATGGTGGCTTTGCTCCTGCTTTTTGCTGTGTTGTATCTCTGCGGGCTGAGCTTATATCTCTGTATTGCTGTGGTCGGTGTTTTAGGAATTGCACTTTTTATGACTGTGATCCGCATGAGTCATAAATATGGGCAGTATGGGCTGCTGAAGAGCAATGCCAAACGCATTATTCCTGCTGCGCTTTGTTCACGAAGCCGCAGTTTATTTACCAATTTAAACTCAAGCGTATGTCAAAGCCGATAGATTTTAGCAAGGTATTCCCGATCTACAAGGTGGAGCATGGCTGTATTGTTTCGATGCAGGGAGATTTGACGGTGGTGTTCAAGGTCGATCATGCGGATATTTTTACGCTTGGATCGGCTGAGTATGAGGCTGCCCACCATACCTGGGTAAAGGCTTTAAAGACTTTGCCTTATGATACCGTGGTCCACAAGCAGGATACCTTTATTAGGTCCCGGCACCAGGCTAATGTTGATGCCTCGCAGACTTTTTTAACGCTGGCAGGTGAAAAAGCCTTTGACGGGCGTGTTTTTCTGGAACACACCTGCTATTTGATGATCACCAAAAAGCCCGACGATAGAAGAGCTGCGACAAGTGGTTATTCGGGGCTGATGCGTAAAAGTATCGCGCCCAGGCAAACGACTATTCCGTCGTTGTTTGCAGATTTTATCGAGAAGGTCGGCGGTTTTGAGCGGATACTTTCTGATAGTGGTCTTGTTTCTTTACGCCAGTTATCTGATGATGAACTTGCCGGAACTACGGGTAAAACCGGGATCATCGAATCCTATTGTTCGCTGATTCCTGCTGGTGAGCGCCCGCTGCTGAGAGACGTGCATTTGAAAGATGAGATTAGAATTGGAGAAAACCACTGCCAGCTATTTTCACTGGCTGATGTGGAAGACCTGCCTTCACTATGTGGCAGCCGGGTCAATTATGATAATTATAGTACCGACAAATCAAAATTCAGTTTGGGTTTTGCGGCACATTTAGGGTTACTGCTGGACTGTAATCACCAGTATAACCAGTATTTGTTCATTGGTGATCCGCAGAAGACGATCAAAGGCTTGGAAGCTAAAAAGCTGCGCTTGCATTCGCTGTCTGCTTATTCCCGCGAAAACGCAGTGAGCCGTGATGCGGTTAATGACTTTTTAAATGAGGCAGTGGCAGAGGGAAGGCTCCCCATCAAGGCGCATTTCAATGTGATGGCCTGGACAAGTGACAAGGCTGAATTGCAGGAGATCCGTAATAAGGTCAGTTCTGCGATGGCCAGTATGGATGCAGTTGCCAAACAGGAAACTGATGGAGCGGCTCAAATCTGGTGGGCAGGCATTCCTGGAAATGCTGCCGATTTTCCGCTCAATGATACTTTCGATACGTTCGTTGAACAGGCAAGTTGTTTTTTAAATATGGAAAGTAATGCCAAATCCGACGGAAAGGGTATCCGTTTTGGTGACCGGAATTCTGGCAGGCCGGTCTATATAGACCTGTTTGATCAGCCAATGGATTCTGGGCTGGTGACCAATCGAAACCTGTTTATTTGCGGTGGTAGTGGTGCTGGAAAGTCGATGGCTTGTAACCATATGCTCCGTACGCTTTATGACCAGGGTACGCACTGCGTCACCATTGATATTGGTGGCAGCTACAAGGGGCTTTGTGAGTTAGTTGGCGGGTATTACTTTACTTACACTGAGGAGAACCCGATCAAATTCAATCCGTTTTATCTTGCTCCCGGAGATTCGCTGGATATTGAGAAGAAGGAAAGTCTGAAAACTTTGCTGCTGGCGCTTTGGAAAAGGGATGGTGATCATTTCAGCCGCTCCGAATATGTAGCGATATCGGGTGCCATTACTATGTATTATGAACATCTAGCTGAAAAACCTGCTGTTTTCCCTGGCTTTAATTCTTTTTATGATTTTCTGATGCTGGAATATACGCAGGTGATGGAAAATGGTAAGGTGAAAGAAAAGGACTTTGATCTTGGCAACCTGCTTTATGTGCTGAATCCTTATTACAAAGGTGGCGAGTTTGACTATTTACTGAATGCCACACAGAACCTTGATTTATTGAATGAACGTTTTATTGTCTTTGAACTCGACAATATCCGCTCGCATGAGGTGCTCTTTCCGGTAGTGACGATCATTATTATGGAAATGTTTATTTCCAAGATGCGTAAGCTCAAAGGGCAGCGCAAGATCTTAACTATTGATGAGGCCTGGATCGCCATAGCCAAAACAGGCATGAGCCATTTTATCAAGTATTTATATAAAACGGTCCGAAAGTTCAATGGGATCGCTGCGCTGATCACCCAGGAGGTAGATGATTTGATTTCTTCCCCAATCATCAAGGAGACGGTGATCAATCTGTCAGATACCAAAATCCTTTTGGATATGCGCAAGTTCATGAACAAGTTCGACGGTTTGCAGCAGACTTTAGGACTTTCTGAAAAAGCCAAAACCCTCCTATTGTCAGTGAATAAGGCCAATGAAAAAGGGAAGACTTACCGGGAGGTCTTTATTGATCAGGGGGGGCAAAAGCTCAGCGTTTACCGCAATGAGTTGTCCGCTGCTGAATATTTAGCCTACACGACTGAGGAAAGTGAAAAACTTCGGGTCATGGAATATGCTGAAAAGTACGGCAGCATGGAAAAAGGTATTACTGTACTGGCTGAGGAGCTTCGCCGTAAGAAAGCTCCGTCACCTTAAATGTTTTGACGATGAAAGAAATAAAAATTTGGCTACTGGACGCTGGGAGCGCTTTGGCATGTCTTGCCGTACTCATGCTGGCCTCGTGCGACCGGAGTTCGGGCGATAAGGTTACCGGAACTTATGTGAGCACTGAGTCCGGAGAATACAGCATTTCTAAGGATACGCTACTGATTTTAAATGTTGATGGTGAGAAAGATTACCGGGTGATTCGAAGCTCGGGTTTCCAGAAGATAAGGAGCGGAAAGCTGCAGCCTGAGGAAATCAAGGTTCAGGAATTTTTCGGCAAGTATGATGCTGAAACTGCAATCCTTGCCATAGAGGGCGAAGATAAGCGGATCAGATTTTTTGCCGGTGGTAAAAGTTTGCTGCTAGTTAAGCGCGAATATCAAAAGGTGTTAGAACCCTAATCCGCAGAACATGAGAGAAAATATAAAAAAACAAAGGGCGGGTATATTTCGCCAGGGGCTGAGCTCGGCAAAAGTATATATGGTGGTGATGCCGCTGAGCTTGGTGGTTCTTCTTGTTTCATTGCCCACCCAACACGTAAATGCCCAGATCGCTATTGCTGAGGTCATCAAAGCTGGGGTAAAGAAAGTGATCACGGCTATTGATCTTCGGGTACAGCGCTTACAAAATGAAACGATTTGGCTGCAAAATGCGCAAAAGGTATTGGAAAATACTTTATCTAAGCTGAAGCTAACCGAGATCGCTGACTGGACGACCCGGCAAAAAGAGCTATATGGGAAATACTTTGATGAGCTATCCAGGGTAAAATCAGCTATCGCCTATTACCAGCGCATTAAAGACATCACCCAGAGGCAGGCGGATATTCTGTCGGAATACCGGCAGGCCAAAGATCTGTTCGCAAAGGACAAACATTTCCGCCCTGATGAACTGGAATTGATGGAGGAGGTGCATAGAGGCATCTTGGATGCGAGTCTTAAAAATATCGATCAGCTGCTATTGGTGGTAAATTCCTTTAAGGTACAGATGAGTGATGCAAAGCGGCTGGAGATCATTAACCAGGTCTCCCAGCGCATGGAGGAGAATTACCAGGATCTGAAACAGTTCAATTCCAGCCAGGTTTCTGTGAGTCTTTCTAGGGCAAAGGAAGCGGGGGATTTGAATTTAATGAGGAGGTTGTATGGGATTGAGTAGAAAACTGTTGGCACTGACATTTGTGGTTTTACTGGTGCTAACGGGTCGTGGCGCTTCGGCTCAGACCTGGGATGAGATATTTAAGCAAAAGAAAACGCAGAAGAAATATCTCCTTCAGCAAATTGCCGCGCTCCAGGTGTATATAGGGTATGCGAGTAAAGGGTATGATATTGTAGGTAACGGTATTCATGCGGTCAAAGACATTAATAATGGGGAGTTCAACTTGCACCGGAATTTTTTCGCTGCTCTTGGAGCCGTAAACCCTTTTGTCAAAGGGAGCGCGGTAGTAACTGATGTTTTAAATGGTGGCCTTGAGGTCATTTCTATCCTGAAAGGCTGGGACTCTTCCGGGCTGAATGCGGGGGATCGTGCTTTTGTTTCACTAGTGAAAGCGAATCTTCTTGCTGAATGCGCCGTAGAACTGGAGGATTTTCTGCTGATCATTACTTCGGGTAAGCTGGACATGAAAGACAATGAACGACTTGCGCGGCTTGAACTTTTGCGCACGTCTATGGAGAATAAACGTGGTTTTGCGCTTGCTTTTTCAGGTGATCTTGACCAGCTCACTCGGCAACGCGAAGGAGAGCAGCAGACCATAAATCAGATCAGGAGGTGGCATGAGATTCAATAGATTTTTCATTTTGTCTTTTTCAGTGTGGTTATTTTGGTTGGTGTCAGGTCTAAGCATGCGGGCGACTGCTCAATCCACTGAAGTGCAGCAATTGCTCTTAAATGTGGAGAAGCTCACCCAGTTCAAAAGCATCCTGAGCGATATGAAAGCCGGCTACCAGATCGTCAGTACGGGATATAATGCAGTGCGGGATGTTTCCCAAGGCAGTTTCTCTTTGCACCGAACTTTCCTTGATGGCCTAATGGCGGTGAGCCCGGAGGTTCGCCGGTATCACAAGATTGTGAGGATTATCACTGCGCAGGGTACGATTCTTTCTGAATATAAGTCTGCTCTTTCCAGGTTTCAGTCTTCCGACCGGTTCAATGCTAGAGAGATCAATTACCTGGCTTCAGTTTACGGGCAGCTGAATAAACAGAGCTTGTCGAATCTGGAATCCCTGCTGATGGTGATTACCGCAGGGGAGCTGCGCATGTCAGATGAGGAGCGGCTTTCCGCTATTGATAAAATCGATGAAGATATGCAGGAAAAGCTGCTGTTTCTGCGGCACTTTAACATCCAGGGAATGGGGATTGCGCGGCAGCGGGAGCTGGAACAGCATGATGTTTCCAGTATGCAAGAATTGTTTAAGTCTAACCCTTAATGGAATGGTATGAATAGAATTTTTAAAATGATTGCTGCCGCTTTTGCAATGGTGCTGCTGGTTTGTTCTCCGGTACTTTCCTTTGCACAGGGGCTGGCCGGTGAGATGAAAAGCATGCACCTGGTACTGGATCAGGTGTATCAGGAGATGCTGCCGCTATGCAGTAATTTGATCGGTGTGGGCAGGGGACTAGCCGGGTTTGCGGCCTTGGTTTATATTGGTTCCCGGGTGTGGAAGAATATTGCTCAGGCGGAAGCCATAGACTTTTATCCGCTGATGCGCCCTTTTGCGTTGGGGCTGGCAATTTTGCTCTTTCCCTCTTTAATTGCGCTGATGAATGGAGTATTGGAGCCTACTGTTTCCGCTACTTCGGCGATGGTAAAAAATTCTGACCAGGCAATTGCGGTGCTATTGAAACAGAAGGAGAATGCGATTAAAAAAACAGATCCGTTCAAAATGTATGTTGGTGAAGATGGAAATGGGGATTCGGATCGCTGGTATAAGTACGCCCACCCGGAGGACCCCAACAGGCAGGATGAGGGAATGCTTGACAGGCTAGCGCATGGGATCGATTTTGCGATGGCAAAAGCTTCTTATAATTTTCGTAACTCCATTAAGCAGTGGATGAGCGAGGTTTTAGAGGTGGTATATGCGGCAGCTTCGCTTTGCATCAATACGATACGTACGTTTTATTTGATCATCCTTGCCATCCTGGGTCCGCTCGTTTTAGCTTTTGCCGTTTTTGATGGCTTTGAACATACCCTGACGGTCTGGATCGCGAGGTACGTGAATGTATTTCTCTGGCTGCCGATTGCCAATATCTTCGGGAGCATTATCGGAAAGGTGCAGGAAAACATGCTGCGCTATGACATCTCTCAGGTGAACCAGCAGGGTGATACCTTCTTTAGTACTACCGATACAGCGTATCTGGTCTTTCTGATCATTGGCATAATTGGTTATTTCTCAGTACCAACGGTTGCCAATTATGTGGTGCATGCAGGTGGCGGAAACTCAATTGTGTCCAAGGTGAATTCGCTGGTAGTCGGCACTGCAAACACTTCTACCAGAACAATTACCGGAGCTGGGGGAATGGTTGCTGATGCTTTAGGCGACAGTGCCCGAAGTTTAAAGGGCGGAAGCAAATCCCAGAGTAATGATTATTTCAATAATAAACTCAAAAGTAACGACTAAATTTTTAAGCCTATGTTTACACAACTCAAAAATATAGATGCTGCTTTCAGGCACATCAAGCTGTTCAGCTATCTGCTAATTTTTGCCAATACCTTTTGCATTTGCTTCGGGATTTATTATTGGTGCCAGCTAGCAAATGAAAAGGACGAGCGGATTTATATCCTGTATAACGGGAAGGTCTTGCAGGCGGTATCTTCAGACAGGAAAAGTAACCTTCCCGTCCAGTTGCGAGATCACATCAAGACTTTTCACCAGTACTTTTTTAACCTTTCTCCAGAGGACAAAGCAATCAAGGCTTCTGTATCCAAGTCGCTTTTTTTGGCAGACCTTTCCGCTAAGAAGCAATACGATAACCTCATGGAAAGCGGATATTACAATAACTTGATTTCAGCCAGCATCTCTCAGGAAATAGATGTAGACAGTACTGTACTGAACATCGATGTTTATCCTTATGCCTTTACCACTTATGCTACTCAGCGGCTGATTCGCTCCAGCAGTACAACTGTTAGAAAGTTAGTGACCCGGGGTCAGGTCAGGGATTTAAAAACCCAAACGGATGACAATCCGCATGGGTTTATGATCCAGCACTGGGAGATCCTGGAAAATAAAGATGTACCTAATGACTATGGTAATGGGACTGTTCAGTAGGCCTTTGGGAAAGAAGACTGTGACCGGTGGCTTATCGGAGAAGGTTTCAAAGAGTCTGGAAACTCTTTTCCGCAGAATCGCACGCTGGCTAAACGGAAAAACGGATCACTATTCGCCGGCTCAGTGGCTCATGCTGCTAATCTCATTTTTTCATTTAACTGGAAGCTACTGCATTTACCTCATCGTTTCTTCGATCTGGTAGAGATTATTTTATTCTTGGCCATTCAATAAACAGAATTAATAACATAAAATTTTAAGCTTATGAGTACAACTCGCGATTCCGCTTTTTTAAAGCGAAGAAAGTTTTCAGTGCTGCTGCCACTTTTGGTATTGCCATTTATTACAATGGCTTTTGCTGCCTTAGGAGGCGGTTCTACAGCTCCTGGAACAAAGGTGCAGCTGAGTAAGGGCATGAATATGGTATTGCCTGATGCGCAGCTGAAGGATAAAAAGGAGGAGAATATCATGAGCCTGTTTGATAAGGCTCAAAAAGATTCTACCAATTTGGCCGGTGCTCAATTGCTGGCTGCTCATACTGCGGTGGGTATGCCATCTGATGGCAAAGCTGATGCGTCGGAAGTAGCTATCAATAAACGGCTGGCGGAGATCAGCGCCCAGGTCAATGCGCCCAGTGGACCAGCGGTTCGGGATCATTCGGTCAGTGGATCAAAGCCTATTGCTAGTACTGATCCTTCTTTGAGCGCAGATGTAACCCGGCTGGAAAAGCTGATGGAGCATATGAAAGAGCCTGCCGGAGTAGATCCGGAAATGCAGCAACTGGGTAGTTTAATGGATAAGATCCTGGCCGTTCAGAACCCCGATCTAATTCGACCTGCCGCCCCTGCTGTATCATCACCGGACAGTATATTTCGTGCGATCCCTGCATTTGTCGCCGGGCCGGTCAAAGTGATGCAGGGTTCAGTAATTGAGATTCGTTTACTGGATTCTGTAACCATTAACGGTCAGTTTCTGCCTAAGGGACATTCGGTATTTGGGGTGGCGCAATTCAGCAACCAGCGGATTGCGCTGGAAATCAAAAATATCCGGTTAGGTACTTCCATCATTCCGGTTTCCCTTAGCACGTATGATAAGCGGGACGGAATGCAGGGGATTAATGCGCCCGAAGCACTGCTTGCTGATGCGGTCGGTTCGGGAAGTGTTGACGCAATGAGCGGGATCGGTCTGATGGGCATTAATCAGAACCTGGGGACCCAGATTGCCGGCGCTGGTCTTGGAGCGGCAAAAGGTCTGCTTTCCAAAAAGATCAAAAGAGCAAAGCAGAAACTCGCTTCAGGTTATCCGGTTTTGCTTCGTGACAATACCCGCAAGGTGAAAAAGTAGATTAATTATTCATATAAATGTTAGAATTATGAACGAGAACAATTTAGCGTTTTTGAAAAATACGCTCGAACGTCTGGACTTCCCGGTAGAGGTTGCCAATAAATTAGTTAAGGAAGTGGAGACGCAGAAGCCGGAAATTAGGCTGGCGCATGAAGCGAATCGTGGAAATGAAACAGTTCAGTATGACCTGAATTTCCGTAAGTCTGATACTTCGGATATGTATTTCTTTAACAGTTACCAGGCGACACTAAAAACTGGTGACCAGGCGCATGATAAAACCCAGGAATTTAGGATTCGCAATGGAAATAACATGGGAGCGGATGAAGCTTTCAACCTGGTGGCTGGTAGAGCCGTTAATAAGTCTATGGTAAATGGTGACGGTGATGCTTATCAGGCCTGGTTAAAAGTAGATTTCTCGCAAAAGGATAACTATGGAAACCATAAAATGGAACAGTTCCATAAGCGATATGGCTATAATCTGGAAAAGGCGCTGGATAAGTTCCCGATTGCGGAGCTTTCTAAACCGGAAGAAAAGACAGAACTGTTGGCTTCACTTAAAGCTGGTAATGCTGCGGCGGTAACAATTTCCAAAGACGGCAAAGAGGCATTATTATTTATTGAAGCTAATCCTCGCCTGCGTACAATTAATATCAAAGATGAAAAGGGGGTTTCGATCAGACGCGACGAGTTGGAGATTAAAGACAAAAGTCACAGTCAAAAGGCTACTGAAAATATTGGGCTGGATCAGGATAAAAAATCAGGCAAAAAGCAAGGCTTATCCATATAATACGATAGCTTAATATTAGTAACTGGTTACTCGTTGGAGATGTTCTCTAGAAAATTGACTATAAAATAGCATGTACACAGATTTTATTAAAATCAAGGATAATAAAGCAGCTGGTTTGTCGTATTACATAAGAGAGCGTTAATTTAGATGACGGGGGGGAAATCGGTATGGTTCTTTCCCCCGTTTCTTTTTAACCTTAATGTTGCAAAAGGATGAGAGGGTAATAAAAAGGGCCTATTGTTCCTATTTATCTTTGAGACTGCCGGTTTGTACTAGGTATTGCTTTAATTATTTATAAAACAGGGCAAAAAAACAAGGTCGTGTATAATTCGCTTTCTACCCATGTATCATCTTTGTGTTTTCCTACTACACGTTTAACAATGGTGAGCTGTAGACCTGATCCTTTGATGTCTTTGACATTATATCAGACCTCGAAGCGGTTGATAATGAAGGACGATGAATATTGCTGCATCTAAATCTGTTTGGAAGGTTTTAACTATCGGGTTACTGCTTCTACTCCTCCTGCAGAGGCAGCAATGGTAATAATGTTTTTGACTGCTGTGTGTTGGGTATCCATAGTTTCTTGATTAAAAATTACTGATCTGCTAACCCGAATATCATCCACTCAAATTATTGGTCTTCTAAATTTTTAGTAAATCATTGGGAAATGACAGTTACCTGGGATTTTTTCTTCGATCAGAAATTGATGATCCAAAACTGAGTGTACCTGAAAATTGGATGTAAAAAGACAAAATAAGCTGGACCTGTTCGCCACTGCATTTCCGCTTCGCGAAAGGCTCCAGCTCCTAATTAGTAAAGTACGATGTTCATTGAATCTGTTTTTCTATTTTTTTAACATGCTCCAGGTGCATGTTAAGGTTTGGCAACATTTGCTGTGCCCAGGCTTTGACCGCCGGGTCCTTTCCCGTTGTTGCATAGTTCTGGAACACCTGTACCGTATTTTGATGCCCTGAAGACATGGCGTGCACATAGGCCGAATCGAAATCAGGGGCGTTAGCTAGTAATGGATCGGGCTTGATTCCGCCGGTCGCGGCAGCAGGTAAGGTGATGCCCCGGGTTTTGGCGAGTTGCAATAATTGCTTTTCGGCCGCAGTATGATCTTTAACCATCATTTGTCCGAAAGTCTTAACTTCTGCGCGTCTAGCCATTTTTAAGGCCTGCTCACCGGCGCTGACTTCCTGTAAGTTCTTGATGCTTGCCACGATCAGGAAATGTCTGGCTGTCGTGTCAGGATCGGGTTGGGGGATCTGTGCTTGTGCTGCAAAGCCGCTGCAGACTGCGATCATAAAAATCAACTTTTTCATATCAGCTAATTAAGGTTGTCCTACACCGCCGGATGCACCATAAACTTGCCCAGTGGCAAAGCTGGCATCGGCTGCGGCTAATTGTACATAAATAGAGGCCAGTTCTGCGGGTTGTCCAGGCCTGCCAAGCATTGTCCAGCTCCCGAACATCTGCTGTTTTTCGGGCTGTGCGCCTCCGCTAATCTGTAAGGCAGTCCACACAGGTCCCGGTGCTACGCCGTTTACACGGATACCTTTTGGACCCAGTTGTTTGGCTAATGATTTTACATAATTCATGGTAGCTGCTTTTGTTTGTGCATAGGCGTATAAATCAGGAGAGGGATCGTACGCCTGTTCAGAGGTTGTGCCAATGATCGCAGCACCAGCAGGCAAATGTGGCAAGGCTTCGCGGATGATCCAGAAGGGCGCATAGATATTTGTCTTCATGGTTGCATCAAACTCTTCAGTAGTCAGATCAGTAATGGAGTTGATGGACTGCTGACGTCCTGCATTATTTACGATAATGTCTAGCCCGCCCAAACCGCTAATTGCTTTTTGAACCAATTGTTTGCAGAATTCTTCGCTCCGCAGGTCACCAGGAATAGCAATGGCTTTTCTGCCTTCCTTTTTGATCAGCGCAATCACTTCCCGGGCATCCTGCTCCTCACTTGGGTAGTAATTAATTGCCACATCTGCACCTTCGCGGGCGTAGGCAATAGCCGCTGCGCGACCCAGACCTGAATCTCCGCCCGTGATCAAAGCTTTACGTCCCATTAATCTGCCAGAACCTTTGTAGCTGGTTTCACCGCAATCAGGTACCGGATCCATTTTACTTTGTAAGCCCGGCCATGGCTGTGGCTGGCTCTTAAATGGAGGTTTAACATATAGTGTGGTGGGGTCAATGATTTTTACGGTACCATCAACAGTATTTGTGTTGAGGTTTGCACTGCCTAATACCGGCGATACCGCTACGGCTGCTAAGGTGGTTCCTAGACCCGCAATTACCTGCCGCCGTGTGATTTTGTCTTGATCTTTCATATTAGTCTTTTTTTGGAGGGACTTTAGCGCCTTGCTTACGGGCTTCGGACAGTCCGATATCAATTGCCTGTTTTTTACTGGTGACTTTCTTTCCGGTGCTTCCGCTTTTTAAGCTGCCCTCTTTTTCTTCGTGTAAAGCTTTGTGAACCTTTTCCTGGGCTTTGTCTGAATATTTTGCCATGATAAATTCATTAATTTGTATATTATTTGTGGTGTTTTTTCCCGATAGCCGATCCTCAATTGACGCGGCTTTATTACCCGTTGACAACTTCTCCGCCATTGATGTGAATCACTTGCCCGGTTATAAAAGAGGCATCCTCGGAGGCCAGAAATACATAAGCTGGTCCGAGTTCCGAAGGCTGGCCGGCGCGCTTCATCGCGGTCTCGCTGCCAAATTCTTTGATCTTTTCTTCATCAAATGTTGCTACAATCAATGGCGTCCAAACCGGGCCTGGGGCTACTGCGTTAACCCTGATCTTTTTATCTGTCAGGTTTGTTGCCAGCGATCGGGTAAAACTGGTAATTGCCCCTTTGGTTGAGGAATAGTCAATCAGATTGGGTGAGGAACGGTACGCGGTCACAGAAGTCGTATTAATAATGCAGTCACCTTCTTTTAAATATTCCAACGCTTCATTTGCGAAATGGAAATAGGCGAAGATGTTGGTACGGAAGGTATCGTCCAATTGCTGTTCATCAATGGCTTTTGGGTCTTTTTGTGGGAACTGCATGCCGGCATTGTTGACTAGAATATTGAGTTTCCCAAATTTGGACACCGTTTCTTTTACTGCTTTTTTACAGAACTCAGCCTTTTTTACATCCCCTTTGAGCAGCAGGCATTGTCTCCCCTCAGCTTCAACCAAACGTTTGGTGTCTTCAGCATCTATGTCTTCATCAAGATACACAATGGCTACATCGGCTCCTTCACGCGCATAATGTACACTAACGGCACGTCCGATACCGCTATCTCCGCCGGTGATTAAGGCAACTTTATCCATCAGCTTGTTAGCACCGGTGTAACTCTGCCTTATATATTCGGGAGCCGGATTCATTTCCGCCTCGATGCCCGGTTGCCGGGTTTGCTTTTCTGGTGTCTCCATTTCTATAAGGTTTAATTTTCAATTGTTCCACTGCTAGCTATTTTGATGAGCAGCGCTATGTGGATTTAGGAAGGATAATAATCAGAACTCCATTCAGATTATACCTGATTTCATACAAACCATACCTACAATTTCAGCTTTAAACTGCTCGGGTATCCATTTGTTTGCAATATTTGAAAATAATATAAGTCAGTTGCCGGCTTATAGGGGAAGCTATTACTGTAGCACACTCTTTGCTATTCGCTAACAATTTATAAATTCTCGTTTGAGGATTGAAAGGTTAAGTTCCTGTGCAGCAATAATTAATTTTTGAAAATGGTAAGAATCAAGAATTGTAACTGGTATATTACACTATGTACACGCCAAATCTTAAAGCATGAGACTAGTTACTTTGAATATTAAACAACTTTTTTGGTTAGGTCATTACTATTATTTGCGACTTCCTAGAAAACTCAAAAAGCAATATAAGGCCCATGTCCTACGTAACACATTGCATTTAGTGGCTCATGATTTTATACGGGAGTTAAACGGTATTTAAGATTTTCTCAAAATGCGTCAATCGTCGCAACTTGGTGTTTTAATTCACACTAATTATCAATTTAATCTATTTGAAAAGAGTTCTATGTAATGATATAAGGAAATTGCAGTCAATTTATGGCGTATCGTAAGTTTTTATATTACGCTATAACTGTGTTTTTGAGGACATTTATGGCGGGATATAGGATATTATAATACGCCATTCGTATGCCTTTCGAATTAAAATTCAATAGGTTCACTTAAATAATCTGAAAACTTTTCAAATCCTTATGCGACTCAATTTTGAGTTTTAAATGTAGGTGGTAAATTGCTTATGTAAGTCAGAAAAGCATATTTGCCTCATGATAGGGCGGCTAGGTTAGAAGACTAATAGTCTGTTGATCGAGTGAGAGATAATTCAAAAAAATTTAGAACGGTTTTAGTTTTTTATTGTTATGTGCTCACTCCATTCAGTAACTCGATTATTATGAAATCATACGCTTACCTGTTGGTGTTTTTCTTGCCGCAATTAGTGTCCGCACAGAATTTTGGTACGGTACATAAGGATTCGGTTGCTGTAAATCCCATGCCTTTGCTCATGACGCCTGTTCTATCTTCGCGCTCCGTTAAGCCTTTCATTATTCCAGCAGTTTTTATAGGATATGGGATTATTTCTCTGGGACATAATTCAATAAGGGATTTAGATTTCAGCACTAGAGATGAATTACAGGAAGATCACCTTTTATTTGCCAATCATGCAGATGATTATTTACGCTATGCACCGGCTGCGGCAGTGTATGCTTTAAATCTTATCGGGATTAAGGGTAAACATAACATCGCTGATCAGACCGGCCTTTATTTATTATCCATGGGTATAATGGGTGTTTCCACAACAGTTGTAAAGAGGGTGGTTGATAGAAATCGCCCTGATGGATCTGATAATTATTCATTTCCTTCCGGTCATACTGCTAGTGCATTTGCGGCAGCAGAGTTTTTAAACAGGGAATATAGACAGGTTTCTCCATGGATAGGTTATGCTGGGTATACCATTGCTACAGCAACAGGCGTCTTAAGAATGTACAATAACAGACATTTTGTGAGTGATGTCGTCGCAGGTGCAGGTTTTGGTATTGCGTCGGCGAAAGTAGCGTACTTCATCTATCCGCACTTAAAGGCACTTTTTAGGTCTAAGCAGAATATTTCTTATTCATTGGTTCCGACCTATCAACAACGCTCCGTCGGTCTGGCATTTAATGGTACCTTTTAGCGCTAAGATGTCACTCTAATTTAGTCAAAAGTAATTTTATTTTAATCAATTGGAAATCACCTATAGCCCATATATTTAGCGCGTTAATCATATGACGGTGGAGAACTTGACAAAAGGAAAATATTCATTGCAACGCCTGTTGCCATGCCATTGGGAGGAATATAAAATAATTAGGCTTGAAGCGCTAAGAACAAATCCTGAGATGTTTGGAAGCAATTATGCCAAAGAATCAATATATAGTGTAGAAGATTGGACATTGTTATTAGAAAATGATTCACGCGCCATATTTGCCTTGTACGATGATCAAATGTTAGTTGGCCTCTCTGGCGCTGCTATTAAAAAGGATAATCCAACAACAGCTATTTTCTTTTCTTCCTTTATTGAGCCATCACACCGTGGAAAAGGGCTGTCAAAGCTATTTTATACAGCACGAATGAAATGGGCTCGTCAAAAGCGATGTAAGTTAGCTACTGTATCTCATAGAATTGGTAACGCAAGTTCGGAAGCGGCAATAAAAGGATTTGGATTCAAGTTTGCGCATGCTGAAGAAGTTAATTGGCCAGACGGCATGCGGGCGGAGGAATTAACTTATTTGCTTGAATTAGATAAGTAAAGCTACAAAACCACGCGTGTAATTGATAAAGTTGAAAGTTGTCCTCTAATTAATTTATATAATTATAAACAGATGAAAAAGCTCGTGTTAACGTCATTTCTAGCTATTACAGGTATTTCAGGATACGCGCAGATTTATCAGCCTGTTACCAGTAAAAACAATATTTACCTGGCGACGGTCAAGGGACTCAGTTATACCTATGATAATGGAGTAGTTACTTTAAAAAATAACGGCAGATATGACTTGGGAACGGTGAGCATTATTGCCCATTCTAAGGCCGACAGTAATCTGTTTGGTATTGCTTTATTTGAGGATGGACTGGAAATAGGTTCAACCAACAAGGCTTCTGTATATTTTACCACTGGTCAGGGAAAGTCTTCACATGAGATTCTTTTGAAAGAGATCGATCAGAAAAAGTTGTTTTTCTCTTTTGATAAAGTCACAAGGGCACAATAGCCATCAAATATTGGGGTGGTTTAGGGTGGACATCCCGGAGGTTGCTGACTGTCTAATTCCAAAATATCAACATGCTGATCCGAAGGTTTCACCACCCTAGCACCCTCAATAAGAACTATTCACTCCTCAAGGCATCTACCGGATTAGCTTTAGCTACTTTAATCGATTGGATGCTTACTGTCAGCAGTGCAATGATCACAGAAAGAATTGCCGCCAAAGCAAATGGCAATATGGAAATACCCACCCTAAAGTCAAAGCCGGAAAGCCAGTTACTGGCGATGATATATCCCAGAGGAAAAGCAATCACGTTAGCGATCACCACCAGCTGCATAAAGTCTCCATTGAGCAAAGCCAACACGCTGTAGGTGCTTGCGCCAAGGACCTTGCGTATGCTGATTTCCTTTTTACGCTGTTCTGCCATGTACAATGCCAGGCCTAATAAACCGATGCAGGAAATAAATATCGCGAACCCACCAAACCAATTGGACAAGGTGCCCAGTAGCTGCTCTTCAGCAAACTTCTTCTCAAAGGATTCATCCATAAAGCTGCGGTCAACCGGGTAATCGGGGTTCATACTTTTTACAATGTCGTCTACCTGAGCCAGTGAGGATCCGATATTCTGGGCTTCACTCAATCTTACCAGAACTACCTCAGCTTTAAACCTGGTAATAGGATGAAAAATCATCGGTGCAACTTTTTGATAGGCAGAGGCCGAAACAAAATCTTTCATTACACCGATGATGGTGACAGGGCTCTCCCAAAAAGTAATGGTAGTCCCTACAGGATGTTTAAGTCCCATTGCTTTTACCGCAGCTTCGTTAATGATCACCCGGTTAGAGTCTGCATATTGAGCAGAAAACTCACGGCCTGCAACCATTTTGGTACCCATGGTCTCTACAAAGTCGTTTCCTGCAGAGCGATAGTTAAATAAAGTACTTTCATTAGGGCTTTTGCCCGTCCAGCTTACCGCATTCGTATTCCTGCTGTTGAAGTTAAGGTCTGCATTAAAGAAACTTACATGGGTAGCAGCGCCAGATTTCAGCAGCTGGTCTTTTAGCAAATCCAGTTTTTTCTGGTTGTCCAAATTTCCCGACACCTCGATCTGAATCAGGTTATTCTTATTGTAGCCAACAGGTTTATTCTTGATATAGTTCAGCTGCTGATAAATTACCGTGGTGCAGATGATCAGGCAAACAGCAAACACAAACTGGAATACCACCAAAACCCGGCGCACAGAGAATGAAGAACCTGCTTTGGCAGAAAGTCCCTTCAAGGCTTTCACAGATTCAAACGAGGAAAGGTAGAATGCGGGATAACTGCCAGCCAGCAGACCGGTAAAGAGCACCAGGCCTAACAGGGTGATCCAGTATCTCCAGTTCCCATAGTCTATCCTAAGACTGATACCTAACAGGTTGTTGAAATAGGGGAAGCTAATTTCTACCAGCACAAATGCCAATGCAGTACTCAGTAAAGAAAGAAGCATACTTTCGGTAATGAATTGAAGAATCAGTGCTTTTCTGCTGGAACCTATTGCCTTGCGTACACCAACCTCCTTTGCTCTCTTCCCTGATTTTGCTGTGGTAAGATTCATGAAGTTGATACAGGCAATCAATAGGATACAAAATGCTAGGATAAGAAAGATCTTCAATTGGTCTATTCTGCCTCCAACAGACTTCCCATTTTCAAAATCACTATACAGATGCAGTTTGGCCAGTGGGTGCAGGAAGGCTTCTGAAGTCGAGTTTTTATCATGGCGAATAAAGATTCCTCTGATTGCTGTATTTACCTTATTGAATAAGCTCTCGTCTTGTAATTGTATCAGTGTTAAGTACGAACTGTCCCCCCAGTTTGGATTCTTCATGTCAGGCATCATCTTTTCTGCAAATGCCCAGGGTACCAGATAGTCAAAGCTGAAACTGCTGTTTGCAGGAACGTCCTCGATAACAGCTTCTACTTTTAAACTTTCTTTGTTATCGAATTTCACGGTCTTGTTAATCGGATCTTCATTTCCGAAGAGGCTTTTGGCCAAAGTCTTTGTAAGGATGACAGAGTTCACTTCCTGGAGTACCGTATTTGGGTTCCCTTTGATGAATCTATAATCCAGGATTTTAAGAAAAGCAGGATCGGCAGCTATCGCTAGTTTTTTGAATTTCCTATCCTGGAAGCTGATCAATTGTGAGCCGTAGTCTGCAGAATGTGATGCGAGGGCTACCCCGGGTATTTTAGCCCTGATTTCAGCGGCCATGGCATTAGGTGTAATCCGGACGCTGAATGTTTTGTCGCTTGCCTTGATGTTGTTGTATACTACGTAGCTCTTCTGGTAGTTTGTAAATTGCTTATCATAGTTCCACTCGTTGTTTACATACAAGAGCAAGACCATACAGCTAGCTAATCCTATAGCCAGGCCACCTACATTAATCAGTGTGAAGCCTTTGTTTTTCCAAAGGTTACGGAATGCGATTGTTAGATTTAGCTTTAACATCTGATAGCTTTATGTTTAATTACCATTAGATACCCAAAGCATATGCCAAAACAAATATTATGCATAATCAGTTAAAAATGAGCAATTTATTAACTTGATTATAGACTGATGTTCATTTTCGAACAAATGTAATGCGCATTAATGAACAATGCAATCTTGCAAGGTGGGGTGTGTCCTTCAATATTACATAACCGACCAATACTCCGTCAAGCAGTCTTAATGTTTGCTTCTAGCGCTCGTCCCAGGGCTATTTAAACTATAGCCTTTTCAGGAAAGTCCTTCAAACAGATAAATCTTTCTTCTTCTCTCCAGCCCCGATCAAAGCAGATGTACCAGGTCCCTTCTTCGGTTTGCTGCGTACTGGTGAAAAACTTTCTATTGAACTGAAGGGGTACTTCTTCTATTTTTATCTTTAAACCATGCCCGGGGTAAATACCCTTTGGTGGTAGTTTCATTAATATTTCGTAGTTCCGCTGAATGATTTTGAAGATTATTTTTTGATTGACATGTGGAGGCAGTTTCTCTTGTTTTGTCTTGTGCTTGTTAAAGGTATTCCGGCAAGTGTCATTGCAGTAGATCTGGTCTGCCCTGCCATATAACTGCTTTTTGCATTGCATGCAATTGCGGATTTCTACCATTGCGTTTATTAGTTAGGTAAGCTAAACTGTTGTATAACAAATTATTGCGTGGAAGGTTTTGGGATCGGGTAAGTAAAAACCGGTTCGGATGACAAATTTTTGCATCACTTAACCAAGACATTGGATCAGGTAAGTGATAATAATACCGGATAACCAGGCTTGCCCGACTCAACTTTGGCTAAACATATTTCAAGTCTTATGGAAAAGAGTAACAACTTAGCATCGGAAAACTTCCTCAGCCGAGGCAGGCATTATTTTTTAGATTTCAAGATCTCAAACTATAATAGCAACGATATCTGTATCACCCGAAGTGATTCCAAGCCAGACGGCTCTTATACACGTCAACGTGTGACCCTCTTTCTGGAGGATTTTGAAATGCTGGTCGGTTGCTTTTCTTCTTTGTTCTGCAGTGCCGCTTATTTTAAGCAGCGGGATAGGGGTGTGCAGGGTATGCACAGCATTGATACCGATAAACCTGCTACTGGAATCAAGGGCTGGAAACCGGAATTGCGTCCGCGTGAGAAAATGCTGAAGCTGGGGCAGCAGGCGATGGGCAATGCGGAGCTTTTGGCGATGTTGATTGGATCAGGTTCTCCCACTGCATCTGCGGTGGTTTTGGCAGATCGTATTTTGGATAGTGTCGACGGAGATCTTCAGAAGCTGTCTGGTCTGAAGATGGAAGAGTTCTGCAGCTTTGTAGGGATGGGTGTGGCAAAGTCGAGTGCTATTTTAGCGGCGATGGAGCTAGCCAGGCGGCTGTATGCGCCAGGCCTGTTTCCGTAAGTCAGAAATGAATTTTGAATAAAAAGTGGAGTGCACCTTTTGTTGGGTTGGAAAGGTACTGTGGTGGCTCTTAGGCTGGAGCAATCCCGCTTTGCAATCGGGTTTAGCTGACTTGGTGCTGCATTTCATCGCTGCTGCGGTGCGGCTGGAAATCCGGATCATTCATTTGCCGCTGCGCTTGCGCCATTCTTTCTCCTATATTTTCCTCCACACCGCATCCGCATATTTCTGTATCTGCGCTTCTGTGGATGCTTCAAAAGTTTCCATTACGGATTGGTTCAAGAGGAGACGCTTTTTGCGAAAAAGGGCACAAAAGGGAAGCGAAGCTCATGTTTGCCTGCACCTGCGCGGGCATAATGGCTGCGCCACCCTTTGGGACTTATACCGCTGCGGTAGGGTCAACCATGCTTCTATTGCTTTCTTTTTTGTCCTTTTTTCTTTGGAAAAAAGCTCTGCGGAGGAGGGGCAGGAAAGAGAAAGGCAATAAATTCTGAACCTTAAAAAACGGTGTGGTGCAGCCGCGGAATGCATATTTATTATGGAGAATAACTTTCATCAGCGCAAGAAGAACCGCATAGCGCTCGCGGAAAATAGGGCCTTAAAAGGTTCGTTTGGATCAGTTCTGCTGAGGAGCAGTACGCTAACGGCAGGATGTATTTGGCTCTGCCAACCAGTGTTGTGTGGTCGTTGTTTGGATACATGTGACCACAGTTGCGACGACAGGACGCAGCGCAAGATGGGCAGTAGGGTTGCTGCAGGTTCCTCTGATAAAATGTTGCCGTTTAATCTTTCATTTAAAGCTATCTGATGATGTGTGCATGCAGTAGTAAAACAGAAAAGAAAGCTTTGTTTGAGCTGGCGAAAGCTTTGAAACACTTTATCAATCTCGATGATTTGGCAATGCATCCTGGTGATTTACATACGGCGCAGGTGGCAGAGAAACTGGTCCGGGGCATTATTGAGGACAATGGTTACACCGCAAGTTATCTCAAGAGGCGCGGGACAAGGCTTTTCAGGTTCCCTAGATAGTTCAGGACAGATAAGTTATTCTTAACCGGGGGAGCAATCCCCCATTAAAATTTTGAAAATGGAAGAGATCACAATAGGGTATGACTTCAAATTCACGCTGGTTGTGAAAAAACAAAATGGTAAGACTTTTCACCGCCACCTTGCGGCAGGCATTGGCCTTAATTTCAGCGGTGCGCTTTGGGATGTATATGTCAAACTTAAAAAAAGAAGATGCGAAATCCTGAAATTACCAGTGCTGCGCCGATCCGCATTGCCTTTACCTTTAAAGGGCAGCAGTCGCTGGGGCTGAAACTGGCGGATTATCTGCCTGCTATTCCGGAGGATCTGGAAGAGGCTTTAAAATATTTACCTAAAAAAATGAGAGTATGAAAAAGCAACAAAAAACTACGATACAATTATGCGCTCTAGACGCTGTGGGTGTCCCGCTATATATCAATACTGACGATAATGAAATGACAGCTTTCAATGTGGCCTGTGAATTTTGTGGGCTGCACAGCTATAACGGTTGGCGGGTAAATACCCATGGTTTATTTTTATTACGGGGCGACAGCGAAAGGAGAGAAAATCTACTGATGGGGTTGCTAGAAGTACCGGTAATGCCCAAAGCATTGGAAGCGGTTATTGATCTGTTGGCCTATTATAATCGATGTGGCGATCAGTTGTATGCTAAAAATCAAAAGAAGTTTGAGGATTACCGGGATTTTATCATTAGGGTATTTAGTAAGGATTGCCGTGAGCTGACCGATCCCAATGAGACTTACGCCAGCGGTTATGGTGGGAGCCACATTTGGATTGCTGAACGCAGCAGTGGAATCCGGGTACTGATGTTACACTTTTAAATCTGCTATCATGAATCATTATATCCGCGATTTGCAAGGTCAGCTGATCAAGGTAACTGACCTGAATGAAGCTATTACGCACACGGCCGCTTATATCGGGATCTTATATCAGCAGCAAGATCCATTGGTGCAAGCCTTTGTTCAAAGTCGTCAACAGTACTGGAAGGATATTTTCCAGAAGCTGGGCCGGTTAAAAGTAAAAAGCGGAGCTACTGAAGTGAATGAATTGTCAACAGACGAATTGCCGTCACATAACCCATGAGTATGAAACCAATCGCACAATTAGACAATACCGCAAAAGCTAAACTTTTGCATGAATTATTTCCCGGGGAAGTTAAACCAATCATCGAAAATTTGAAACAGGTATGCTCGGATTTTGAGCTGCACAGCAGCAGTATCGGGAAAGCTGGGACTTTGGGTTTTTTAGCTTTGATGAATGGCTGAGCCTGTCCCGTCAAACGATGGAGCGGATCGAAAAATTTGAATTTAACATGATCCGTAGTAGCCGGGTGTTTTCAGAGCAGCACTGTTTTAACCTTCTGGCGCTGTTTGTCAATGACCAGATCATTAAATATGCCCAAAAGGTCAGCAGCGATGAAAAGTTCAAGCTCATGGTACGGATACTTTATCATTGACCAGTGACAAGGACCGGAGCGCCACCCGCTGACCAGCGGGTGGCGTTTTGACTGTGCAAGAGAATAGGGTAAGGATCGGTAAAATGAGGAGCTCTTCTATTAATTTGGCACTAAGTTCGGCCGGTACTTTCGGGGCGCAAAAATTGTTCGGCATAAACGCTCCGATGGCCTTTCCCCACTTTTCCATTTATTCCGCTGCATTTTTGGCTTGCTCAGTACTGTCCGGGAGACGCGCATAATTAATCAAATTTTCAATTAAAAATTAAGATGATGAAAGCGCAAAACCAAAATTCCCTATTTATGGTATCAGAAATCAAAGTCAGTTATCAGCCAAAATTCAAAGCCTGTGAAAAGCCTAAAGTAACTCAATCGAAAGATGCCTATAATATTCTTTTTTATAACTGGGATCAAGGAAGAATTGAAATGACCGAACAATTTTTTATCCTGCTGCTGAACCGGGCGAACAACGTCATTGGAATGACTGAGATCTCCAGTGGAGGATTTTCAGGAACACTAGTTGATCCGAAGGTCGTATTTAGTATAGCTTTGAAAAGCTGTGCCAGCTCAATCATCCTTTGTCACAACCACCCTAGTGGTAATTTACAGCCTAGTGAGGCAGACCTTAGTATGACCAAAAGACTGGTAGATGCCGGTAAACTGTTAGACCTGATGGTTTTGGACCATATCATTCTGACCAAACACAATTATTTCTCCTTTGGAGATGAAGGGCTTCTATAACCTTTATTAATTTTATGCAATCTAGGATGACGTCAAGATGTCCTGCTAAATGCAACGGGCATAATAACACTCTGTATCCTGAGTGCTAAAATCATTTCATAGTAACATTGGCACGGGCAATTTTAACCGTTACCTGTTTTGCATGACGCTTCAATACTATTTGGATATTTTGTCTCTCGTCGTCATGGTCACTCTGAATAACAAATAGAAATTTATCCAGTTTTTTAATTTCCTTACTCATTGAACTAATTCTCCCCCACCCTTCATCTGATCCTAAATCTTCATTTAAATCAATTGGATATGAGGTGTTAGCTTGCATGGAAACTTCAGTCCAAACCGTTTCAAAATCAAAAGGTTTAATATCGTAAGGTAGCAGATCCTCATCATAATCACTTTGCTGATATGCAAACAAGATAAATACAAGCTCTTCCTTACTTAACTTACTTGGCTCAACAACTTCCTTAAGTTTTGAAAGTGTTTTAATGTCAGGCAAGGCATCTTGAAACACCCATTGCTTGACAAGGTTTTTTACCCATACTACTGTATCGTCAGAAAAATATTTAACAATAATATCTGGAAAGGCAAGCAATTTTGATTTTATCAGTTTACCGTCAATCACATGGATATTGAAATTAACAATTTGTTGTTTCAATTTTAAAAAATCCCACGCATCCTTTGTAGGATGCGTGTTGGTCATCAACACGAAATGTTTCACTTTATTAGCTTCGGCCCAAGCGATTTTACTAACAAGTTCGACCATTGGAACTCCCGAAGTATAAAATTTGCATTCAAAAAACCACTTCTCTACATAGGTTCCAAGCAAAGGATTAACGACAGTGACTAAAGCTTCAATATCGCGCCCTGCATCTGCACTGCCCTGATGCCAGATCATGTCGTGATATTGGTACTTCATCAGGAGATCAAAGCATAGCTCTTCGAATTGTCTCCAGTCAATTCTGTCAAAATTTATGTCTTGTTCTTGAAATACCATTTTTAGTAATTAAGCTATAAATATATAAATTACATTCCCAGCATATCTGTCTCTGTTTAAAGCAACGAGTAGTTCTCTATAGGGGCAAATTGTGTTGTGAGCTGATCCCACCGAAGACGAGGAAATTGTCTCAGACTTTTTTTTAACTCTGCGAACCTCAACCGTACTTTAGGACACCGTCCAACATCAACGCTTTTTTGTTCATCTTTTTTAGGGCGAAAACTTTATATTATTTAAATTTTGGTACGGATTGTCCAGCATTGTATATTGTACTTAGGAATATCTAATTTCTGTTTTTTGGTAGCATGTTATAACAATCCGGCCCTGCCGATGTCTGAGTTGCGGGAGAAGTGGACATAGTTAGATCTCTCTACGACTTCTGCAGGTGGTTCTTTGTTTTCCAGGATGATAATCTGGCATGACTTGGAGATGTCGATAAGGCCTCGGAAGAATTCACTTTCCAGTTCTTTGGTTATCTGCTGCTCGTTGCTTGGCGGCTGGTCTTCTTTTTTATAGGCGGTGAGGGGAGAGTCCAGGACAAGCAGTTTGGAAAACTTGCTCTCATTTTGCCTTAGGAAATGCATCAGTCCGATGATGAATGCTGACTGGCCGATGGCCCGGTATCCCTTGCCGTAGCTACTCCTATTTTTTCCGTCGATCCGGATGTCGAATTTGGCGGGATCAAAATTGACTTCAGATACTTTGTCGAATTTCCAGGATTGCAGAAGGTGTTTCACTTCTACTTCGAATTTCTTTAGGCGTAGAGCGTCCAGAGGCTCGGCAGACTCGGTGACGCGCTTTTTCTTTTTTTCTTCTTCAAGTTCTTTCAGATCTTTATCAAGGGCTTCGATGTCCGAATAGATCCGTTCTTTTTCCTTGCTGAGCAGTTCCTGGCCAACGATGGATTCGATCTTGCTTTTCAAGCCGGATATGACAGGCATAATCTCCTGGTCAATGAGCTGGTCAAGTTCCGAGATGCGGGCGAGGTTGGTGGTCAGCTCTTTTCTATAGATCTGGTTTCTGTCTTCAATCTCCGCGACGGTCTGCTTGAGGTCTAAGGTTTTCTCCCGGATCTTCTGGTATTCGCTTTCTATTGCTTCGTTAAGGGTCTCAGTTTGCAGCTCACTGTTCTGGATGCATTTATAATGCTGCTCTTCGATATCGGTTCCACAGACCGGGCAGGCCACATAGTTGAGCTGGCTGAACAGGGTATTCCCTTCGTCAATGAACTGCAGCCTTTCTAGGTCAGCGTCATAGTGGCTGAGAAGCAGACTGAAGCGGTCCAGAAGCTGGTTGTTGTAGAGGATCTCGGACTCGATCTCATTCCGCTCATCTATGATCTTTTTGCGTTCCAGCTTGTTTGTTTCTAGCTTTTTGAAGTAAAGAGCGTATTTTTCATTGATCAATGACAGGTCATCCAGTTTAAGCGACAGGGTTTGGTCTAGGCTATTTTCAATACTGATGAGCCGCTCCCTGTCGGCTTTCAGCCTGGCTTTTACATAATCGATCTGGGCGTTTAACCTTGTTTTCCGGATTTCTTCCTTTTCCACTTTAATCTGGTGAGAACTGTCTTTTTGGGAAATCAGGTATTCAAAAAATGACCTTTCTGCCCTTTTGGTAGCCGGGTTGCCGCTCAGCAGAGGTGATTCTTTGGAGAACATCTTCACTTCATCGATCATGGTGACGTGGGCCACATCCCGGTAGCTGAGCTTCCTGGTAGCTTTGGTTGCGTCAGAGCTGGTCAGCCGGACGCTGTTCAGCCCGATCAGTCCCAATAGGAACGAGGAGATGTTACGGTCATTTTTATCGGAGGATCTGGCGGCATATTTGATTTCATCTCCCGCCTGGTCGATCGAGCCGATCTTAATGTAGAAAGCGCCGAGAGAGAGGTCCCGCCTGATGGTGTAGGCGATGTCAGATTCAAATGTCCTGATCTCCATCAGGAGCTGGTCGTACTTTTCTAGCTGGCCAATTTTTTCCAGTTCCTTACCGCCGCCCATCATGTAGTCGATGCTGTCCAGGATAAATGACTTCCCGGTATCTGAAGATCCGGCCACGATGTTGAGCCCTTTTTCAAACGGAAGTCCTGACTGGGCTCCATCAGGCCCCCGGAAGCTGATTTGCTTGATGTAAAATCCCTGGTTATCCATTGCTGTAGTATAAAAATAAGGACTCGTTTTTAAAGACGGGGTCCTGTTTCAATAACCTGGTTTTGATACGGTTTTCCAGTTCCAGATCAGAATATAACGAAGTGGCACTGATGACTGATTGGACACTAGGGTATAATTTCCTGGAATAGGCCGAGTTCAGTTTTTCGCAGAACCTGACTGTTAGCTCGCTGCCCTGGTAGCTGATGCCGGTCTTGTTAATGTTCACTTTGATCAGTTCTTTACTGACCAGCAGATGAAGCCCCCTTTTAAACAGCTCCCTTTTGATCAGGAACTCGTTGGAACTGTTGGGCGATTTTGGGTGCAGGCTATGAAGTTCCGGGAAAATGTCATTTCCGTGAAGGATAAGGAAGTCATAAACCACCAACCTTTCAATGGTGAGGGGTGCTTCCACATAAAACTGCAGTATTGCCATCAGGCGCAGGCTGATCTCAAGGTCGGAGCTATAAATCTTACTCATGCTTGTTCTCCCTTCCAAGTTAATTGTTTATCTGTAACCAGGTGATGGCACAAGCCTTCCCGGTCCTCCACGCGCATGACTTTGACCAGTGGGTTGCCGGTAATGCTGAGTCTTTTTGCTTCTTGGGTAACGGCCTTGACCCGGCTAAAGCGGTCCGGGTAAGCACTTTCGCACACGTCAACAACGCCGGAATGTATCTCTAATTTGAGCGCCTCGAAATGGTTGGTGTACTCTGCAAATTGATCTTTTGAAAATTCGTTCAGCGAATCCGCCAAATAGAAACTGTGCCGCTGCCTGGTGAAATGGGGCATATAGGTGGCATCTGATTCAATATTGGCTAAACTGATGACCGTTTTTTTATGATCGGTATAGGCGTCTAGTAGTTCATTGACATAGGTGATTTCGTTAGCCCGTACTTCAGGGGGAAGCCCCGTTGGCAACAACCGATCGGGCATGCTGCCGCCAAACCTGGAATAATGGTATCTGGTTTTGGCGTGTTCCTCAATGAGCTGCTGCGGATCAATAAACTGGAACATCTTAAAATCAATGGCTTCGATATAGGTTTTCAGGTCTTCGTCCAAGGGATATGTCTTTCCGCGACTGATCTTGGTGGCGCAGTGCGAATCCCAGTTTGCCAAAAGTTCTGCTTTGAATTTACCGGGGTTTTCGGTGTAATTAATTAAATCAGGGCCGGGTCCGTATCCGGAAACGACATAATAGTTTTTTGGTAAGCTGAAACGCTTTTTATAGGCGTGATAGACGAATTTACCAATCTCTCCCCAGAGCTGTGATGGGCTGATCTTGGCGCGGTAGTTCTTGCACTGGTAATTATCCCAGTCCGGCCCGTCCAGCGAGCGGATCGCAATGATGTCCCTGCCCAGATCTCCCGATCCCGCGCATTTTTTACAGTCGATGTATCCGGACAATTCTTTTTTGATCATGTATCCCCATACCCATTCCCGGACGATGTCCTCAAACTCGTCATCGCTAACGTCTTTGAGTTTGTTGATTGCGATGATCGGCTGGTCGGTTAATATATCATGATTTGATCTTTTTCCGATGCCAACTGGTTTTTTAACATCGGTTACTTCCTCGACCATTTTAGTTGCGTTAGTTTAGTCTATAATAATACCAAATATTTTCTATTAACTAAAATTTAGGCTAATTTTCCTGACCGGTATTCCGGATGATCTCACAAACTATATAAATTGACGATGAACGATCCTGAAGAAGACCACCTCTGTTATAAATGCGTTACTGATTTTTATTTGATTGCTGAGATCAAGAGGCTCGGCTGCACGGCCAAATGCACATATTGCAAGGGCAGGAGGCGCTGCTATACTCTGGAGAAGATGGCTGACCGAGTAGAGCAGGCATTTGACCAACATTATGAACGTACAGATGGCGAGGGTTCTGGTAATAGTTACCAAAGGCAGCATTTCGATCAGGAAGAAGGTACTTGGTTAGATTTTGAGGGGGAAGGACTGCACTTTTTATTACAGGATGCCGGCGGCATCCCTTACCAGGCTTCCCAAGACATTGAGGAGATCCTGAACAGGAGGCATTATGACTTCGATACAGATTTTTTAGTTCATGAATTTAGTAAGAATGCGCAATATCAGTTGAAAAGCCCTTCTGATGAACTCTGGCTAAAGGATTGGGAGGAGTTTGAGCATATCCTGAAAACAGAATCCCGGTTTTTCAGCAGAAAGGTGTATAATTACCTGGCCAAGGTCTTTGAAGGTGCTGAACAGTTTACTTCCCAGCGTAGCCAGCCTTTGATCTGTCCTGCTGGTCCGGGTAAGGGCCTTTCCGGCTTGTACCGTGCCCGGGTTTTTCAGGATGAGGATGAAATGCTTTCCGCGCTGAAGCATCCAGATCAGCAGATTGGTACGCCTGCTTCCAGGCATGCGCGGTCCGGGAGGATGAATGCTTCGGGCATTGCTGTGTTTTATGGGGCGACCAGCCCGGAGCTTGCGGTTGCCGAAGTTAGGCCGCCGGTGGGCAGCAGAATAGTTGTCGGGTTTTTTGAGCTGATCAGGCCGCTACGCTTGCTAGACCTTACAGCGTTGCGCAACGCCCGAGCTGAGGGTAGTATTTTTGATCCTTCTTACGCGCCCTTACGGGAGAAAGCGGCATTTCTCCGGCGCCTGGCGGCCAGGGTTGCCCTGCCGGTCATGCCGGCGCAGGAAAACCGTGATTACCTTCCTACACAGGTCATTGCAGACTTTCTGGCCGAGGCGATTGATCCGCCTTATGACGGGATTGTATTTCCTTCCACCCAATCTATTAAAAAGGGCGGCAATGTGGTTCTGTTTCACCGCGCCGCTAGGGTTCAGCGGATCACTCTCCCTGAGGGATGCGAACTAAGTGTTACTTCTAGGGTTTACGAGCCAGCTGACGAGATGGTTTATGAAATCTATGACGTTAAGGTTTCAGATCCGGACACATCCTTCGAAAAGCAGCCTATTCCGGCTGCTTGGGATTATTCTTACGAGGGTTACGTGCCAGCCGCTTCAGGGGAAGGTCTAGAGGATGCCAGGGAAGATAGCTTAAGAATTCATGAAGATCAGCTGCAGATTTTCAAGCTTGGCAGTGTTGAATTTACTACGACGCCATTGAGTTACCATCGGTCTAAGGTCGATCTGCAAAAGCAAATCTAATCTGCAGGATGATTTAATCGATGGTTTGCTAGGGGGTGAGGCCACTATAATATT
>Ga0308163_10000692_pt1 | contig 49881 bp, 41 predicted proteins | sample PhyTR1_FD_201037 | JGI IMG/M metagenome (GOLD analysis project Ga0308163, IMG submission 201037) | Phyllosphere microbial communities from UC Gill Tract Community Farm, Albany, California, United States - DLSLT.R1 | ecosystem: Host-associated > Plants > Phyllosphere > Unclassified | place: USA... | reverse complement strand
CCACCGGCGTATAGGTGTAGGTGCCGTTGGCGTTGACCACCACCGTGCCATGCGCCGGGTCGCTGCCCTTGCCGTAGGTGACGGTGTCGCCATCGACGTCGGTGGCCGCTGGCAGGCTACCGGTCTTGACGGTATCTTCTGCCGTCGTAATCGCGGTGCCGGAAGCGGTCGGCGCATCGTTGACCGGGCTGACGGTGATCGCCACCGTGTAGGTATTGGAACCGCCATTGCCATCGCTGACGGTATAGGTAAAGCTGTCGGCGCCGTTATAGTTGGCCACCGGCGTATAGGTGTAGGTGCCGTTGGCGTTGACCACCACCGTGCCATGCGCCGGGTCGCTGCCCTTGCCGTAGGTGACGGTGTCGCCATCGACGTCGGTGGCCGCTGGCAGGCTGCCCGATTTGGCCGTGTCTTCGGCCGTCGTAATCGCCGTGGCCGATGCCGTTGGCGCATCGTTGACCGGGCTGACGGTAATCGCCACCGTGTAGGTATTGCTGCCGCCATTGCCGTCGCTCACCGTGTAGGTAAAGCTGTCGGCGCCGTTGTAGTTGGCGACTGGCGTATAGGTGTAGGTGCCGTTGCTGTTGACCACCACCGTGCCGTGGGCAGGGTCGCTGCCTTTGCCGTAGGTGACGGTATCGCCATCGATGTCGGTGGCGGCCGGCAGGCTGCCCGACTTGGCCGTGTCTTCGGCGGTGGTAATCGCGGTGCCGGAAGCGGTCGGTGCATCGTTGACCGGGCTGACCGTAATCGCCACCGTGTACGTATTGCTGCCGCCATTGCCGTCGCTGACGGTGTAGGTAAAGCTGTCGGCGCCGTTGTAGTTGGCGACCGGTGTATAGGTGTAGGTGCCGTTGGCGTTGACCACCACCGTGCCATGCGCAGGGTCGCTGCCTTTGCCGTAGGTGACGGTGTCGCCATCGACGTCGGTGGCCGCTGGCAGGCTGCCCGACTTGACTGTGTCTTCGGCGGTGGTAATGGCGGTGCCGGAAGCGGTCGGCGCATCGTTGACCGGGCTGACGGTGACCGCCACGGTGTACGTATTGCTGCCGCCATTGCCATCGCTCACCGTGTAGGTAAAGCTGTCGGCGCCGTTGTAGTTGGCCACCGGCGTATAGGTGTAGGTGCCGTTGGCGTTGACCACCACCGTGCCATGCGCCGGGTCGCTGCCTTTGCCGTAGGTGATGGTATCGCCATCGATATCGGTAGCGGCCGGCAGGCTGCCCGACTTGACCGTGTCTTCGGCCGTGGTGATGGCGGTGCCGGAGGCGGTCGGCGCATCGTTGACCGGACTGACGGTAACCGCCACCGTGTACGTATTGCTGCCGCCATTGCCGTCGCTGACGGTGTAGGTAAAGCTGTCGGCGCCGTTATAGTTGGCCACCGGCGTATAGGTGTAAGTGCCGTTGGCGTTGACCACCACCGTGCCGTGGGCCGGGTCGCTGCCTTTGCCGTAGGTGATGGTATCGCCATCGATATCCGTGGCCGCTGGCAGGCTGCCCGACTTGACCGTGTCTTCGGCCGTGGTGATGGCGGTGCCGGAGGCGGTCGGCGCATCATTGACCGGGCTGACCGTGATCGCCACCGTGTAGGTATTCGAGCCACCATTGCCATCGCTGACGGTGTAGGTAAAGCTGTCGGCGCCGTTGTAGTTGGCCACCGGCGTATAGGTGTAGGTGCCGTTGGCGTTGACCACCACCGTGCCATGCGCCGGGTCGCTGCCCTTGCCGTAGGTGACGGTGTCGCCATCGACGTCGGTGGCGGCCGGCAGGCTGCCCGACTTGGCCGTGTCTTCGGCGGTGGTGATCGCCGTGCCCGACGCGGTCGGCGCATCGTTGACCGGGCTGACGGTAATCGCCACCGTGTACGTATTGCTGCCGCCATTGCCATCGCTGACGGTGTAGGTAAAGCTGTCGGCGCCGTTGTAGTTGGCCGCCGGCGTATAGGTGTAGGTGCCGTTGCTGTTGACTACCACAGTGCCGTGGGCAGGATTGCTGCCCTTGCTATAGGTGACGGTATCGCCATCGACGTCGGTAGCCGCTGGCAGGCTGCCCGACTTGGCCGTGTCTTCGGCGGTGGTAATGGCGGTACCGGAAGCGGTCGGTGCATCGTTGACCGGGCTGACGGTAATCGCCACCGTGTAGGTATTGCTGCCGCCATTGCCATCGCTGACGGTATAGGTAAAGCTGTCGGCGCCGTTGTAGTTGGCCACCGGCGTATAGGTGTAGGTGCCGTTGCTGTTGACTACCACAGTGCCGTGGGCAGGATTGCTGCCCTTGCTGTAGGTGACGGTATCGCCATCGACGTCGGTGGCCGCTGGCAGGCTGCCCGACTTGACGGTGTCTTCGGCGGTGGTAATCGCCGTGCCCGACGCGGTAGGCGCATCGTTGACCGGGCTGACGGTGATCGCCACAGTGTAGGTGTTGCTGCCGCCCTTGCCGTCGTTGACGGTGTAGGTAAAGCTGTCGGCGCCGTTGTAGTTGGCGGCCGGCGTATAGGTGTAGGTACCGTTGGCGTTGACCACCACCGTACCATGGGCCGGGTCGCTGCCCTTGCCGTAGGTGACGGTATCGCCATCGAGGTCGGTCGCGGCCGGCAGCGAGCCGGACTTGCCGGTATCTTCCGCCGTCGTGATGGCGGTGCCCGATGCCGTCGGCGCATTATTGGCGGCGGGGTCGGCAAAGTCGACCACGATATCGGCGCGCGCGGCGCCGGTGACGGCGCTGGCCGCCACGCCGCTGAAGGCGCCATTGCCGAAGCTGACGCCGAAGTTGCTGATGTCATTCGCATTGGCGTGCGCGCTGGCGTTGCCGGTGAATTTCAGGGTGGCGGTAGTGGCGCTGGTGCGCGTGATTTCCGCCGTCAGGCCGGCTGGCGTATTGGAAAAAGTGACACCGGACAGCGCCGCGCCATCGCTGCCGCTGAAGCTGCCGTTGGCCAGGGTGATGGTCGACGTCATCGTAAACGAGCCGTCGTTGGCGGCCGCTTCGGTGAAGTTGGTGGTGCTGTACGTCAGGCGCGCGGCCGGGCTGTCGACGATGGTGGTCTGGCCGGCCCAGGCAGGACCGATACTGAAGTCGAGCGCGAAATACGCCGTGCCGTTCAGCGAACCGGAACCGGCCGTATTGACGCCGGATTTGATCTGGAACGAGCTCATCGAATCGTAGTACACCTTGACGCGATATTCGTCCTGGGCGATCGGGCCGTTATTGACGCCACTGGCGGCCACATACTGGAACGTGACCGAACCATCGGACTGGGTCGTCGGTACCAGGAAGGTGTTGTTCGACAGTTCATAGCGCGAGAAGCCCTTGAACTGCTGGTACTGGCGGTCGGTATTGCTGGAGCCGACGCCGTCGATGTCGTAGGAGTTGACGGCCACGTTCTGCAGCGTGACGGCGGTGCCGGTGCCGGCGCCGGTATAAGTGCCGGCCTTGTAGAAGTCGACGGTAAAGGTAGCGCCGCCGCCCGAGGCCGACACCACCATATTGGGCTGGAAGTAAGCGCCGGTGGTCGATGGATTGGTGGTCGAATCGTAGTTGCTGATGGTGGCGCGATCCAGCGTGGTGGTGACCACCGCATCGACCGCCTGGCCGTTGATGGTGATGACGCTGTTGAAGCGCATCACATCGCCGTTGTTGCGGCCATTGCCAATGATGGCGGTGAGGCCGGTGCTGTTGGCGCCATTGAACACCAGTTGCTGCCAGTTGGCGTTATATACGGTTTCGGCCACCAGCTCGCCCTGCCAGCCGGCGCGGTCCAGCACCATGGTATCGGTTTCGATGGCGCCGCGCTGCGCTTCCAGGGTCCAGTTGCCGTGGAAGGCGGCGGAGCCGGTGACATCGACCGAGGCGGCCACGTCGGCCTGGGTCAGTTCGGCCAGGCGGTCAACAAAAGCCAGGCCGGCCGCGCCGTCGGCCACATCGCAGCCGTAGATCAGCAAGTCGCCATTGGCCGTCAGCGACTGGCCCAGCTGCACGAACTGGTCGCGGTACTGCTCGATGTTCGCGCCCGAAATGGTCGAGCCCAGTTCGATCTGGCCGGCGGAGCCGTGCGTGACCAGGTGGATCGCATCGACCGGCGCATGGCCTTTCAAGGCGTCCAGCATTTGCTGCAGGCCATCGCGGGTATGGTCCAGCACCACCACTTCGACGCCGTCGCGCACGCCGGCCACCAGTTGCTGCAGATTGGCGACGTTGTCTTCGATAAAAACGATCTCATGACGCGGCTGCTCGCCCGCCGCTGGCGCTACCGCGGCCGGTACCTTGACCTCGGCAGCGGCTTTTTCGGCAGCGGCGCGCTCGGCCGCCGCACCGTCGGCGGCGGCGTGCTCGGCGGCCGCAGCCCGGGCGCCGGCGGCGGTATCGACCGCCGCACCGTCAAACATGATGCGCTGTTCTAGCACCAGCGGCGCCGGAGCGCGGCGCTTGAGCGCGCGGCGGGCCGGCGCGGCTGGTGTGGTGGAAGCTTCAATGACGATGCGGTCTGGATTTTTCATGGCGTATTTTTATCAGTAGGTTTTTTGCAATGGATTATTTGCCTGCGGGCGGGTTCAATGCCACCCGGCCACTCATGCCTGCGATCAACTCGGGGAAGCGTCCATCGATGGCGGCCGACAGCTTGACCGACTGGCTGACCGGATCGACGCGCGCGCCGATGCGCTGCACCTTGGCCGGATAGGTCTTGCCGGTTTCATCGATGGCGACCTGGAAAGCGTAGCCGGGCTTGAGCCAGGCCAGCCAGCGCGACGGCACGATGAATTCCAGTTCCAGCGCGGAATCATCGATGATTTCCAGCAAGGCCTGGCCAGGCTGCACGTATTGCTGCTCACGCACCTTCTGCTCGGTCACGCGGCCGGAAAATGGCGCTTGCACGCTGCATTTGCCGATCACCGCCGCGCCATAGGCCAGCTCGGCCTTGGCCTTGCCCACTTCGGCTTCCGACACTTCCAGCTCGACCTTGCCGATCGAGCGCAATTCTTCCAGGCGGCGGTTGGCGTTATAGGTGTGCTCGGCCGCCGACAGCATGGCCTTGGCTTTTTCGCGCTGCGCCTGCTGCAGCGAGCAGTCGAGCGCGATCAGGGTCTGGCCGGCGCGGAAACTGCCGCCTTCGGTGACCGCGATACGGCTGATCTTGGCGCCGACTTCGGCCGCGATGGTGGTGTAGCGGCGCGGCGCCAGCTGGGCGCGCACTTCCTGGCGCTCCATCGCCGCGCGCGGCGCGGCCGGCGCCGGCGCGGTAGCGGGCGCCGCCAGCACCGGCGCGGCCAGCGCCGCAGCCAGCGACAGCATCGCCAGGCGCAGTTGCGCGACAGCCATCACTTGGCCACCGCCGGCGCCTGCACGCCCTGGTTCCAGCCGGCCATCGAGGCGCCGACCTCCTTGGTCAGCTGTTCCAGCGGCATGTCGCTGACGCTGCCCAGTACCGGCTCCAGGCCCAGGGTGGCCTGCACCTTGCTGGCCGACGCCTGCAGTTGCGCCAGCGACTGATAGCGGCGCAGCAAGCTCAGAATGGCGGTGGTGCTGTTGGCAACCTGCTCCAGCTTGCCCTGGGTTTCGGCGGTGCCGCGATTCTTGATATGCATGGCGATCTTGGCGTCGGCCTGCCAGATTTCATCGGCGCGCAGATATTGCTTATAGGCGATCTGGTATTGCAGGCGCGACAAATGCACCTGCGTCAGCACCGTCATCTGCGCCGTGATGCGGCGCTGGTCCGCCAGTTTCACGCCCGCTTCGGCCAGGCGTTTTTGCGCCGGGCCCGAGAACAGATTGAACAGGTTGTACGACAGGTGCACGCCGGCATCGTTCCAGCGGTTGTTGATCATGTAGCGGTCGCTGTCGTAGCGCAGGTCGTAATTGAACGACAGGTTCGGGAACATGCGCAGCATGACGCGGCGCGTTTCTTCGGTGGCGATACGGGCGTTATAGAACTGTTCGCGGATATCGGCGTTTTGCATCACCGCCAGCTCTTCCATGCGCTCGACGGGCATGTTCAGCATGGATGCATCGACTTGCGCACCCGGGTCGCTCACTTCCACCACCTGGCTCAACGGTGCGTTGATCAGATGCGCCAGTTCCACCCGGCCGGACGACAATTCCTGTTCGATACTTTCCAGCAGGCGCAGGTTTTCCAGCAACTGGCGCTGGTAGCGCAGCGCATCGACCGGCGAGCGCAGGCGCTCGGCTTCGGCCTTGCGCGCGTCTTTCAGTGCGTCTTCCGCCAGGTTGATCGTTTCCTGCACTTCGGCACGCAGTTTTTGCGCGCTGGCCATGCGCCAGAACGAGGTGCGCACATCCTGGATCAGCACGTGCATGGCCTTGCGGCGGCGCTCGGCGGCGATATTGACGCGGTCGGCGGTCTGCTTGGCGGTGATGTAGCTCATGCCGAAGTCCAGCGCATTCCAGGTCAGGCCCAGGTCGTAGGCGGCATGGCCGCGCTCGGACGAAATATAGGGATTGGCCAGCGATGGCTTGCCGGTCACCGAATCGACGCTGCGCGTGATCAATTCTTCATTGCGGGTGGTATAGCCGGCGTTGGCCATCAAACGCGGCAGCATGTCCCAGCTGGCGCTGTCGAGCTGGTTCATCGCCAGCGCTTCTTCCATCAGGCGCGTGCGGCGCTCGAGATTGTATTTCAGCGCACGCGCGATCGCCTCATCCATCGTCAACGCCCCCACCACCGGCGGCACTTCTTCCATTGCCGCCTGGCGATCCAGCGCGGTCTGGGCCGTCAGCTCATTGCTGGTCAACGGTTGTACTTGAACGGTGCCACACGCCGTCAGCATGACGGTGACGCAAGCTGCTACAGCTCGGACGATGATTTTTTTTTGCATGGGATCTAGGCGGCAAGAAAGGTTGTCAATGGAAATTAGTTATTTGGAACTATCAATTTACTATTTTGCAATATTAAATCTCGCCAATTATATTTTAATGAAACATTTCTGCCTAGCTTCAAAGATAGTAGTTAGGCAATTTTCCATATGAAAATTTTATTGGCAATACAGAAAACAACATTTCCATATCAATACTGAAATATTTTCCTCGTTGACGTATCAAGCGCATTTTTTCACCGGTGACAGACGAAAAAAAACCCGGTCAACTGCCCCGGGCTTCCTTTCTTGTAAAGTAACGGTGTTTTTATTTTGGCACGTCAGGTTCTTCCGCCGAGGCCTCGGCCATTTCAACTTCGGCCGCCGGATTGGCAGGCTCGACGGCATCGCCTTCGGCCTGGGCGTCGGCGCCCTCTTCTTCCTCGTACTCTTCGGTGGCGGCGGCATCGCCGGGCGCGGCGGCAATCTCCAGCAGGCGCGCTTCGATCGACAGATCGACTTCGTCCCAGCGCAGCAAGTCCAGCGTGACTTGCGCGCCACGCGCCACGGATGGCATGCCCGGCAGCTTGATCACCAGCGGAATGTCGACCAGGCGCAGTATCTCGTCTTTCAAGACCACCGCATCGACCTGGCGCGCTTCTTCCTGCGCCAGCCAGCGCAGGCACCAGTAGCGTTCCATGTTTGACTGGAAGTCGCCATAGGCGGCATACGCGGCGTCAAACGCCGAGACGATGGCGAACAGATTGGCGTCGCGCGGCTTGAACGGCGCCACCAGCGGGGCGGTGACGCCATGCTCGGCGCAGGCGATGATCTGCCACTGATTGACCAGATCGGTATACCGGCGCAGCGGCGAAGTGCTCCACGCATATTGATCCACGCCCAGGCCCTGGTGCGGCGCCGCATGGGTCACCATGCGCACCTGCATCTTTGCCGCCCAGCCATTGCCGGTGCCGCCACCCTGGCTGCGATAGATGCCGGGCACGCCATGGTCGTGCAGCATCTTGCCCCAGGTACTGTTGGCAAAGATCATCAGTTCGGCGACGATCTTGTCGAGCGGCGCGCCACGCTTGCGGCGCACCACGCTGACGATATCGTTTTCCACATAGAAATTGAAATCGATGCGGTTGTTCTGTTCCGGCTTCAGGCCAAACCCTTCGCGCTTTTTCATGCGGCCCTGTTCCAGCTGCTGGGCCCACTGCCACAGCACGGCAAAGTCGGCCTTGTGCGGGTATTCGCCTTCGCCGCTGGCCAGGGTTTCTTCGTTGACCAGGTCGTCCAGCTGGTTATGGCGCAAATTGCTGGCGATCGGCACCAGTTCGGCGCGCGTTTCCGTGCTGACCACGGCCCAGTCGGCTTTCGGATCCAGCGTGGCGTACAACGACAGCGCCGGGCAGGTCGTGCCTTCGGCCAGGGTAAATGCATTGACGATTTCGTCCGGCAGCATGGTGATCTTGTCACCCGGCATGTAGACGGTCGACATGCGCTGGCGCGCCATCTTGTCGATCGCGTCGTCGGGACGGATGCCCAGGCCCGGCGCGGCGATATGAATGCCGACCTTGACGTTGCCATCAGGCAGGGGTTGCACCGAGAAGGCATCGTCGATCTCGGTGGTGGTCACGTCATCGATGGAAAACGCCGCCACGTCGGCCACCGGCAGCTTGGTCGTGACCGATGGCACGGGCACACTGGGGAAACCGGCGCCCTTCGGGAAGTTCTCGAACAAAAACTTCGACAAATGCAGGTCTTTTGGCGTGGCGACGCCGCCGGTGGCCAGCATCAGGCGCGGCGCACTCATATGCAATTCATTGCAGGCCGCTTCCAGCGCCTTGTACTCGATGGTGTTCTTGTCGGGCTTGAACAGCAGTTGCAGCACCATCGGTTGCATCGAGGCCGGCAAGCGATGCTGCTTGAGCTCTTCCACATAGCCGGCCTGCACCAGCGCCTGCTGTTTTTTCTTTTCGATACCGGCCAGGGCCGCCTTCAGCGACGCCTCCGGCGCGGCCTTGTAGCGGCCACGGCCCTTCTTGTAGAAATACACGGGCGCCGAATGCAGCGACAAAATCAGGCCGGCCGCTTCGAACGGCAGCGGCGCATGGCCGAAGTATTCGGCGCCCAGCTCGGCAAAGCCGAATTCCTCTTCGCCCGCCACTTCCCACAGGAAATCGAGATCAATCTCGGCGGCAACGTTCTTGGCCTGCTCCAGCAATTCGCCCGGCGCCGGCTTTTCATATTGCAGCAGCACGTCCTTGACTTTGACCTTGGTGCGCTTGCCGCTGGCCATTTCGACCTGGTATGCCTCGCCTGCCTGCGACAGGACCGTGCCGACCTTGAAATCGCCGGATTCTTCAAAAAATAGATTCATTATTATGCTTTATTGATTAATGTGTCAGTTGCAACGACAGGTGCCAATTCCAGCACCGCCGGCAGAAATACTTCCGTCACCAGCAGCAAGCCCTGATGGCGCTGGTACAGGCAGCGGCGCGCAAAGAACAGCGTCTGCTCATCAGCCCGGTGCCCGTCGAGCGCCAGCGCCGCTTGCGCCCGCCGCACCAGAGGATGGCCGGCGCGCAGGCGCGCAAATTCGAGTTCACCGCGGCGCACCATGCGGTCGCCAAACAGGGTCGTGCCCAGCGAGCGTTCGCCCAGCGCGGAAAACAGCGGCCAGTCGGTGGCCGTGGCCTGCATCGGCACCACAGTATGGCCAAACACGGCGGGCTGTCCGTCGCAGCGCAGCAGCACTTCGCGCTCCCACACCCTGCCCGCGCGGTGCAGGCCGATAATGGCCGCCTCGTCCGTCAGGCAGCGAGCCGTTTCCTGGTGCAAACATTGCACACGAAATGCACGACTGTGGGCTTTCAGCTTGGCCGTCAGCGAACCGCCGCCAGTGAGCCAGTGGCGCAAGACGGGTGGCGCATTGACGGCGTTCACATGCGCATGCCATTGCGCCTGGCGCAGCGAACCCGGCCTCACTGGCCGGCGTCCATGCCGATGCCGCAAAATTGCAGGACTGGCGCCAGATAGTCGGCAAATTCGCTGATGCCGTGATCGCTGCCGTCGATGATCGTCTGCCGCGCCCCTGCATAATGCGCCACCATGTCGCGGTAGTCGAGCACTTCGTCGCCGGTGGCGGCGAGCAGGAAATACCGCTCAGGCTGCGTAATGGCCGGCACCGCATACGCGCGCAGCTCTTCAATATAGTCGCGCTTGAATTCGAACGGCTGATCGGAATGAAACGCTGTCGTCACGCCCACATGCTGCTCCAGGTCCAGCAGCGGCACGATGGCCGGGTTCAGCAACACGGCGCGGCAGCCCAGTCGCTCGGCCAGCCAGGTGGCGTAATAGCCGCCCAGGGAGGAGCCGATAATCGTCAACTGCGCCGGTGGTACGTCCTTGACCAGCGACAGCGCCAATTCGATCGCCAGCTTCGGCGAGGCCGGCAGTTGCGGGCACTGCCATTCTTGGCTACGCCCCAGCGCCTGCATCTGCGCGGCCAGCAGGCGCGACTTCATCGACAGCGGCGACGAGCGGAATCCATGCAGGTACAAAATCATCGACCGAGGGCCTCCAGCAACTTCTGGTGCACGCCGCCAAAGCCGCCATTGCTCATCACAATGATCTGGTCGCCAGGGCGGGCGGCGGCGGCCACGGCGGCCACCAGCACATCGATCTCTTCATAGGCGCTGGCAATCTTGCCCAGCGGCGCCAGCGCGTCGCCGAGGCTCCAGCCCAGCGCCTGCCGGCTGCCAAAGCCGAACACCAGGTCGGCATCCTTCAGGCTGCCCGGCAAGGCATCTTTCATGGCGCCCAGCTTCATGGTGTTCGAACGCGGTTCCAGCACGGCCAGGATGCGGCCGCTTTTGCCTATCTTCTGGCGCAGGCCGCCGACGGTGGTGGCGATCGCCGTCGGATGGTGGGCGAAATCGTCATAGACAGTAATATTGTCGACCACGCCGCGCACTTCCATGCGCCGCTTGACGCTTTCAAAGGTGGCCAGCGAATCGCAGGCCTGGGCGATCGGCACGCCCACATGGCGCGCGCAAGCAATCGCCGCCAGCGCATTGCTGCGGTTGTGCTTGCCCGTCAGCGACCACGCCACATGGCCTTCATGCTTGCCCTTGAACAAGACGTCGAAGCTGCCATTTTCCTGTTCCGTCAATTGCCAGTCGGCATGTTCGCCAAACGTTTCCTGTTCGCTCCAGCAGCCACGCGCCAGCACGCGCTGCAACGAGGCCTCGTCACCATTGACGATCAGGCGGCCGATGCCAGGCACCGTGCGCACCAGATGGTGGAATTGGGTCTCGATCGCATGCAGATCGGGGAAGATGTCGGCGTGATCGTATTCCAGGTTGTTCATCAAGGCGGTTTTTGCGTGGTAATGCACGAACTTGCTGCGCTTGTCGAAAAACGCCGTGTCGTATTCATCGGCTTCGATCACGAAAAAGTCGGACTCGGCGCTCTTGCCATCGATCGTGCCCGACAGGCGGGCGGAAATACCAAAGTTCATCGGCACGCCGCCGATCAGAAAGCCCGGCGCGTAGCCGGCGTCTTCCAGTATCCATGCCAGCATCGCCGATGTCGTCGTCTTGCCATGCGTGCCGGCCACCGCCAGCACCCATTTATTGCGCAGGATATGTTCGCCTATCCATTGCGGACCAGACACATACGGCAGGCTGCGGTTGAGGATTTCCTCGACCAGCGGATTGCCGCGCGACACGACATTGCCGATCACATATAAATCCGGATTCAGCTCGGTCTGCTTCGGGTCGAAACCCTGGATCAGTTCGATTCCCTGCGCTTCCAGTTGGGTACTCATCGGTGGGTAAACGTTGGCATCGCAGCCGGTGACTTTATGGCCGGCTTCCTTGGCCAGGACAGCCAGGCCGCCCATGAAGGTACCGCAAATGCCGAGGATATGAATATGCATGTGATCAGTGGTTCAGTCGCGCAAGGCGTGCTTGTTAATGTAAGGAACGAAGGTCAAGTATGGGATTTTACCTGACGCCATGGTTTTTTCCGCTTCAGAGTATGATCGGGGAATGACGACCGATGCTTTTGATGACAACCGGCAACTACGGCTGGAAATTGCCGCCGCCGCCGCCCGCCTGGTGGCGCAGGATGGCGCCGGCTATGGCAGCGCCAAGCGCAAGGCGGCGCGGCAAATCCTGGGCGACGCGCCAGACGGGGCAAATGTGCTGCCCGATAACGAACTGATCGAGGAACAGTTGCGCCTGTACAATGCGCTGTTCCTGGCCGACAGCCAGCCGGCGCGATTGTTCCAGCTGCGCACGATCGCGCTGCAGGTGATGGAAGCGTTGCAACAATTCCATCCGCTGCTCAGCGGCCCGGTGCTCAATGGCACGGCCGGCCCCCACGATGAAATCTATCTGCAGCTGTTTGCCGAGAGCGCCAAGGATATCCATATTTTCCTGCTCAATAAAAACGTGGTGCTGGACATGTCGGAAACACCGCATTTCAAGGGGCCGCGTTATGATGCTGTCGAGACCGCCAGTTTCCTGTGGAAAAATGAAGGCGTGCACGCGGCGATGTACGAACTCGACGACATGCGCGGCGCGCTCAAGCCCAAGGCCGATGGCAAAGTGCTGCGCACCGATATCGCCGGCCTGCGCACCCTGCTGAGCCAGTCTCAGGCAGAATGATCAAAAACCTTTATCTGAATCAATATGACCAAGAAGAATATTATTGCCAGCGCCATCGTCGCCCTGCTGTTCGGCGCCATGGGCGCCTACGTCGGCCTGAGCAAGAACAAGGAAGCGGCCGCGCCGGTGACCACCACCATGGCGCCGGGCGCCAGCGGCCCCGTCAATGAGCTGTATGCGCTGTCGCTGCCGGACGCGGCCGGCGCCACGCAAGCCCTGGCGCAATGGAAAGGCAAGAATTTGCTGGTGAACTTCTGGGCGCCCTGGTGCCCGCCCTGCGTGCAGGAAATGCCGGAACTGTCCGAAGTGCAGGGTGAATTTGCCGCGAAAAACCTGCAGATCATCGGCATCGGCATCGATTCGGCCACCAATATCAAGACCTTTGCCGAGAAGGTCAAGATCGCCTACCCGGTGTATGTCTCGGGCATGAGCGGCACCGATCTGTCGCGCCATTTCGGCAATGCCACGGGCGGCTTGCCGTTTACCGTGCTGATCGGCGCTGATGGCGAAGTCAAGAAGACCTATCTGGGCCGCCTGAAATTCGATCAATTGCGCGCCGACCTGGCCAAATTGTAAATTCGACAGCGTGCTTTTTTCTCTTGCCAATGCGTATCTTTGGCGGCAAAATGCGGAACTTTCGCTAAAACGGTCTTCCATACATGGCAAAAAACCTCCTTCTGCTCAACGGCCCCAACCTGAATTTGCTGGGGACGCGCGAGCCTGAGGTCTACGGCGCCAGCACCTTGGCCGATATCGAGCAGGCGGCGATGGCGCAAGCGCTGGCGGCCGGCGCCGATCTGGTATGCTTCCAGAGTAACCATGAAGGAGCGCTGATCGACCGTATTCACGCCGCGCAAGCGGAAGAGGTGGACGCGATCATCATCAATCCGGGTGGCCTGACCCATACCAGCGTGGCCTTGCGCGATGCGCTGGCGGGAGTGGCCATTCCGTTCGTGGAAGTTCATATCTCGAATATTTACCAGCGCGAGACGTTTCGTCATCACTCATTCCTGAGCGCGATCGCGCAGGGGACGATCTGCGGACTGGGTATCGATGGATATCGGTTTGCCATCGACTTTGCGCTTAAAAAACGTTAATCTACGCGATCTGCACGCAATTAGCGCGGCGACGGGTTTTTCGACCGCACCGCACCACTTATAAAACAAATTACATTCCTAGGGGTTTCACATGGATCTACGAAAACTCAAGACCTTGATCGACCTGGTCGCCGAATCGGATATCGCAGAACTGGAAGTGACCGAAGGCGAAAGCAAGGTTCGCATCGTCAAATCGTCGGCCATGCCGCAAAACCAGATGGTCATGATGCAGCCGCAAGGCATGCAAGCCCCTTACCAGACCGCCCCGCAAGCCGCGCCTGCGCCGGCCGCAGCGCCTGTCGTCGTGGCCGCCGAGCCAACCGGCTACGTGGTCAAGTCGCCGATGGTCGGCACCTTCTACCGTTCCTCCGCTCCTGGCAGCGCCGCGTACGTCGAAGTCGGTTCCACCGTCAAGGAAGGCGATACCCTGTGCATCATCGAAGCGATGAAGCTGTTGAATGAAATCGATACCGACAAAGCCGGCGTCGTGACCCAGATCCTGGTGGAAAACGGCCAGCCGGTCGAATTCGGCCAACCCCTGTTCGTGATCGGCTGATACCCTGTCCACACGGCCGGCAACGGCCGTTTGCAGTTTAACGCCCCTCACACTTGTTGTTCCGCCGGCTAGCCGGCTCTCACAGACATACGCGAACCTACCATGTTTGAAAAAATCCTGATTGCCAACCGTGGTGAAATCGCCCTCCGTATTCAGCGCGCCTGCCGCGAAATGGGCATCAAAACGGTTGTAGTTCACTCTGAAGCCGACAAGGACGCAAAATACGTCAAGCTGGCCGACGAATCCGTTTGTATCGGGCCGGCCCAGTCCGCCCTGAGCTACCTGAACATGCCAGCCATTATCAGCGCCGCTGAAGTGACGGACGCGCAAGCGATCCACCCTGGCTACGGCTTCCTGTCGGAAAACGCCGACTTCGCCGAACGCGTCGAAAAATCGGGCTTCGTCTTTATCGGCCCTCGTTCCGAATCGATCCGCCTGATGGGCGATAAGGTTTCCGCCAAGCAGACCATGATCAAGGCCGGCGTGCCGTGCGTGCCGGGCTCGGAAGGTGCTTTGCCGGACGATCCGAAGGCGATCGTGCAAATTGCGCGCAAGGTCGGCTACCCGGTCATCATCAAGGCGGCCGGTGGCGGTGGCGGACGCGGCATGCGCGTGGTGCACACCGAAGCGGCCCTGATCAACGCCGTGGCGATGACTAAGACCGAAGCGGGCACCGCTTTCGGCAACCCTGAAGTGTATATGGAGAAGTACCTGGAAAATCCGCGCCACGTGGAAATCCAGATCCTCGCCGACGAACACAAGAACGCCGTCTGGCTGGGCGAACGCGACTGCTCGATGCAGCGCCGCCACCAGAAGGTGATCGAAGAAGCACCGGCGCCGGGCATCCCGCGCAAGCTGATCGAAAAGATCGGCGACCGTTGCGCCGAAGCCTGCCGCAAGATCGGCTACCGCGGCGCCGGCACGTTTGAATTTCTGTACGAAAACGGCGAGTTCTATTTCATTGAAATGAATACCCGCGTGCAGGTGGAACACCCGGTCACCGAGATGATCACCGGCATCGATATCGTGCAGGAACAGATCCGCATCGCCGCCGGCGAAAAGCTGCGCTACCGCCAGCGCGACGTGCTGCTGTCGGGCCACGCCATCGAGTGCCGCATCAACGCCGAAGATCCGTTCAAGTTTACGCCTTCGCCAGGCAAGATCATCTCCTGGCACGCACCAGGCGGCCCCGGCATTCGCGTCGATTCGCACGCCTACGCCGGCTACTATGTACCGCCGCACTATGACTCGATGATCGGCAAAGTGATCGCTTACGGCGCCACGCGCGAGCAGGCGATCCGCCGCATGCAGATCGCCCTGTCCGAAATGGTGGTCGAAGGCATCAACACCAATATCGCCCTGCACCGCGAACTGATGATCGATGCGCGCTTCATCGAAGGCGGCACCAACATCCATTACCTGGAACAGAAGCTGGCCGACATGCCGGACCTGGGCAAGAACATTCATGGCGACACCCCGAGCATTGCCAAGAAATCGGAAATCAAGGCGGGCGCATGAGCTGGACTGAAATCGTCATCGAAATCGCGCGCGACAACGCCGAGGCCATGTCCGACGCCTTGATGGAAGCGGGCGCGCTGTCGGTGTCGGTGGAAGACGCCGACGAAGGTACCGAGGCCGAGCAGCCGCTGTTTGGCGAGCCCGGCATGGAACCGAAGGAGGCGGCGTGGGAACGCAGCCGCGTGGTGGCGCTGACCGACGTCGACGCCGACCAGGCCGCCATCGTGGCAGCCGCCGCAGCCGCCATCGGCCTGGCCGACGCGCCGGCGTTCACCACCCGTCCGGTCGAAGAACAGGACTGGGTGCGTCTGACGCAATCGCAGTTCGCGCCGATTCACATCGGCAAGAATATCTGGGTCGTGCCGAGCTGGCACGAAGCACCGGACCCTGACGGCCTGATCCTGGAGCTGGACCCGGGCCTGGCCTTCGGCACCGGCAGCCACCCGACCACGCGCCTGTGCATGGAATGGCTGGAAGCGCATCCCGCGCCCGGCAAGACCGTGCTCGACTATGGTTGCGGTTCCGGCATCCTGGCAATGGTCGCCAAGAAACTCGGTGCGGAAACGGTCGCCGGCGTCGATATCGACCCGCAGGCGATCGAATCGGCGCGCGACAATGCCGAGCGCAACCAGTGCGAGATCGAATACTTCCTGCCAGACACCTTCGCCACCTCGGCGCATGCCACGGCCAGGTTCGATATCGTGGTGGCCAATATCCTGTCGAGCCCATTGAAACTGATGGCGCCGATGCTGTCCGGCCGCGTGGCCGATGGTGGTGCCTTGATCTTGTCGGGCGTGCTGGCGCGCCAGGCCGAAGAAGTCGCCGCCGCCTACGCGCCGTTCATCCAGCTCGGCGTATGGGCTGAGCAAGACGGCTGGGTGGCCCTGCACGGCCGCCTGGGCACGGATGCCGCTCCGGCCCCGCGCGCGGAAGGTGCATAAGCACAGCAATGGCCCTCGCCACCAAATGCCCCCATTGCAACACGATATTTCGGGTCGCCGCTGACCAGTTGAAATTACGTGGGGGCATCGTACGCTGTGGCACCTGCAAGGAAGTCTTTGACGGCAATGCCGCACTGGTCGATCCAAGCGCGGCATTGTTGCCGTCTGCGGGGCCGGTTCCGGTCCCGATCGCGGCGCCGGTAGCTGCCGCAGCACCGTTGCCGCCCGTGCTGGCACTCGATATTCCCGACGACACCCCACCCTATGCCGGCCATGACGAAGAGCCGGTATATACCCTCGACTTCGACACCTCGTTCGACCCTTTCGGCATCCTGCCTGAAACGGCGCAGATCAAGACCGGCGACGACGACCGGCACGGCGCCGAGGACACCATCGAGCTCGACCTCGATATCGGCCAGGCGCTGCCCGGCTCGCCGGAAACCGAGTCTGAAGCTGAAGCCGAGCCCGTATCTGAAGCCGAACCTGAGCCGGCGCCGGTGATGGCGGCGGCAGCCGTGCCGATGGCGCCCTTCCGCCGCCGCGAAAGCGATGACGCGCCCGCCTTTGTCACCTATCTGCGCGACAGCCGGCGCGAGCCTAAGTTCGAGGCCGAGGTGCCGGCAGCAATCGAGCCGCCGGCCGAGCCTGAAGCTGAAGCCTATAAAGTCAGCCTGGACAAACCTGCGCAGCTGGCTGCGGCCGGCGCGCGACAGGAACCCACGCTCGCCGACCATTCCTTTGACCTGCCGGCAGGCAGCGCGCCGCCAGCGGACGAGCTGCATGTGCTGGAGGAGCTACCGCCGGTTGAAGAGCCCGCTTTCGTGACCCAGGGCCGGCGCCGCGAACAGAGCGGCAAGGCGCTGCGCGTGGCGATGGCGGCCGGCGCGGTGGCCTTGTTGCTGCTGTTGCTGCTGCAGGTGATGACCACCTTCCGCAATCCGCTGGCGGCGCAGTTTCCGCAGTTCAAGCCGGCCCTGGCCGCGCTGTGCTCGGTCAGCGGCTGCCAGGTCGACCTGCCGGCGCAGATTGAAGCGCTGGCCATCGAACAGGGAGAATTGCAGACCCTGGCGCCCTACCGTTTTTCCTATGTATCGCAGTTGCGCAACCTGGGCCGCAGCGCGCAAGCCTGGCCGAACATCGAGCTGATCCTCAACGACGACGACGGCAAGCCCGTGCTGCGCCGCGTGGTCGCGCCGCGCGATTACCTGCCAGCCGGCACCGATGTGAGCAAAGGCTTTGCGCCGCGCTCGGAACAGAACATCAAACTGTATTTCAGCTTGGACCAGCTTACGGCGTCTGGCTATCATATCGCCATCTTTTACCCTTGACTGACACTCACATGACCAAAACTTCATTGATCTGCGGCTCGCTCGCCACCGACACCATCATGCAATTCCCGGGCCGTTTCGGCGAATCGCTGCTGGCCGACCAGTTGCACAAGGTGAACGTCTCGTTCCTGGTGCCCACCATGCGCACCGAATTCGGCGGCTGCTCGGGCAATATCGCCTACAGCCTGAAAATGCTGGGTGGCGATCCGCGCATCGTTGGCGTGATGGGCCAGGACAGCGCCGCCTACCTGGAACGCCTGCAAAAGCTGGGCATTTCCACCGCCAACATCATGATCAAGGCCGACAGCTACAACGCGCAGTGCTTCGTCACCGCCGACAGCGACAACAACCAGATTAACGCCTTCCACCCGGGCGCCATGTCGTTCGCGCATGAAAACCCGATCGCCAACGCCGGCCCGGCCCGCGTCGCCATCATTTCGCCGGACGGCGACCAGGGCATGCTCAAGCACGCCGCCGACCTGGCCGAGCTGGGGATACCCTTCATGTTCGATCCGGGCCAGCAATTGCCGCGCTTCAATGGCGAACAGCTGATCGACTTCATCAACAAAGCGACGTATGTCTCGGCCAACGATTATGAGATGGAAATGTTGATGGAACGCACGGGCTTGACCCTGCCGGAAATCGCCAGCCGCCTGGAAGCGCTGATCGTCACGCGCGGCGAGAATGGTTCGGAAATTTATACCGACGGCAAGCGCATCGACATTCCTGTGGTGGCCGCCAAGGAAGTGCTGGACCCGACCGGCTGCGGCGACGCCTACCGCGCCGGCTTGCTGTTCGGCATCACCAACGACCTGGGCTGGGAAACCAGCGGCCGCCTGGCCAGCCTCCTGGGCGCCATCAAGATCGCCACCCAGGGCGCGCAAAACCATGTATTTACGGCGGAAAGCATTGCCGACCAGTTTGAAGCGGCGTTTGGCTACCGCTATTAAAATCATGGGTCGGGTTGCGCGACACGCGTAACCCGACCGGCATTATCTTCCCATCACAAAAATCATCCCCACCAGCATCTGCGCGATCTGCAGCAGTATCAGCGCCACCAGCAGCGACAAATCCAGGTTGCCCACCAGCGGCACTACCTTGCGAATCGGACGCAGCAATGGCTCGTTCAGGGCCCGTACGAACGGCGCCAGCGGCGCATGCGGGTTGACCCAGCTGAAGATCGCCTCGATGATCAGCAGCGCCATGAAACCGTACAGTATCCATTGCAGGAAGCGCTGCAGGGCTTTCAGCAGCACCGCCTCGACCGGCAGGCCGGCGATGAACCAGATGCAGGTGGCCAGCAGCACGATCAAAAAGGCGCCGATCAGGCTGGCCCAGTCGTAGCCGCCCACGCCCGGCACGATGCGGCGCAGCGGGCGCACCAGCCAGTCGGTCAATTGAAAGGTGAACTGCGCCACCGACGACGGCGGACGCACGCGCACGGCCTGCATCCAGAAGCGCAGCAGCAGAACGCCGCCCAGCAGCGTGGCAATGGTATCAACGATCAATGTAAGGATAGTGATCAGCACAACGAATTCTCCAAAAAAAAACCGCTGTGTGATTATCACACAGCGGCGTGTTGCCTCATGCAGGCACCCGCTTCGTTACATTACGATGGGCGGGTGCTGGTCGGGAACGGCCAGGCGGCAGCCGGTGCCAACACGGTTTTTGCTACCGGAGCGATCGGCGCCGATGGCTTGGCCGCTTCGGCTTTTTTCGGCGCGGCCTTTTTAGGCGCGGCCTTCTTGGCTGCCGGCTTGGCTGCGGCTGGCGTTGCTGCCGGTGCTGCTGCGGCGGCTGGTGCCGCCTCTGGTGCCGCTACCGGTGCTGCTGCGACGGCTGGCGTTGCCGCTGGCTTGGCTGCTGCTTTTGCCGCTGGCTTGGCTGCAGGTTTCGCTGCAGCCGCTTTGGCTGCCGGCTTGGCTGCTGGCGCTTTTGCCGCTGGCTTGGCCGCTGCCGCTGCCTTGACCGCAGGTTTGGCTGCAGGTTTCGCCGCAGCTGCTTTGGCTGCAGGCTTGGCTGCGACTTTTGCCGCTGGCTTGGCTGCGACTTTAGCTGCAGGCTTGGCTGCTGCTTTAGCTGCTGGCTTGGCGACTGCTTTAGCTGCAGGTTTGGCTGCAGGTTTGGTTGCCGCTTTCGCTGCCGGCTTGGCTGCTGCTTTCGCCGCTGGCTTGGCTGCAGGTTTGGCTGCCGCTTTCGCTGCTGGCTTGGCTGCTGCTTTCGCCGCTGGCTTGGCCGCAGGTTTGGCTGCCGCTTTCGCTGCTGGCTTGGCTGCTGCTTTCGCTACTGGCTTGGCGGCTGCTTTGGCTACTGGCTTGGCAGCGGTTTTTGCCGCTGGCTTGGCTGCTGCTTTGGCTGCTGGCTTGGCAGCGGTTTTTGCCGCTGGCTTGGCCGCAGGTTTGGCTGCCGCTTTCGCTGCTGGCTTGGCTGCTGCTTTAGCCGCTGGTTTGGCTGCTGCTTTCGCTACTGGCTTGGCTGCTGCTTTTGCCGCAGGTTTGGCTGCTGCTTTGGCTGCAGGTTTAGCCACGGCCTTGGTAGCTGCTTTTGCCGCTGGCTTGGCTGCTGCAGGTTTTGCTGCGGCTTTTGCCGCTGGCTTGGCTGCTGCAGGTTTTGCTGCGGCTTTCGCTGCTGGCTTGGCTGCTACAGGTTTTGCTGCGGCTTTCGCTGCTGGCTTGGCTGCTGCAGGTTTTGCTGCGGCTTTCGCTGCTGGTTTGGCTGCAGGTTTTGCTGCGGCTTTGGCCACTGGCTTGGCGGCGGCTTTGGCTGCGACGGGTTTCGCTGCGGCTTTGGCAGCTGGTTTGGCGGCAACCGGCTTGGCTGCGGCTGCCGGCGTCTTCGCGGCAGGAGCAGCTTTGGCGGCTGGTTTCTTTACTTCTGATTTCTTAGCGGCTGTTGCCATTTGTCTCTCCTTCATCTGAGATGAGAAATTTAAGCTACAAGATTTAAACCCGTCCAACCCACCACAGGGATGAGCCAGGCGAATTATTCATCGGCACAAACGGTCGTTTGCGCTAATGAATTCGGCACCAGCTGAACTGCTGCAACTCCTCACGTTTGCAGCACTTCAGCCATCGTCGGTGCCACCCTGCTTTATCTCGCAGCTGGTGGCAAAGTCTGAATTCGGTTGTTTCGTTTTCGATGCCGTGCGTTTTTTCCGCTCCTCGCATCGCGCTCGCCACCACTGCGTATCGTCAAATAAAAAACCGCCATGCCTGAAAAAATTCGGGCACGGCGGCAGACGAAAACGGTGTGGTCTTGTGCATATCCGTGTAAATCTGTATCCCTGTTTTGCGAGCTTTTCTGGCGTCGCGCTGGTCAAAAAACCCCGCATACTACCACTCGCATTTGCAATCGTCCTAAAGTACACGAAAACCTTGTCGATGCGCAACCGGCACGATACGTTTTCACGGGCTTTTTTGCAGGGATAGGCGCGCTAACGCACAAACGTGCGCCAAACAGGCCATGCACGCGGCCACGCATGATCAGCGGCGCATTTTTTCATCCTCCATCTCGAAACGCGCGAGGCGATTTTTCGGCGCCGCGCAATGCGATTTTTTCATACCGCGATGCGCGTGATCGCCTCGCGGCTGCCGGCCTGCTGGCGCAGTTTGAATTTCTGGATTTTCCCCGTCGCGGTCTTCGGCACCTCGCAAAAAACCACCCGCCGCGGACACTTGAAATGGGCCAGGCGCTGGCGGCAAAAAGCGATCACGTCGCCCTCCGTCACAGCGTCCGCGCCATCCTTCATTTCCACAAAGGCGCACGGCACTTCACCCCATTTGTCGTCGGGCTGCGCGACCACCGCCACGTACAAAACGCCTGGCAGCGTGTACAGCACTTCCTCCACTTCCACCGACGAGATATTCTCGCCGCCCGAGATGATGATGTCCTTCGACCGGTCGGTGATCTGCAGGTAGCCATCCGGATGCACCACCGCCACGTCGCCGGTGTGGAACCAGCCGTCCAGAAACGCCGCCGCCGTCGCCGCGGGATTCTTCAGATAGCCCATCATCACGGTATTGCCGCGCACGAGGATTTCACCGGGCGATGCGCCGTCGCAGGCGACCGGATCGACGCCGCCTTCAGGCGCCACGCGCAGCTGTTCCAGCATTGCGGCGCGCACACCCTGGCGCGCTTTCAGGCGGGCCTGCCGGTCTGCCGGCGCCGCGCTCCATTGCGCTTGCCAGGCGCAGGTGATGGGGGTGCCGGAAATTTCCGTGATACCGAAGACGTGCTCCACTTCGAAGCCCATCGCACCGACCACTTCGAGTATGGCGGCCGGTGGCGGCGAGCCGGCCGTCAGCACCCGCACGGTGCGCGGCAGCACCGGACGGATGGCCGCCGGCACCGCCGCGATACCGGCCAGCACGATGGGCGCGGCGCAAAAATGATCGACGCCATGCGCGGCGATCGCCGCAAAGACATGCTCCGCCGTGACCTTGCGCAGGCAGACATGGGTGCCGGCGGCGGCCGTGATGGCCCAGGCAAAGCACCAGCCATTGGCATGGAACATCGGCAGCGTCCACAGGTAAACCGGTGCGCGCGGCAGGGCCCAGCTGGTCATTTGCAGCAAGGTCATCAGGTAGGCGCCGCGGTGGCTGGGCACCACGCCTTTCGGATCGCCAGTGGTGCCGGAAGTGTAGTTGAGGGCGATCGGGCTCCACTCATCGTCCGGCAGGCGCCCCGCATACGCCGGGTCGCCACCGGCCAGCCAGGACTCGTAGTCAAACTCGCCGATCGGCGGTCCCGGTGGCGCTTCGAGGTCGTTGATGTCGATCACGCGCGGCGGCGTGGCCAGCTGCGCCAGGGCCTTGGCGGCCAGCGCCGCAAACTCGCGATCGACCAGCAGCACCTTGCATTCGCCATGGCGCAAGATGAAGGCGATGCTGTCGGCGTCGAGCCGGCAGTTGATCGCATTGAGCACCGCGCCCGACAAGGGAACGCCCAGGTGCGCTTCGAGCATGGCCGGCGTATTGGGCGCGATGATCGAGACGGTATCACACGGCTGCACGCCCATGCGCACCAGCGCCGACGCCAGGCGGTGGCAGCGCTCGCGCGTCTGGCGCCAGCTCTGACGCAAGGCGCCGTGGATGATGGCCGTGCGGTCCGGATACACGTCGGCCGTGCGGTCGAGGAAGTGCACGGGCGTCAGCGGCTGGTGGTTGGCGGGATTTTTATCGAGGCCAAGCGAGTAGGCGTGCGCACTCATCGGGCTGTCTCCTTTTGCAGGGTGTCGTGAAAGGTGGTGAAGCTGTCTGGCGGCAGGCGTTCGGTGACCAGGGTGTTCTCGATGCGCTCAAGATCGGCATAGCCCAGGCTCATGCCGCACACCAGCATCTGGTCTTCGGGAAAAGCCAGTTCCTGCGCGATGATGCGGTGAAAGGTATTGAACGCCGCCTGCGGGCAGGTATCGAGGCCGCGCGCGCGGGCCGCCACCATCAGGCTTTGCAGCAGCATGCCGCAGTCGAGCAGGCTGCCGCGTCCCATGCCGCGGTCGACCGTGATCATCAGGCCGACCGGCGCGTCGAAAAACCGGTAGTTGCGGCCATGCTGGGCATGCATGGCGGCGCGGTTGCCCTTGGCGATGCCCAGCAAGCCGTACAGCTCCCAGCCGACCTGGCGGCGCCGCTCGAGATACGGCGAGCGCCACTCGGCCGGATAGTAATCATAGGGCTCCGTGTGCTGCGCCAGCAGCGCCGGGTCGTCATGCACGCGCAGGATGGCCGCGCTCAGGCGCTCTTTCGCAGCGCCCGTGACGACGTGGATTTGCCACGGCTGGGTGTTCATGCCCGAGGCGCTGTAGCGGGCCACGTCGATGATGGCCTCGATCTCGGCGCGCGCCACGGCACGCGGCAAGAAGGCGCGGATCGAGCGGCGCGAGGCAAGCGCCCAGTCGACGGCGTCGCGCAGTTCGTCCGGCGTGATGGGCGGGTGGGCAAGTCTTCTCTGCATGGTTCAGTCCAGTGCGGTGATGATGGCGGCCGGCCGAGTGGCTGGCGCCTGCGAGGTGGAAGCAAACAGCCGGTGATTGATCAGCAGCACCGCGATCATGCCGAGGAAACCGGCCAGGCCGATGGCCATGAAATTCTGTTCGAGCGGCAGTTGCAGGCCGACGATCACGCCGATGATGATGGGGGCGACGATGCCGCCGGCGCGCCCCACGCCGGACGCGAAGCCGACCCCGGTCGAGCGGATCGCGGCCGGGTAGAACGCCGCCGCATAGGCATACGCCACCAGCTGCGTGCCGAGGGTGCTGGCGCCGACGATAAACACCATCACGAACAGCACCTCGCTCGACGTCACAAAACCCATGCAGGTCAGCGACACGGCGCCCAGCGCATACAGGCCGATCAGCACATGCTTGATGTTGTAGCGGTCACCGAGCCAGGCGCCGCCGATCGCGCCCAGGATGGCGCCCGCATTGAACACCAGCACGAAGGTCAGCGCGGAACCGAGGCTGTAGCCGGCAATCGCCAGCAGCTTGGTCAGCCAGGAGCTGAGCGCATACACCATGAACAGGCCAAAGAAAAACGCCACCCAGATCATCACGGTGCTGAAACCGCGCCCGCCCTGGAACAGCTCGAACACCGGCGCATTGCTCTGGCGGTCGGCGGCCGAAATGACAAACTGGGCGTCAAGTGGCACCTGCCGGCCGGGCGCAATGCGCAAGGCGATCCGGCGCAGTTCGTCCGTGCGGCCCTGCTTGATCAAGAGCGGCACCGACTCGGGCATGGTCTTCAGGATGAAGGGAATCAGCAGCAGCGGCAGGATGGCGACAAAGAATACCGACTGCCAGCCATAACCGGCGATCAGCTGCTTGCCGACAATGGCCACCAGCACCCCGCCGACGGCATAGCCGGCAAACACCAGCGCCACCAGGCGCGAGCGCATCGCGGCCGGCGAGAACTCGCCCATCTGGGCGGCAGCGATCGGCAGCACGCCGCCGATGCCCAGACCGGCGATAAAGCGCGTCACGCTGAAGGTCACCGGGTCATGCGTGAGGCCTGCCGCCGCCGTGAAGACACTGAACATGGCAATGCACAGCACCAGCATCTTCGGCCGTCCCAGCTTGTCGGCCAGCGCGCCAAAGAACATCGCCCCCAGCATCATGCCGAACAGGGCGGAACTGGCCATGAAACCGGCCGTGGTAGCGGTGACGCCCATCTCTTCCATGATCAGAGGCAGGGCCGCGCCGACCACGGCCAGGTCATAGCCGTCGATGACAAGAATCAGGAAACACCAGAACAAAATCATGGCGTGAAAGCGGTTGAATCTGGATTCATCGAGCAAATGCTGAATATTGATGCTGGGCATGGCGGTGGTCTCCGGTGATGGGGGGCGAGCGCTCTGGTAGCGTGACGCCGGGATGTTCCATTAAGTAGATAATAGAATTCATCTTCACTTAAGAGTATGACGAAGCCCTGCGGGTGTCAATCACTTGTTGTGCGGCGGTGCAGCAGGGCGGCAACAGTGGCGGAATGGAAAGCGAGGGTGGGCAGGAGGTACAATCTCGGGGAGAGTCCCTGGTGGCCTCGCGCTATTTACCCTTGCAGCGAAATGCCGGGGTCAGACTCGTCGGGTCTGACCCCAGTTCTTGCTTTTGTTGTGAAAGCGGGCGCTGCAACGGCGTTAGGGTCCATCCCCGGAGAAGATGTGGAAAAACAAGCAGAAAAGATTGATGCACCCACCGGCCCCAAACCGCGCCTGCGCCATCGCGGCGCGGACAAATATCCGCTGATCCTCAATACGGCACGCCGGCTGGTGGCCGCATCGGGCTTTCGCGAGGTGCAGATGTCGGCCATCGCCGACGCGGCCGGCATCGCCATCGGCACGCTGTACCGCTACTTCCCCGCCAAGACCGACCTGATGGTCGAAGTGGTGGGGCTGGTGGCGCAGCGCGAAGTCGACGTGGTGGCGGCGATTGCCGGCGCCGACGCCACGCTGCACGCCACGGCCGCCGAGCGCCTGGGTGCCGCCGCCTGGACCTTCGCCAGCCGCGCCCTGCGTGGACGGCGCATGGCCCATGCGCTGGTGGCCGAGCCGGTGGAACCGGAGGTGGAAGCAGCGCGCCTGGTCTACCACCGCGCGCTGGCGCGCGTCTTCCACGCCATCATCGTGCAAGGCATCGCCAGCGGCGAGTTTCCGCCGCAGGACGCCGACGCCTCGGCCGACTGCATCGTCGGCTGCCTGTTCGAAGGGCTGGTGCGGCCGCTGTCGAGCGACACAGGCGAGGAAGACAGCGCGCCCGCCCTCACCCGCCACGGCATCGCCATCATCAGCTTCTGCCTGCGCGGCGTGGCGGGGCGCGTCATCGATTTCCAGCCGGCGCCCGCCCATGCGTAGTTCGCGCCATGCCGCACTGATCCCCATGCTGGCCATCCTGGGCGCCGTCACCGCGCTCGGCCTGGGCACGTCCTGGGCCAAGCATAGCCTGTTTCCGGTGGTGGGCGCACAGGGCACGACCGCCGTGCGGGTCGGCTTTTCCGCCTTGCTGCTGCTGTTGTTCTGGCGTCCCTGGCGCTGGGCCCTGAGCGGCGCCGACGCGCGCACGGTGGCTTTGTATGGCGCGGCACTCGGCGCGATGAATTTGTGCTTCTACATGTCGCTGCGCACCATCCCGTTCGGGATTGCGGTGGCGATCGAATTTGCCGGGCCGCTGGCCGTGGCCCTGTTTTCCTCGCGCCGCCCGCTCGACTTTCTTTGGGTGCTGCTGGCCGCCGCCGGCCTGGCGCTGCTGCTGCCGCTCGGTCATGACGTGTCCACGCTGGACCCGGCCGGCGTGCTGTTCGCGCTGGCCGCCGCCGTGTTCTGGGCCACGTATATCATCTTCGGCAAGCGCGCCAGCCATCTGCATGCGGGCCATTCGGTGTCGCTGGGCCTGTTCGTGGCGGCGCTGGTAGTGGTGCCGGTGGGCGTGGCGCATGCCGGCGGCGCGCTGCTGTCACCGGTAATATTGGCCACCGGCCTCGGGGTGGCGCTGATCTCGAGCGCGATCCCGATCTCGCTCGAGATGGTCGCCCTGAAACGCCTGTCGCCGCAGGCTTTCGGCATCATGGCCAGCATGGAGCCGGCCGTGGCGGCCCTGCTGGCTTTGGCCCTGCTGGGAGAATACCTGAGCGCCATGCAATGGCTGGCGATCGCCCTGATCGTGGCGGCGTCGGTCGGCAGCTCGGTGACGGCGCAGCGCGGCAAGCGCGTGCCGGCGGTGCCGCTGCCAGGCTAGGCGTCAGCTGCGGCTTTGCGGCAGCAGGATGGCGCCGGCAATCATGTCAAACAGCCGGTCCACGCGCGCGGCGAACGGCGGCTGGTCATTGAGCCACGCCAGCGCGCTGACCAGCGCCAGCAGATCGGTGCCATCGATGTCCGTGCGTGCCTCGCCTTGTTCCTGCGCGCTCGCCAGCAAGTGCGCCCCCGAGGCGCGCAACGACACGCACGAGGCATGCAAGGCCGAATCGGGCTCGGCGATGGCGGCCGTCATCGACGCAATCACGCCGCGATGGCTGTGCGTCAGCGCGACCATCTCGCGCAGCCAGGATACCAGCGCATCACCTTTTGAGGCCGACGCCTCGAACTGTGCCGCTTTGGCCGTCAATTCATCAAAACTCTCGCGCAGCAAGGCTTCAAGCAGCGCCTCGCGCGTGGGGAAATGACGGTACAAGGTGCCGATGCCGACCCCTGCCCGGCGCGCGACTTCCCGCATCGAGGCCTCGGCGCCCTGCTCGGCGACCACCTCGCGTCCCGTTTCCAGCAAATGATCGTAGTTTTTTTGTGCGTCAGCTCGCATGCATGGCCTTGACAAACGGAGCGACGCTCCGTATATTGAATTATCAAACGGAGCATTGCTCCATTTATTTGGAGCATCGCTCCGTTCATGATTATCCATCCTGCTCAAGGGGAACGCAATGACCAGCAAGCAAATGAAAGCCATCCGCCAGCACCGGTTCGGTGGCCCCGAGGTATTGCAGCATGAAGATGCGCCGATGCCCGAACTGAAGGCCGGCGAAGTGCTGGTGCGCGTGCATGCGGTGGGCATCAATCCGCCCGACTGGTATCTGCGCGACGGCTACAAAATGCTGCCGCCCGAGTGGCAGCCGCAGGTGGCGTTTCCCGTCATCCTGGGTACCGATATATCGGGCGTGATCGAGGCGATGGCAGACGATGTTGCCAGCGACAGGAGCGGCTTTGCGGTAGGCGACGAGGTGTATGCGATGGTGCGCTTTCCCGACGGTCTTGCCGGCGACAGCCGGGCCTACGCCGAATATGTCAGCGTGCCGGCCTCGGAACTGGCGCGCAAGCCGGCCGGCATCGATCATGTGCATGCCGCCGCGGCCCCGATGTCGCTGCTGACCGCCTGGCAGTTCCTGATCGCGCTGGGACACGACGCACCGAATCCGCTGCAGCCGCAGCAGCATGTGCCGCTGCCGCTCAAGGGCAAGACAGTGCTGGTCAACGGCGCCGCCGGAGGGGTCGGGCACTTCCTGGTGCAGATCGCCAAATGGCAGGGCGCGCACGTGATCGCGGTGGCCTCCGGCAGGCATGAAGCGCTGCTGCGCGACTTGGGCGTGGACCAGTTCATCGACTACACAAAAAGTAGTCCCGAAGAGCTGGTGCGCGACGCTGATCTGGTCGTCGATGCGGTCGGTGGCCCCGCTTCCAGCCGCTTCCTGCGCACACTGAAACGCGGCGGCGCCCTGTTCCCGATCTTCCCGCTCGGTTTCGACGGGTTTGACGAGGCAGCGCAGCTGGGCATCACGGTGTCGTCGACCCAGGTACGCTCGAACGGCGCACAACTGGCCCAACTGGCGACCCTGCTCGACGATGGCACCATCCGCGCGGTGATCGACAGCACTTATCCGCTGGCCGAGGCGCGCCAGGCGCACGAACGCGCGGCGCGCGGCAATATCCAGGGCAAGCTGGTACTGACGGTGGCCTGATCACGGCGAAGGGCAAAAAAAATGCACCGTCACGATGACGGTGCATTTTTGTCTGATGATGCCACTGCGAGGATTACTCCCAGTTCAGCGCGCCGCCGGTCTGGTATTCCGTCACGCGTGTTTCGAAGAAGTTACGCTCCTTCTTCATGTCGATCATTTCGCTCATCCACGGGAACGGGTTTTCCTCTTGCGCGAACAGCGGATCGAGGCCGATCTGCTGGGCGCGGCGGTTGGCGATAAAGCGCAGGTAGCCCTTGAACATCGGGGCGTTCAGGCCCAGCACGCCGCGTGGCATGGTGTCTTCGGCGTAGGCGTATTCCAGGTCGACCGCTTTCAGGAACAGCACCTTGATCTCCTCGCGGAATTCGGCCGTCCACAGCTGCGGGTTTTCCATCTTGATGGTGTTGATCAGATCGATGCCGAAGTTGCAGTGCATCGATTCGTCGCGCAGGATGTACTGGTACTGCTCGGCCGCGCCCATCATCTTGTTCTGGCGGCCCAGCGCCAAAATCTGCGTGAAGCCGACGTAGAAGAACAAGCCCTCCATCAGGCAGGCAAACACGATCAGCGATTTGAGCAGCTTCTGGTCGTTTTCGGTGGTGCCGGTGGTGAAGCTCGGGTCGGTCAGCATGTCGATGAACGGGATCAGGAATTCATCCTTGTCGCGGATCGACTTGACTTCGTTGTAGGCGTTGAAGATCTCGGCTTCGTCCAGGCCCAGCGACTCGACGATGTACTGGTAGGCGTGGGTGTGGATCGCTTCCTCGAAGGCCTGGCGCAGCAGGTACTGGCGGCATTCCGGTGCCGTGATGTGGCGATAGGTGCCCAGCACGATGTTGTTGGCGGCCAGCGAGTCGGCCGTCACGAAGAAGCCCAGGTTGCGTTTCACCAGGCGGCGTTCGTCTTCCGTCAGGCCGTTCGGGTTCTTCCACAGCTCGATATCGCGCTGCATGTTCACTTCCTGCGGCATCCAGTGGTTGGCGCAGCCGGCCAGGTATTTGTCCCATGCCCATTTGTACTTGAACGGCACCAGCTGGTTGACGTCGGTCTTGCCGTTGATGATGCGCTTGTCGTCGGCGTTGACGCGGCGCGCCACCTGCTCGGCGTTCGCTTCGGACGGCTCGGCGCCGGCCGGCAGGTTCAATCCGGTATTGCCCAGTGGCGCCTGCTGCGCCGGACGCGGCACGGCTGCCGGCGTGGTTTCATCATCCCAGGATAAGGACATAATTATTTCTCTCTAAATGCAGATATTTAACATTGAATCAGCCCGGCACTGCCGGGCTGACAACTAACTATTATTGGCAGGCTTCGCACTCTTCAAAGCCGTCATCACCCGGGCGCAGGTAGCAAGCTTCGCCATCCGCGTCGTCCGCCGCTGCCGCAATCGCTACTGGCGCCACGGCCACGGCGGCTGCCGCGATGGTGGCTGCCTGGGCGCTCTGGGCGCTGGCCGACATGCCGCCGTCGACTGCCACGGCGTTCAGCGCGCCGGTCTTGGAGGTCGATTTTTCCATGTGGGTGGCGGCGATGGTGCGCAGGTAGTAGGTGGTTTTCAGGCCACGCAGCCATGCCAGTTTATACGTTTCGTCCAGTTTCTTGCCCGATGCGCCAGCCATGTAGATGTTCAGCGATTGAGCCTGGTCGATCCACTTCTGGCGGCGCGACGCGGCTTCCACCAGCCAGCTTGGCGACACTTCGAAGGCGGTGGCATAGATGTCGCGCAGGTCTTGCGGGATGCGGTCGATCTTGACCAGCGAGCCATCGAAGTATTTCAGGTCCGAGATCATGACTTCGTCCCACAGATCGCGCGCCTTCAGGTCGCGTACCAGGTAGCCGTTGATCTCGGTGAATTCGCCCGACAGGTTCGATTTCACGTACAGGTTCTGGAACGTCGGCTCGATACAGGCCGATACGCCGATGATGTTCGAGATGGTGGCTGTCGGTGCGATCGCCACGCAGTTCGAGTTGCGCATGCCGAACTTGGCGATGCGTTCGCGCACCGGGGTCCAGTCCATCGCCGACGAGCTGTCCACTTCCAGGTAGCCGCCGCGCTCTTCCGCCAGCAGTTTCACGGAATCCTGTGGCAGGATGCCGCGGTCCCACAGCGAGCCGCTGTACGACTCGTAGCGGCCGCGTTCTTCGGCCAGTTCGGTCGAGGCCAGGTAGGCGTAGTAGCACACCGCTTCCATCGAGGTGTCGGCAAACGACACGGCGGCGTCCGAGGCGAACGGGATGCGCATCATGTGCAGGCAATCCTGGAAGCCCATGATGCCCATGCCGACCGGACGGTGGCGCATGTTCGAATTGCGCGCCTTGTCGACGGCGTAGTAATTGATGTCGATTACGTTGTCGAGCATGCGCATGGCGGTGCGCACGGTCTTGGCCAGCTTGACGTGGTCGAGCTTGCCTTCTTTCATGTGCGCCGGCATGTTGACCGAACCGAGGTTACAAACGGCGATTTCGTCGCTGCTGGTGTTCAGGGTGATTTCCGTGCACAGGTTCGAGCTGTGGACCACGCCGACGTGCGACTGCGGGCTGCGGATGTTGCATGGGTCCTTGAAGGTGATCCATGGGTGGCCGGTTTCAAACAGCATCGACAGCATCTTGCGCCACAGGTCGAGTGCCTGGATCTTTTTGAACGAACGGATTTCGCCGGCGGCGGCGCGGGCTTCATAGCCCAGGTAAGCCGTCTCGAAGGCTTTGCCGACCTTGTCGTGCAGGTCCGGCGTTTCCGATGGCGAGAACAGGGTCCACTCGCCTTTTTCCATCACGCGCTTCATGAACATGTCGGGAATCCAGTTGGCCGTGTTCATGTCGTGGGTGCGGCGGCGGTCGTCGCCGGTGTTCTTGCGCAGGTCGAGGAATTCCTCGATGTCCATGTGCCAGGTTTCCAGGTAGGCGCAGACGGCGCCCTTGCGCTTGCCGCCCTGGTTCACGGCCACGGCCGTGTCGTTGACCACTTTCAGGAACGGCACCACGCCTTGCGACTTGCCGTTGGTGCCCTTGATGTGGGCGCCCAGGGCGCGCACTGGCGTCCAGTCGTTGCCCAGGCCGCCGGCATATTTGGCCAGCAGTGCGTTGTCCTTGATGGCGTCGTAGATGCCTTCCAGGTCATCCGAGACGGTGCTCAGGTAGCACGACGACAGCTGCGAGCGCAGGGTGCCCGAGTTGAACAGGGTCGGCGTCGAGCTCATGAAGTCGAACGAGGACAGCAGGCTGTAGAACTCGATGGCGCGCGCTTCGCGGTCCGACTCGTTCAGGGCCAGGCCCATCGCCACGCGCATGTAGAACGCCTGCGGCATTTCGATGCGCACGTCCTGGATGTGCAGGAAGTAGCGGTCGTACAGGGTTTGCAGGCCGATATAGCCGAATTGCAGGTCGCGGTCGGCCACGATGGCTTTCGCCAGGCGTTCCAGGTCGAACGTGGCCAGCACCGGGTTCAGCAGTTCAGCGGAGATACCCTTGGCGATATAGGCCGGGAAATAGGTCAGGTATTCGCTAGCGGCCGCCGCTTGCGGCACTTCCTTGCCGAACACTTCCTTGCGCACCGTGTGCAGCAGGATGCGGGCCGTCACTTGCGAGTAGGCCGGGTCTTTTTCCATCAGCGCGCGCGCTGCCAGGATGGCCGACTTGTGCAGTTCTTCGACCGGCACGCCGTCGTACAGATTCTTGACGGTTTCAGCCAGGATGGCGTCGGCGTCAACGTGCTTTTCCAGGCCGGCGCAGGCGGCGTTGATCAGGTCGCGCACTTGCTGCATGTCGAGCGGGCGGCGCACGCCGTTGTCCAGCACGTTCAGTTGCGGTGCGGCCACTTGCGCGGAACCGCCTTGCGCTTCCTTCTGCAGGCGGCGCTCTTCCATGTGCTTGGCGCGGTACAGCACGTAGGCACGCGCCACGTCGTGTTCGCCCGAACGCATCAGCGACAGTTCCACCTGGTCTTGCACGTCTTCGATATGGAAGGTGCCGCCGCCCGGCTGGCGGCGCACCAGCGCGGCCACGACGGCGCTGGTCAGTTGTTCCACCAGTTCGCGCACGCGGGCGGAAGCGGCGCCCTGGCCGCCGTTAACGGCCAAAAACGCCTTGGTCATGGCGATCGCGATTTTCGAAGGCTCAAATGCCACCACCGCACCGTTGCGGCGGATGATGCGATAGTCGCCCATGGCCGCGCCGGTGCTTGCCACGCTGTGCGCCGCGCCTGGCGCTGGCGGTACTGGCGTTGGATGGATGGAAATATCTTGAGGTGATTGCATTGAAGCTCCCGTTGTCAGCTAAAGTCAGCCTGCAGTTTTGCTGCCGCGTGTGTTGTTGAATAGAACGCCCGATGGTCCGGGCTTCTTCCGGTATTTATTGTTAAAAACTACATTTTTAAGGCATCAGATGATACTAATGAAAACAGCCTGCCCTCACGGCCCTGGCTGGCGCGAAACATGTCTCGAAGGGTGATAAACCGCCAGTGTCATATTGCCAGGTGAGCACGCAGATGGTGTTGGCGCTGGCTAGACACTAATTCTGGAAACCGCTGTGATGGCACTACATTTAGTAACTACATCCAATTTATGCACTAATTGTAGTACCCATCGATGGCAGGCGCAATACTTTTCCCGCCTGTGTCCTGCTTAATTTTTACGATTTCCTGCACGAATTCAATTGACTTTTCAGGGCATGGATAACAGGCCCGGCACCCGCATAGTAAGCACTAACGCAGGCTGGCGCGAACCGCTGCGCGCGCTGTTCCCGATATTAATCCAGATCAATATCTGCCCGGTTTGGCCTTGCTATGCCAGCAATTATTTACCTCAATGCAACTACTGGAACAGCGCTCCAGCCTGCCTTGCGAAACAAGGTCGGCATTATAATCTACCGCGCCGCTTCGGTCCCGGCACCGCCTTTTTCGGCTCAGCCCGGTGGCTCGCGCAGTTGCAATTTTTGCATGCGGTAGCGCAGCTGGCGCACGCTGATGCCCAGTTGCCGCGCCGCCCGCGCGCGGTGATAGCGCGTTTGCGCCAGGGCCTGCAAGATCATCTCGCGCTCGGTTTGCAGCAGGAACAGCTGCAGCGGCACGATGGGCGCGCCGCCATGCCCCATGCCGGGCAGCGGCAATTGCCGGCCGGGCAAGCCGGCGTTCAAGGCCGTCACCGGCGCCGGCGCCGGTGACGCCACAGGCAAGCCCAGTCCATCGAGCGTGATCATGCCGCCATCGGCAAAAGCCAGCGCCCGCTCCAGCAGGTTTTCCAGCTCGCGCACATTGCCGGGAAAAGCATGGCGCGCCAGCGCCGCCAGCACCGCCGGCGCCAGCTGCATGCCTTGCCGTGGCGCCAGGCGCGCCAGGATCGCCTCGCACAAGGCCGGCAAGTCGCCCAGCCGCTCGCGCAAGGGCGGCACCGCCAGTTCGATCACGTTCAGGCGGTAATACAGATCCTGCCGAAAAGTGCCGGCCGCCACGCCGCGCCCCAGGCCATGCTGGCTGGCGCACAGGATGCGCACATCGACCGCCTCGTCGGTGCTGCCGCCCAGTTTGCGCACGCGGCGCTCCTGCAGCGCGCGCAACAGCTTGACCTGCATCGCCAACGGCAAATCATCGACCTCGTCGAGCAGCAGGCTGCCGCCGTCGGCCGCCTGGAACAGGCCCTGGCGTTCATGCAGCGCGCCCGTGTAAGCGCCCGGGCGGCTGCCGAACAACTCCGCTTCCATCAGGGCCTCGGGGATGGCGCCGCAATTGACGGCCACGAACGGGCCAGCGGCGCGCGCGCCCTGGGCGTGGATGGCGCGCGCCACCAGCTCCTTGCCGCTGCCCGACTCGCCGCGGATCGCCACCGGCGCGCCGGACGCGGCGATGCGCGCGATCTGCGCCCGCAGCGCCTGCATGGCGGCCGAGCTGCCGCTCAGCTGCGGCGCTGCTGCTGCGATGGGCGCGAGATGGCCGCCGGCGGCGCCGGTACGCGAGCTGGGCATGGTTATCCTTTCAGCAAGGACTGCGATCGGGCACGACAATGATGCCTGCCACGGCCATGCTACGCCTGGCCGGTGGCCGATGGCGTTACGATACGGACGAGCAATGCGGGACGAGCAATGCGGGACGAGCAATGCCGGACGAGCAATGCGGAAGGGGCTTACAGGGTGGCGTGCGCGTGGCTGCAGTAGTCGTGGCCCTTGGCCTGCACGTTTTCGGAGGCCGGGTAATAGACGCCGCAGTGGGCGCAGCACAGCATCAGCTCGGCGTCGGGCAGTTCGGCCACGCGGCCGGGCGGCGCATACGGATTGGGCTGCTGCCGTTGCTGCTGCTGGGCACGCTGCTGCACGCTGCGAATCTTGCTGCGAATCGCGAACACCACCAGGAACACCAGCGCCAGCCAAAACAAAATACGGGTCATAAATATCCTCGGTGCAAAACCACTTCCAGTACAAAACGGCTGCCGACATAGGCCAACAGCAAGGTGGCAAAGCCGGCCAGGGTAAATGTCAGCGCCGTCTTGCCGCGCCAGCCGCGAAAGCGCCGTCCGGCCAGCAGCACGGCAAACAGCAGCCACGACAGCAGGGTAAAGACCGACTTGTGATCCCAGGTCAGGGCCTTGCCAAATAATTGTTCAGAAAACACGATGCCCGACAGCACGGTCAGGCTCAGCAAGATAAAACCCAGGCCTATCATGCGGAACAGCAGTTTTTCCATCGTCAGCAGGGCCGGCAGCTGGTCCAGCGCGCCCGACAAGAAGCCGCGCCGCTCGCTGCGCGTGTGCAGGCGCGATTCCTGCAGCGCCATCAGCACGGCGTGAAAAGCGGCGATCGTCAAGGTACTGTAGGCCAGCACGGCCACCGTGATATGCCAGCCGAAGACGGCCGATTTGCCTTCCAGCACCACCTGGTTGCCGGGAAAGGCCCAGGCCAGGGCGATCGCCAGCACGGCGCAGGGCATGACCATGCGGCGCAAGCCGTCGAGGCTGAAATTGCGGTTCTCTATCCAGTAGGCGCCCACCGATACCCACAGCGCGGCCGACAGCATGGCGGAAAAACCGAAGCGCAGGGTGCCGGGCGCCATCAGGTCGAACCACAGGGTGGCGCCGTGCGACAGCCAGGCGATGCCGGTCAGCGCGGCGATCAGCCTGCCCTGCGACGAGGGAAGAAGCGCGCACACCGCATACGCCAGCGCGGCAAGGAAAAAGAAATAAGTCTGCATGTTTTAAGTTTACACCATAGCCGGCCAGCGCGAATCGCGCGGCGGCACGCACGGCTGCCGGCAGCGCTAGCGCGCGCAATGCGAAAGAGCCTGCCATGATATCGCGCCTGAGGCTGGACCGGGTGGCCCGCTCTCAAGATTTCGCGAATCTTCCTGCCGCACGGCAAGCTTGCCGATCATTGCATAACATTGCTTAAACATCCGATTATCGTTAGGCTGGCGCCATCACCGCTTTCTGATTGCCCTGCCATGCCCTCCTCCAGCCTCGACGATAAATTGTGTTTCCAGCTGTATGCCACCTCGCTGAAAATGACCCAGCTCTACAAGCCGATGCTGGCCGCCATCCATCTGACGTATCCGCAATACCTGGTCATGCTGGTGCTGTGGGACCAGGAAGGCCTGGGCATCAAGGACCTGGCCGAGCGCCTGCAGCAGGATTCCGGCTCGATCACGCCACTGGTCAAGCGACTCGAAGCGGAAGGTTATTTGCTGCGCCAGCGCGATCCGCGCGACGAGCGCAACCGCGTGCTGACCCTGACCCCGGCCGGGCGCGACTTGCGCCAGGCCAGCACCGTCATCGACCAGGCGATTGCCGACAACTGCAGCGTGATCGCGCCGGAATTCGAGGTGATGATGGAAGGCTTGCGCAAGCTGAACGCCAGGCTGGGCACCTGAGGGCGCACGCCCCGTCAACTTTCTTTCAAAAATATATTGCGCGCTAATTATTAGTGCGCTACTCTTCTTGCATCGACTGGCCGCGCAGCTTCAGGCAACACGGCAAGGTTGATCTTACCGGTCATTTTTTTTGTCAATTACTTAGCACGCTAAATAATAGCGAGCTATAAATAAAGGAGTCCTGCCATGTCGTCCATCCCTTTCAAAGCTTCCCTGCTCGCCGCCGCCATCGCCTCCGGCGCCGCCTTCGCTCCCGCCCATGCGGCCGCGCCAACCCAGCAGAATGCCGACACCACCGTGGTGCTGGTGCATGGCGCCTTTGCCGACGGTTCCAGCTGGGACAAGGTGATCCCCTTGCTGCAGGCCAAGGGCTTGAAAGTGGTGTCCGTGCAAAATCCGCTGACGTCCCTGGCCGACGATGTGGCCGCCGCCCAGCGCGTGATCGACGCGCAGACCGGCCGCGTGATCCTGGTCGGCCATTCGTGGGGCGGCACCGTCATCACGGAGGCGGGCACCAGCGACAAGGTCAAGGCGCTGGTCTACGTGGCGGCCTTCGCGCCATCCGAAGGCGAGGCATCGGGCGAACTGGGCAAGGACTATCCGACGCCGCCGGGCATCGCCACCCTGACAGCGGATGCCGCCGGTTTCCTGTATTTGCCGGCCGAATCGGTGCGCGTCAATTTCGCCCAGGACCTGCCGGCCGCGCAAACGCGCTTGATGGCCGCCACCCAGGGCCCGATCCACGGCAAGGCGTTTGCCGACAAGACCACCGTGGCCGCCTGGAAAAACAAACCCAGCTACTACATCGTGGCCGGCAAGGACCGCATGATCGCGCCGGAACTGGAGCAGGCATTCGCCAAGAAAATCAACGCCACCACCACCGTGCTGCAAACCAGCCACGTGCCGATGCTGTCGCAGCCGAAACAAGTGGCCGAGGTGATCCTGGCGGCGGTGGCCAAGCGTTAAGTCATTGACGATGAAAAAAGCCCTCCGCGCCAAGCTGGCTGCGGAGGGCTTTGTTTGTCCATGTTTATTTGACGTTCAGGCTTTTTTTCGCTTGATCGAGCAAGTCGGTCTTGACCCAGTCCCTGGCCACCGGCGGCTTGCTCATGCGGCCCACGCCGGTTTTCACCATCACGTCGGTGGTGGTCTGGATATGCTCGGGCGTGATGTCGTAGGAATACGGCGAATTGCTGATCGCGTCATCGAAGTCGTCCTTCGTGATCTGGCCGCGGAACACCACTTCGCGCACGTATTTTTCCGCCGTCGGTTTGCTGTCGATAAAAGTCTTGGTGGCCTCGACGAAGCAGCGCATGAATTTTTCCGCCACCGGACGGCGTTCCTTGTAGAACTTTTCCGTCATCACCATGGTGCGCACCGGCTCGCCGATCGGCGTGTCATACGGTTTCAGCACTTCGGTACCGAAACCCTTGTTGATGGCCTGCGACGATTGCGGCTCCGACTGCATCATGGCGTCGATATTCTTGCCCATCAGCGCCTGGTTCAGGTCGGCATACGCAAGAAACACCAGCTGCACGTCCTTGCCCTTGGTTTCCGAATACGTCAGGCCCGCCTGCGACAGCTCGGCCAGCAGCAGCACTTCCTGGATGCCGCCGCGCGTCACGCCGACGCGCTTGCCTTTCAAGTCCTTGACGCCGGCGATCTTCTGCCCGGTACCTCCCACCAGCCGCGCGCCGCCCTTGGCAAAGCCGGCCACCACATAGATCGGCGCACCGCCGGCGCGGCCGGAAATGGCCGCCTCGGAGGCCGTCGCGCCCACGTCCAGTTCGCCGGCGATAATCGCCTGCATCACGTCCAGGCCCTTGGCGAAGATATGCTCTTCGACCTTGATGCCGCACTTGGGCGCAATCTCCTTGATATACGACACGGCGCCATAGTGGGCGAATTTCAAATTGCCCAAACGGACCACTTCCTGGGCCTGTACCTGTGCAGCGCCCATGCTGAACGTCAGCATGACGGCGGCGGCAATGGTGGTTTTCAAGATACTGTACTGGCGCATCTGCTTCTCCTGTTTCACGGTGGTTGAGGTTGCCTGGATTGCAGGCAAGGAAACACTGCTTTTTTATTATGCAGAGATAGTACCGTGTGTTGGAGCTAGAGCAACAATTTTTTTGCGCCAGCATGGCCCTGATTAAACTTGCCGCGCAAGGTCAGCGCCGTGCTGCGCGGGGTGCCATAAAAATTGCCGCCGCCGGTGTCACCGATGCGGTCTCCAGGATCAGATACTGCTCTTCTCACGATGGCGCTTGCGCTTCGGGTAGCAGCGCGATGGCGATTGGCGTGCAGGCGTTTTTACAACAATCTGCGCCCATCGCTCACGTGATAAAGCAGTCCGTCAGAAACATTCTTTTGCTGCTACACAAAATACCATCCCGGCCAGCTGCAATGCCATGAGCGCAGCAACAGAAGTACTCAGTAACAGCATCGCCATTCGCGGCAAAGTGCGGCGCTCTGGCGTCATGAGTCCCAGTCTTGCCGCCAGGCACAGGAGCAGACCAATGGGTACGAGGTAAAGCAACAACATATACACCCAACCATTCAGCGGCCTGTTCAGCGATTGATCCAGGAGGCCAAATAACAGCACATACCACGCGACACCTACGATAGGCGACCAGATGAGAAATCTACGCATGCTTGCTTCCATGGGGATAGGTATGTGCATAGCAAAACGACGAGAGTTGGAACCGCATCTGAGGGTGGCGCTGCTTTCAAAAGATAAAAGCATTATGCCTGCTTGAGTGCATAAGCATCTAAATTTCCCGTCGCCGATAAACCACTCGTACACAACTATCTGGCCAGGCGATAGGTCTGTCTGTGACGGCAACGTCTATCTCGTAAGGAACGGGAGCATCCTGAAGAGCCTCAAATTCATAGCCTACATCGACGATTTCCTCGCGATCATCTGCCCTTTCCTCGGCCAATACAAAAAGCAGGCGCCAGACATTCCCATCGTGGGAAATGGCTACCATTCGAAAATTTTTGGAAATGGCACCCAATAAAGCCTGTACCAACCGCAATGTTTGGCTAACCCATACTGCATCAGAAATTTCAGATTTCATGTTTGCTGTCCCGAGAATCAAACTTGCAACCTGACTTCCGTATTACCGCCACGCTTGGCCGGCGAATTGAACGCAATGGCGACTGATCCGAACTCACCTGAATACACAGCGTTGCCGCCGAAGTCCCCATCGTCTGATAAAGCGAGGTCGAACTCACGCTGTTGTCCGAACAAGAGATATAGCTCATTGCTTGAACTCCGTGCATCCAGCGAACACAGATGATCCAATCTATCGCTTGCGATGGACGCGGGATCATCCAGTTGCAGCCGGACTCCCATGATCTCACCACTCGCGACACGTAGCCAGTCATAGAAGCCCAGCCAGTATTGGCAAGGGCTGCTGAGAACGAAGGTCTCGCCATCCACCGTCAAGCGAGGTACAGGCTCGATATCCCACAATCTGGTCTGCCCGTCCCGACGGATGATCACCACCACACCCATGACTTCCTCCAAAAGCGAGCATGATGGCATCTAATGCCCCGCCAGCGCCACCACCGGATCCAGCCCCGAGGCCTTGCGTGCCGGCATGAAGCCGAACACCAAGCCCGTCACCACCGCGCAGGCAAAGGCGCCGCCGATGGCGCTCAGCGAAAAGATCACCGGCACTTCCCACACCAGCAGCAGCCCCGCGAACGCGATGCCGACCACGATGCCGGCCACGCCGCCGACCACCGACACCAGCACCGCTTCGGTCAGGAACTGGCGCAGGATGTCGCGCCGGCGCGCGCCGGTGGCCATGCGGATGCCGATTTCACGGGTGCGCTCGCGCACCGTCATCAGCATCACGTTCATCACGCCGATGCCGCCCACCACCAGCGAGACGGCGGCGATCAGGCTGAGCATCATGGTCATGTTGTCCTGCGTTTTCGCTTCGGCCGCGATCGAGGCGGCCGCATTGCTGATGCCGTAGTCGCGGATGCGGTGGCGTTCGAACAGCACGGCGTCGACCGCCGCCTCGACTTCGGTCACGCGTTTGACGTCCGCCGCCGCCAGCACCGTGTAGGTCGGCTCGCGCTGGCCGAAGACGCGGATGCCGGCCGTGGAAAACGGCAGCAGCAGCACGTCGTCCTCGTCTTTTTCGCCCGTCAGCGCACCCTTGGAACTCATCACGCCGATTACCTGGAACGGCACGTTGCCGATCAAAATGCTCTGCCCGACCGGATTGGACACGTCCGGCATCAGTTTTTCAGCCAGGCGCGCGCCCAGGACCGCCACGGTGGCCATCTCGCGCTCGTCCTGCTCGGTAAAGAAACCGCCTTTCGCCACCGGCCAGGTCTGGATCTGCGGCAGCGCCGGCCCGGTGCCGCGCACATAGGTCTGCACGTCGATATTGCCGTGGCGGATGACCTTGTTGCCGGTGACATTCGGCAGCACATGCGAGATGCCCGGCACGTCTTTCAGCGCTTCCAGGTCGCCCAGGGTAATGCTGCGGCCCGGAATGCGCGAGCTTTCGCCGCGCGAGGACATGTACAGCAGGTTCGAGCCGAACGCGCCCAGCTGCGCCATCACCTGCTGGCGCGTGCCAAGGCCAATCGCCAGCATGACGATCACGGAGGCGACACCGATCACGATGCCGAGCAGGGTCAGGCCGGTGCGAAAGCGGTTGATCCATAGTACGCGCCAGGCCGCGCGGGCCGCGTCCAGCAATTCCGTGCCCAGCGACGCCCCCGTGTCCTGCGCGGCGCGCGACATGTCGAGCGGCGGCAGCGCGGCGGCCGTGGCGGCAATGGCCACCGCGCCCGAGTCTTCGATGATTTCGCCGTCGCGGATCTCGATCACGCGGCGCGCCTGGGCCGCCACCTTGCGGTCGTGGGTAATCAGGATGATGGTGTGGCCGGCGTCGGCCAGTTCGCCCAGCAGGGCCATCACTTCGGCGCCGCTGGTGCTGTCCAGCGCGCCGGTCGGTTCGTCGGCCAGGATAATGCGCCCGCCGTTCATCAGCGCGCGCGCGATCGACACGCGCTGCTGCTGCCCGCCCGACAACTGGTTCGGGCGATGGTCGAACCGTTCGCCCAGTCCCAGGCGCTGCAGCAGCGCGGCGGAGCGGGCATGGCGGGCGGCAGACGGCATGCCCGCGTACAGGGCCGGCACTTCGACGTTTTCGCGCGCCGATTCGGTGGCGATCAGGTGATAGCCCTGGAACACGAAACCGAACGCTTCGCGCCGCAGCCAGGCCAGTTCGTCGGGGTTCAGACTGGCCACGTCCTGGCCGGCGAAACGATAGCTGCCGTCGCTGGGGCGGTCCAGGCAACCGAGCAAATGCATCAGGGTCGACTTGCCGGAACCGGAGGCGCCGACGATGGCGACGAATTCGCCGGCGCCGATCGACAGGGTAACGCCGCGCAGCACCTCGACGGCCGGCGCGCCGTCATGGCCGCCATAGCGCTTGCGGATGCCGTGCAGCTCGATCAACGGCGCAACGTGGTCAACCTCGCTCATAACTGGAACCTGCCGGGGCCATTGCCGGCCGGCTGTTCGCCCGTCACCAGCAGTTCGCCTTCCTTCAGGCCTTTCAGCACTTCGGCGCTGAGGCGGTTGCGCACGCCCACCGTCACGTCGCGCTGGCCCACCTTGCCGTCAATCCCCATCACGCGGGCCGTGAATTCGCCGGCCCTGGCGCCTTCGGCGGTCGACGGTGTCAACGCCGGCAGCGGCACGGCCAGCACATTGCTGGCGGCCGCCGTGACGAACACCACCTGCGCCGTCATCTGCGGCATCAGTTCGCCGTCGGCGTTATCGACGTCGAACAGCACGGTGTACAAAATCACCTTGCTGGTCGACGGCGCCAGGGCCGTGCCGGCGCTGGTACCGCCCTGCACCGGCGGCGCCGGCAGCACCTGCCGCACCTTGCCGCTCCAGCGGCGCTGGTCGCCACCGAGCGTGGTGAAATACACCGGCATCCCGGCGCGCACGCGGCGCACGTCGGCCTCGGACACTTCGGTCCATACCGTCATGGCGGACAAATCGGCGATGCGCAGGATGTTCGGCGTCTGGTACGTCGCGTTCAGGGTCTGCCCTTCTTTCGCATCCAGGCCCACCACGCTGCCGGCCATCGGCGCGTAGATGCGGGTATAGCCCAGGCGCGCTTCATCGGCCTTCAGGCTGGCCTGGGTCTGGTCTATCTGCGCCTTCAGGTGGTCGATCCTGGCGGCGGCCGAGGCCAACGTGGCTTCGGCCAGTTCCAGCTCGGCCAGCGGGGTCGAATCGAACTTCGCCATCTGCGTCTGGCGCACGTGCTGCCGGCCGGCCAGGCGGTGCTGCGCCTGCTGGTCGGCCAGTTGCGCGCGCAGGCCGGCCAGCGCGGCGCGGCCCGCATCCACGGTGGCCTGCTGCACGCTGGGGTCGATCTCGGCCAGCAGCTGGCCTTTTTCCACCACCGTGCCCGGCTGCACGTGCAGGCGCGTGATCTGGCCCGATACCTGCGCGCCCACGTCGACATAGGTTTGCGGCTGCAGGGTGCCGATGGCCGTCACGCTGGCCTCGATGCTGCCGCGCTTGACCGCTGTGGTCTCGAAAATGGTGGCCGGGCCGCGCGTGGCCCACAGGGCGCCGGCGCCCAGCAGCGCCAGCAGTGCCACGCCACCCAGAATGGCCGCGCGGCGGGAAGAATAAAACGGTGTCGCCTTCGGTGTAACGTGCATCGGTCTGTCCTTGAGGAAGTTACTGCAGCAGGGTTACCAGACCTGCCAGCGCGGCGACGGCTGCCAGCAGGGAACTACGAAAGAGCAATTTCGGTGCATACGGCAGCAGCAGGGCCACGCCCAGCGCGCCGGCCGATAAAAAGCCCAGCCAGGCGACCACGCCGACCGACGCGCTCCAGCCGGCCACACACGGCCAGATGGCCAGCGCCAGCAGCACGCCGCCGGCCAGTTGCAGCGCGCGCCGCACATGGACGGCGGCGTCGCGGCCGAACACCTGGCCGTGGTGGCGGTCCATCGCCAGCGACAGGCTGGCCATGCCCGCATACGACAGGCCCAGCGCGCACAGGATGGTATTGATCATGCGTTGTTCTCCATGGTGGTTGAGGTGTTGGCACTGGCCGGCGGGGTTTTCCTGGTGGCGGCGGTTTTTTCCTTGCGCGTGGCGACCTTCCAGGCGCCCCAGGCCGCCAGCAGGCCAAAGGCGATGGCGCACAGTTCCACGCCGGCGCTTTCCAGGTCGCCGCGCGCAAATTGCGCCGCCAGGTTGTCGCCGGTGCTCAGCACATTGAGTACCGGCAGCAGCAGGCATAAGGCGGCCAGCAGGCCCAGTTGTTCGATCCAGGCGCGTTTTTCCGTCCGCAGGCAGGCGTGCAGCAAGGTCAAACACCAGACGCCAAAAAAAGCCCGCACTTCCCAGCCGGCGCGCAGTTCCTGGCCGATGGGGATCAAGCGGTTGGCCCACAGGAAGGCGATGCAGGCGATCGCCAGGCCGGCGATCGCCGCCACGTTCAGACAGGCGATCATGTGGTACACGCGGCCGGTGGCGCTGCCAAATTCCGCGCCCGACTTCTGGCGCCGCTTGACCAGGAACAGGACGGCGCCGGTGCCCATCATGGCGGTGCCGGCCAGGCCGCACAGGAAATACAGCCAGCGCATCGGCACGCCGCCAAAGCCCACCATGTGCAGGTTCGACATGACGGTGCGCGTCAGGCCGGCGCCGCCGGTATCCGAGGCGCCCGGCTGGCGCATGGCCAGCTGCACGCCGGTGCCAAGCGCATAACAGGCCATGCCGGTATTGGCGCTGATCCGCTGCAGCAGATCGCTGTCTTCATTCCAGCCATACATGCACACGCGCATCGAGGCGTCGTTCGGATTGTCGAGCACCACGGCGCGGATTTCCTGGCCGATGGCCGCTTCGGCGCGCAGCGCGAACGGCTCCAGGTCGGGAATCGCCAGCGCCTGGCCGCTGCGCGCCGGCTTGCCAGCCTCGTTCCATTCGGCGAAAAAGGCCTTTTTGGCGTTCTCCGCGCCATACTGGGCCACCACCGGCACCGGCACATAGTCGTCGGCATAAAACACCAGGCCGGTATAGGCGATCATGAACTGGAACGGCAGGGTCAATACCGCCACCGCGTTATGGGCGTCGAGCCAGGAACGCTGGCCCTTGGCCGGGCGGAAGGTAAAGAAGTCCTTGAAGATGCGCTTGTGCGTGATCACGCCGCTGACCAGCGCGACCAGCATGATCATGGTGGTGATGCCGACGATCCACACGCCGATGCGCCCCGCATGCAGCTCATAGTGGAAATCGACGAAATGGTGGCCGCCTTGGGTGGCACGCTGGACACCGCTGTGCGCATGCTTAATTTCCTTGCCGGTCAAGGGGTCGAGATCGGCCGAACCATAGCCGCCCTGCGGCTGGAACCAGTAGGCCGACAAGCCCTGCTCGGGGCGCTGCACCGGCCAGATTTCCCACATGTCGGCCTTCGGATGGGCCTTGGCCATGAAGTCGAGCGCGAATGCCAGGCGCTGGGCGCGGTCGGTGACCTTGGGCGGCGGCGGCTCGCTGGCATGCGCCGCTTCTTCCAAGGCATGCTCGGGCTGCATCCAGTGGCCGATCGGTTCCTCGAACACCGACAGGGTGCCGGTCAGGAAAATGGCGAACAGCAGCCAGGAAATCCACAGCCCGCTCCAGGTATGCAGCCAGGCCATTGCCTGGCGCAGGCCGCCCGCTTGCGGCGACCTGGCGACTTTTTCCAGCCTGGTACTCATGCGGCACCCCGCGACAGCAGCATGCCGATGCCGCCGCAGGCAATCGCCGGCAGCAGCATGCCGAGCCAGGCGCGGCGCAGGTCCTGCACCGAAAAGACCCATATCACGGCGCAGGTGTACACGGCAAAGGCGCTCAGGGTGGCCGTCTGCACGGCCTCCACGCGCGACAGGGGCAGCACGGCCGACAGCAGCACCGCCACGCCGGAGGTCAAGGCATAGCCGCCGAAGATGGCGGCAAGCACGCGCGACAACAACAGCATGTGGACCGGATTCATGGCTGTGGTACTCCGTGGATTATTTGTTTTTGTTGCATCACTGCCTCTCTTAAATGGATGATAAAAAACGCATCCTTCACATACAGGTGCCGCGAAAATGCAAATCGGGCAGTCCTGCCGCAAAATATTTTTTTGAGGGGGATGGCGCTATGGCGCCGGTTCGACCGAGACCCAGTAGCGCGTGCGGCTGCGCACCTGCACCGGCAGCGAATTGGGCAGCATGTTCAGGATGCGCTCCGTATCGAACAGCGGGAACACGCCCGACAAGCGCAGCCGGGCCACTTCCGGGGCACAGTGGATCAGGCCCGGGCGGTAGCGCGACAGGTCGGCCAGGAATTCGCCCAGGGTCACATCGTCGACGATCATCTGCCCGCGCGACCAGGCGTCAAGATAGGGCTCGACGGCATGCGGCGCCGCGGCGTGCCGGCGCGTAAACGTCGCGCTGTGCCCGGCGGGCAGCAGCAAGGGCGCGCCAACGCCGTCGCCTGGCCGGATCTCGACCGCGCTTTCAAACACCGCCACGCGGCTCTCGCCATCGAGCTGGCGCACCGAAAAGCGGGTACCGAGCGCGCGCACCAGGCCTTCGTGGGTGGCCACCACCAGCGGCGCATCACTGCCGGCGCCATGGCCGCTATTGACCATGATTTCGCCGGCCAGCAGTTCGATCCAGCGCTGCCGGCCATCGAAGCGCAGGTTGACGGCCGACGCCGTATTCAGGCTGACCACGCTGCCGTCAGCCAGCGCGACATCGCGCCGCTCGCCGGTGGCGGTGCGGTGGTCGGCAAGCAGTCCGCGCGCGCCATCGCCGGCGCCGCCCTGCGCGGCCAGCATGCCGGCGCCACCGGCCACGCCCAGCCACACCAGCAACTGGCGGCGCTTGCCACTGGCCGGGCGCACTGGCGCGCCGGCCAGCGCCTGCGCGGCCGCGCCCTTGTGCAGATTGCCAAAACGCTGCGAAAACGCTTCGATATGGGCCCAGGCCCGCGCATGTTCAGGATCCATCTCGCGCCAGCGCAGCCAGTCGCGGCGCTCCTGCTCGCCCGCCTCGTCCGACATCAGCACGGTCAGCCAGTCGGCCGCCTGCTGCGCCACGCCCTCGCTGAAGGCCGGGTGCTGCGCCCTGCTCATGCCGGAAGCGCAAAAAACACGTGCCGGTTGGCACGCGCCAGATACTGTTTTACCGAGCTGGCGGAAACATTCAGGAGCTCGGCGATCTCGGCATAGCTCAGGCCTTCGAGCTGGGCCAGCAAAAAGGCCGTGCGCACCGGCGGCGGCAGGCCGTCGAGGGCCGCATCGATTTCCTGCAACGCTTCCAGCGCCAGCAGCCGCTCTTCGGGCGCGGGCGCCACGGCCGGCGGCAGGCAGGCCAGCGCCGCCAGGTAGGCGTCTTCCAGCACCTGGCGCCGGTAGCGGTGCGCCACCAGGCGGCGCGCGATGGTGGCCAGGAACGGCCGCGCTTCGCGGATCCGCGGCGCCGTACCGCTGGTCAGCACGCTGACAAAGGTATCCTGCGTCAGGTCTGCCGCCTCGCCCGCATTGCCCAGCTTATGGCGCAGCCAGCCCCGCAGCCAGCCGTGATGGCTGCTGTAGAGCGCGTGCAGTTCCTGCTGCTGGGTAAAATCGGCGGCCGCCATACTATCCATGTAAATAAGAATTATTCTCATTTTAACCTTGAAATAGCCCTGCATGCAATCATGGCATTGCCATAAATGCCAAGCTATCGCTGCCGATGCGCGACCGTCGCAACGGCGCGATAGAGTAAAATGGCGGCCATCGTCCGGCCACGCGCCGCCCACTCCCAAGCTTTCCACTGCAGGTTGATCATGCTAGATAATCTTACCCAACGGCTTGCCAAAGTCGTCAAGACCATGCGCGGCGAGGCGCGCCTGACCGAAGCCAATACCGCCGAAATGCTGCGCGAAGTGCGCCTGGCGCTGCTCGAGGCCGACGTCGCCCTGCCCGCCGTGCGCGAATTCATCGCCCGCGTCAAGGAAAAATCCATGGGCGAGGAAGTCATTTCCTCGCTGTCGCCGGGTCAGGCCCTGGTCGGCGTGGTGCAGCGCGAGCTGGCCGCCATCATGGGCGCCGACCTCGGTCCCGAAGCGTCGCAGCTCAGCTTTGCGCAGCAGCCGCCCGCCATCATCCTGATGGCCGGTCTGCAGGGTGTGGGTAAAACCACCACCGTCGGCAAGCTGGCGAAATACCTGAAGGAAGAAAAGAAGAAGAAAGTGCTGACCGTTTCGGCCGACGTGTACCGCCCTGCCGCGATCGCCCAGCTGCAATCGGTGACCAGCCAGGTCGGCGCCGACTTCTTCCCGTCCACCGCCACCGACAAGCCGGTCGATATCGCGCTGGCCGCGCTGGACTGGGCCAAGAAGCATTATCACGACGTGCTGATCATCGATACGGCCGGCCGTCTCGGTATCGACGAAGAGATGATGCGCGAAATCGCCGCCGTCCACGCGGCCGTGAAACCGATCGAAACCCTGTTCGTGGTCGACGCCATGCTGGGCCAGGACGCCATCAACACGGCCAAGGCCTTCAACGACGCGCTGCCACTGACCGGTATCGTGCTGACCAAGCTCGATGGCGATGCACGCGGCGGCGCGGCCCTGTCGGTACGCCATATCACGGGCAAACCGATCAAGTTTGCCGGTGTCTCGGAAAAACTCGACGGCCTGGAAGCGTTCGACCCGACCCGCATGGCCAACCGCATCCTGGGCATGGGCGACATCCTGGCGCTGGTCGAAGAAGCGCGCAAGGGCGTCGACAGCAAGGCGGCGGCCGACCTGGCGCAGAAGATGAAGGTCGGCGGCAAGTTCGACATGAACGACTTCAAGGCGCAACTGGGTCAAATGAAGAAAATGGGCGGCATGGCCAACCTGATGGACAAATTGCCGGCCCAGTTCCAGCAGGCCGCCGGCGGCAAGAACATGGACCAGGCGGACAAGCAGGTGCGCCGCATGTGCGGCATCATCGACTCGATGACGCCACAGGAACGCGCCAAGCCTGAACTGATCAAGGCCACCCGCAAGCGCCGTATCGCCGCCGGCGCCGGCGTGCAGGTGCAGGAAGTCAATCGCATGCTGAACCAGTTCGAGCAGATGCAGACGATGATGAAAAAACTGTCGGGCGGCGGCATGATGAAGATGATGCGATCCATGAAGGGCATGATGCCCGGTCTGAAGTAAGGTTTTTGGCCTTCCGGGCCGACGGTCCGGAAGGCGTTTTGGCACCGCAAAAAGCAGCAAAACAGTATGTTAAATAATGCCGGGCAGCATTTTCCTCAGCCCGGCATTGCCCCCTCCCCGCATAGCCAGCAACCATGCCGTTTTCAGGCAAAAACACCCTTCCACGCCCTTCCACGCTGCGCCCGGGCGACAGAGGGAGGATTTCGCCGCTTTTTCCTCGTGAAAACGTGAAAATCGCTTGCATACTGTGTAAATCCCCACCAATATTAGCCGTGCGATTAATTGCGCAATTTCCCATGTGTTTGTTAAGGAGGCTCGAAGATGGCAACAGCCAAAAAAACCCCAGTAGCAGCGCCAGCCAAGGCAGCAGCAGCCAAACCTGCAGCCGCCAAGAAAGCAGCACCCGCAGCCAAAGCCGCACCAGCGGCAAAACCCGCAGCCAAGCCGGCTGCGAAACCGGCAGCGGCGAAGAAAGCGGCAGCACCGGCAACACCACGCAAGCCAAACGCAGCCTTCATGAAAGAAATGACGCCGTCCACCGAACTGGCAGCCGTCGTTGGCGCAGCACCACTGCCGCGCACTGAAGTGACCAAGAAGGTCTGGGATTACATCAAAAAACTCGACCTGCAAGATCCGGCCAACCGCCGCATGATCAATGCCGACGACAAACTGAAAGCCGTTTTTGGCGGCAAGGCCCAAGTCTCCATGTTTGAAATGACGAAGCTCATCTCCGATCATTTGAAATAATCAGCTACCCGCCGGCTTTTTCGCCGAGCGAGTGCCCCGCCGCTTTACTGCGAGCGGGGTATTTTTTTGGGGTCAGACCCGGCGGGTCTGACCCCAGCCCTTACCTGTGGTCCAAGGTAATGTCACCTTGCCACCCCAAACTCGAAAGCTGGGGTCAGACCCTCAATGCCGCTAACGCAGAGGCTTGCGCCAA
>Ga0308163_10000691_pt1 | contig 50013 bp, 30 predicted proteins | sample PhyTR1_FD_201037 | JGI IMG/M metagenome (GOLD analysis project Ga0308163, IMG submission 201037) | Phyllosphere microbial communities from UC Gill Tract Community Farm, Albany, California, United States - DLSLT.R1 | ecosystem: Host-associated > Plants > Phyllosphere > Unclassified | place: USA... | reverse complement strand
GCGACCGGGTGGACCTGACCGGCACGCGTACCGACCGCGACCTGACGAACTGGGTGCTGAGCCTGAACGGCGACCTGCGCGACGACCTCCTGGGCGGCGGTGCAAACCGATGGAGCCTGTCGTGGACCGCCGGTGACGTCAACTTTCAGGACGCCACGGCGCGCGCGGCCGATGCAGGTTCTGCCCGCAGCGACGGTGGTTATGCAAAATGGAATGCCAATTTCTCCCGGGTCCAGGCCCTGACGCCGCGCACGATGCTCTATCTTAATCTGGCCGGCCAGTGGAGCGACGCCAACCTCGACTCGGCCGAGAAGCTGAGCATCGGTGGTCCGTACACGATGCGCGCCTATGACGTCGGCGCGTTGTCGGCCGATACCGGGTACTTCGCCACGGCCGAGCTACGGCGCGACCTTGGCCTGTTTGGCGCCGGTCGCTGGGAAGCAAGCGCCTTCATCGAAAGCACCCGCGTCAGGATCAATCGCGATCCCTGGAGCCACAGCGAGAACCATGCCACGCTCTCGGGCGTCGGCGTCGGCCTGACCTGGGAAGGTCCAGACCAGTGGCGCGCCAGTCTGTCGCTTGCCAAACCGATTGGTGGCGTATCGCCGCTGCTCGCGCCGCAGTCCTCGGTGCGCACCTGGTTTGTCGCCAGCAAGGCCTATTGAAAGAGCAACACCATCCCATGCGCAGCCTCATGTCGCCGTGTGAAAAACCGGCGACATCTGACTGAGGCACACGCGCAATTCGACGCTTTGATGCCCATCGGCGACATCGCAGCACAGCGTGCGGCGACCTGCTTCATGTACCGAACATCATGTGTTGTTCAGTAACAGCATTTTTGTAACCGCTGTTGCCTGTCCTGTATTCACAGCCTGACTGACCCATTATAATTTCCATACTGCAAAGGGCCTTCCATGACGTCGATGATCTTTTATGAAACACCTGTCGCACTGAACCGCTCGCGGCACCGCGAACTCAGGCTGATGCCGGCGACTGGTGATTTTTCCTTTGCCCGGAACATCAACTCTCTGCTGATCGCGGCCACCGAACTGCCGGATGCGGCCTTGCACTATCCGGTGGTCTTCGTCGGCAAGCCTGGTGGTCCCTACACGCTGGCCGCGATGGTCGGTCTGAACGATCAGAATAATCTCTTTCTGGACGCTGACGGCGCCTGGGAAGCCGATGCCTATATTCCTGCCTTTGCCCGCCGTTACCCCTTCGTGCTGGCCGAAGCCGGGGACGGAGACGATCTGACGGTGTGCGTCGATGAAGCCTTCACCGGCTGGAGCGAGACCGAGGGCGAGGCATTGTTCGATGTCGACGGCAACGAAAGCCCGATGCTGCAGGGCGCGGTCGAGTTCCTGCGCCAGTTCCACATCGAGATGCAGAGCACCCACCAGTTCGCGCAGCGCCTGGCCCAGCACGACCTTTTGGCGCCGAAAACGGTCGAGATCACGCGCGATGGCAAAAAGCAAATTATCGACGGCATCTACGTCGTCGATGCAACCAGGCTGCACGCGCTGGACGACGGCGCGCTGGCAGGCGTGGTGCGCAATGGCGACATGGGCCTGATCGACGCTCACCTGCTGTCGCTCAAGCACGTCGCCCGTCTGGCTGCACGGCTGGACCGCCGCGCCGCCCCTGCCATTCCCGCATCGCTCTGAACGGTTCTGCAAGAACACGCGCGCCATCCGGCGCGTGCACCCAACCCGACACCCGACAACCGAAGCGCCGCCCGTGCGCTCCCGGATGACACTACCACCAGGATCCCCATGTCGACCTCGCCAAAGCCAAGCTCCCCAACGACCGCAAGCCCATGGCGTTTCAAGCGTCCGCGCCCGTCGGCGTTGCTCATGGCGTTGCTTGCAGTGTTCGGCGGCTCGGCCGGGATCAGCTTCGCCCAGAACGTCATCGTGCCGAAAGGGACCACCGCGACCCAACTGATCGTGAATGGCAACGTCACCAGCATCACCACCGGCACCCTGCACGGGAGCACGGCGCTCAACGCCTTCAGCCGCTTCGAGGTGGATCGCAACAACACGGTGAACCTGGTGGTGCCATCCAAGGCATCGGTCCTGCTGAACATGGTCACTGATGCACCGGTGACGATCAATGGCGTGGTCAACAGCCTGAAGGATGGCCGGATCGGCGGCAACGTGGTGTTCGCCGATCCGTTTGGCATGATCGTCGGCGCCAGCGGCGTGCTCAACGTCGGCAGCCTGCTGGTGACGACGCCAACGCGCACGTTCATCGATGGCGTCATCGGCAGCGATGGCAGCATCAATGCCTTGTCGGTCAGCGCGCTTCTGGGCGGCACGGCGCCGGATTCGGGCCTGGGCACCATTCGTATCGACGGCCAGGTCAATGCGCGCGACGTCATTCGCCTGCAGGGCGGCGACGTCAGCGTCAATGGTGCGCTGCGTGCCGGCGCCGATGTTGCCCACCAGGCGGCGTTCCTTGGCGCCGTCAATGCGGACAGCGTCGCTGGTGGCGCCGCGCTGGTGGAAAACAACGGCGCCATTGAAATCGTCGCCATTGGCGACGTGGCGATCGGCGGGCGCCTGGCGGTCGACGGCGCGGCGGGTTCGCCGGCAGGTGCGATCGACGTGCGCGCCGGCCACGACCTGACCGTGGCGTCCGGCGCCAGCGTCAGCGCACGCGGGCAGGGCGCCCGGTCCGATGGCGGCACCGTGTACCTGATGGCTGCACACGATGCGCTGCTGGGCAAGGCTGCCCGCCTCGACGCCAGTGCCGGCAGCAGCGGCGATGGCGGGTTCATCGAGTTCAGCGCCGCCAGCAAGGTCACCATCGATGGCGGCCTGATGTCTGCCGGCGCGGCCAACGGCCAGGCCGGCACCGTGCTGATCGACCCGGCCACGATCGCCTGGCATGGCAGCGGACAAGATCAACTGGGCACCGACGGCACCGCGATTGCGCTCAGCGCCACCGAGTCGATCACTCTCGACGACGTCGTCTTCTCCAGCCGCAAGGTCGACACCGCAACGCCGGTCACACGCGCCAATATCGAGACCCTGGCCTCCACCGGCGCCTCCGGCAACATCACCCTGAGTGCGCCTTCGATCACGCTCTCCGGTGGGACCAGGCTGCTTGCTTTCGACGACAGCGCCACCGCCGGCGCGGGCGCGGGCGGCATCGTCCGCCTCGAAGCAACCTCGAACAAGACCCAGCCGACGCTCGGTACGGCCACGGCGACGAGCAGCATTCTGCTCCGGAACGCGACGATCAAGGGCAATGACGTGCAGCTGGTGGCCAAAAACACGGTCGACAGCCGCTTCATCACGGACGGCGATGCGCCGGTCGACCAGGCCGCCGGCCTGGCGGTGACCGCCATCCAGAACGTGCTGCATATCGGCGCCGAGCTGTTCGGGGCCAACCTGGTGTTCTCGGACGTGGTGGCCAAGGCGACCGTCACCGTGGGCACGGGCAGCGTCATCGAGGCGCGCCGCACCGCTGCGCTGACCGCTGACAACGAGACCAAGGCCGGGATCGCTCACAAGTACGATCCGAATGGGGTGCCGGGCGCCACGCCGTTCGGCATCGGCGCGTCCTGGGTCAGCAACGAGTCGGTCGCGACGGTGGTAGTCGAGACGGGCGCGCGCATCACCGCTGCCGACCTGACCATCCGCGCCCACAACGATGCCAGCCTGACCGCCCAGGTCAAGGCGCCAAACGTCAACGATGCCGGCCAGGATGCGGTGGCGATCGCCCTGAACGCCACCCATGCCGATGTCAACGCCACCGCGCGCGTCGACAAGGGCGCGACGCTCCAGGTGTCGGGCGCGGTGCAGGTGGCCGCGACCAACATCGGTAACTTCGTCAATGAGACCGAAACCGAAACCGGGGCCGAAGGCAAGGGCGCGGCTTCGGTGGCGTATGCCAGTCACAGTTCGTCCACCAACGCCGCGCTGAACGCCAATGTGGGTGACGCCACCAGTGTGGCGATCCTGTCGGTCAATGAGGTGCAGCAGGACGTGGTCAAGGCGTCGGCGTCGGTAGGCGCGAGCGCCGCCGGGAACCTCGGCAATCAGGCCGCGGCCCAGACACTGGGGCGTGGCGAAAAGGCAATTTACGAGTTCCTCGGCCTGGGCAGCCTGAAACTCAAGGACGACCTGGCGGCGCCAGGCGCGAATGCGTTCCGCATCGGCGGGGCGATTGCCATCGCCAACAACAGCCATACCGCCACGGCCACGATCGGCGCCGGCGCCAACGTGCATGCGAGCGAATCGGCGCTGGTGGCGGCGCGCGTGCTGGCCAGCGACATCCAGATCGGCGCCGTGTCGTCAGCGGTGTCGCAGGCAGCCGACCAGGCCAAGGTCGGTACCGCCCGCGATGCCTACTCGGCCGGCCTGGCCGTGGCCAACATTACCCACGATGCCGTGGCCAGTGTCGGCGCCGACGCCGTCGTGACGGCGCCACGGATCGCGGTCAGCGCCGACACCATCGTCCCCGTGCGCAACAGCCTGCTCTTTGGCAGCAGCGACGCCATCAATCCGTTCACGCGCTGGGACGGGCTGGGCACGATTACTGCGGCGCTTGGCAGCATCACCAATATCGGCGACGTGTTCAACGCCGCCTCGTCGGCCAAGGCCGGTGGCGACGGCACTGCCGATTCCAAGGGCATCTACGGCTCGGTCAGCGTACTGACCATGAACGACCACGCGCGCGCCGAAATCGGCAGCGGCGCGCGGTTGCGCGTGACGGGTCATGCCGGCGTCACCGCGGCGGCGCCGTGGGACACCACGCTGGTCCTGAAGCCGGCCACACCGAACGACAGCCTGCTGGGCCTGACTGGCGCCGCAGACGCGGTTAGCCAGACCTTCAGCTACGACGCGCCGGTCACGGTCAACGCCAACTACGATGCGACCTACCTGTTCCTGGCCGGGCAGGCGCCTGGTTCGGGCAGCGCCACCGGCCTGGGTGCGTCGATCGGCCAGTCCACGATCAACAACGTCACGCAGGCGATCGTGCGCGAAGGCGCCGTCATCGAAGGGTTCGACGAGCGTGCCGACAGCGCCGCCGCCGGCAAGCGCACCTGGACCGTCGGCGCCGTGCGCGCCGCCGATGGCGTGGCCGTGCGCGCCACCAGCACCCCGCGCGTGATTTCGCTGGCCACCGCCGGCGGCATTGGCGCTACCTTCGGCATCAACGGCACGCTCACGCACACCGAATTGAACAGCGATGTACGCGCCCTGATCGATGACGAAGCGATCGTGCGCGCGCGCAGCCTGGTCCTGAGCGCGACCGAGACCCCGGTGCTGTGGTCGATCGCCGGCAGCCTGAACCATGCGTCCAGCGCCAGCGTCGGCGTGGGCATCGCCATCAACAAGGTAACGACCACAGCGCGCGCCGAAATTGCCGACAACGATACGCTGTCGACCGACGGCGCGCCACGCACCAGCGTCCTGACGCGTAGCGGGACCACCCCGACCCTCACGGTGAGCGACCTGGCGGTCGAGGCCCGCTCCGGCGGCACGGTCGGCGCGGCCTCGGTGGCCGGCAGCCTGGCCATGAACAGCGACAACAAGGAACCCGGTGTCCTGGACAAGCTCAAGGCCAAGTATGCCGACGCGATTACGGGTGTGAGTGGCATCATCGATACCGTCACGCTCAAGGGCAAGCCGGACGCGCCGGCAGCGTCGGCGGCGCCGGCGCCGGCCAAGAAGGAGCCGACCTTTACCTTTGCCGGAGCCGGCAGCGCGTCGGCCAACCAGACCGAGATGCGCACCGTGGCCCTGATCGACGGCGCCGTCATCGATCAGGGCGCCGCCACCGGCGCGCATGCGCTGGTGGTACGCGCCGTGGGCGACGCCGACATCACCGCCGCCAGCGGCAGCGCCGCACTGGCGCTCGGCAGGTCGATCAGCAGCAAGTCGAGCACCGCCATTGCCGGCGGCGTGTCCATCAACCAGCTCGGCAATGGCACCTCGGCCGACATCGTCGACACCACCGTCACCCATGCCGGCGACGTGACGGTGCAGGCGCTCACCGGTGGCGAGCAACTGGCCGTCGCCATTGCTGCAGCCGTGAATGTCAGCGGACCGAAGACCGACACCTCGAACCAGCTGGTTGGCTCGATCTCGGTGACCCAGACCATCAGCGACGACCATGGCGACAGCGAGAACTTCGCGCGTGCCCACGTGAAAAACAGCAGCATCACCGCCGATGCCGCCAGCGGCGCCGGCGGCGCAAGGCCGGCGCTCGACGTCACCGCCTACAACCGCAGCTTCATCGGCACCGGCGGCGGTTCGCTCGCGCTCAAGATCAGCCCCAACAAGAGCGAAACCGGCGTGGCCGCCGGCGTCGCCTTCAGCTTCGCCCAGATCAACACCGACGTGGTCGCGGGCATCGACCATGCAAAGGTCAAGGCCTTCGAGACCATCGACGTGCATGCCTGGAACGCCACCGAGATCGCGGCCGGCGCTGCCTTTGTCGGCGCATCGCAGGCCCCCGAGGCAAATTCGTTCGCCGGTTCGACGGTGGTGTCGATCATCGGTAACAACACCAGCGCCAGTATTGGTGGCGACGCCACCGTCGAAGCGGTCGGCAAGGTCTCCGTGCAAGCGGCGGACAGCGGCGCCAACGCCGCGCTCGAGACGCTGATCGACCCCGACGGCAAGCGCAACAGCACCGCCCCGGCCCTTGATTACTGCGGCAGCGTGGCCACTGGCCTCACGCCGTCGGGCAGCTGCATCACCTCGGTGGCCGGCACGATTCAGGTCGGCGCCGGCAGCAATTACGGGCTCTCGCTCGGCTACAACACCATCTCCAACCGGACCAGCGCCAGCATCGGCCAGGCCGACGTCAAGACCACCGGCGCCAACGGCACGATCGACGTGCTGGCCAGCGCCGACACCAGTGTGCTGTCGGTGGCGGCCGGTGTCGCGCTGTCCCAGAAGTTTGCAGGCGCCGGTTCGGCCTCGCTCAACTTCATCAACAACAGCGTCAGCGCCACGGTGGGCGACGCGAACGCCACCAGCCAGAGCGCCGTGCTGAACGCCGCGACCATCCGCGTCAAGGCCAGCGACAGCTCGGCCGTGCGCAGCCTGGGCGGCCAGATCGCAGTCGGCAAGGACAATGCGGTCGGCCTGGCACTCACCGTCAACGACAGCAATGGCAAGGTCGCGGCCGACGTCGTCAACGCCAGACTGACTGCCGCCTCCGGGCTCAGCGTGGAGGCCGGTAACACGGCCCGCATCGATTCCATCGCCGTCTCCGGCGCCGTCGGCACCTCGGGCAATGCTGCCGGCGGCTCGCTGGCCTTCAATTTCATCGACAACAGCACCGATGCGTCGCTGCGGGGCAGCAGCGTCGGCGCCGGCGCCGGCGCCGGCGCCGGCGCCGCCACCGGCGGCAATGCCGTCAGCGTCATTGCGGCTGACAGATCGGCGATCCGCTCGCTGAGCGGCGCCGCCGCGTTCTCGTCCAAGGCGGCCGGCGGCGTAGCCCTGTCGTACAACAGCATCGACAACGCCAGCCGGGCCCGCATCAACACCAGCCAGCTCACCGGCGTCGACACGCTTGCACTGAACGCCAGTCTCGACTCGGACATCGGGAGCGCCGCCATCGCCCTGGGTGTGGGCACGAGCGCGTTCGGCCTGGCCGGTTCGATCACGCTCAACGAGATCGGGATGAAGGGCAACGTCGCCAGTGCCGAACTGAAGGACGCGAGCGTGACGGCCGCCGCCGACGCCGCCCACGGCAGCATCGACGTGAGCGCGACCGACAGTTCGTCCATCGGATCGCTGGCCGGTGCGGTCGGGGTTGGCAAGGATGCCGGCTTCGGCGCAGGCGTGGCTGACAACGCCATCGCCACCACCGTCACCGCGCGTGTGGACGACAGCAGCATCCATGCTGCGCGCCGGCTCGACATTGCCGGCAGCAGCACGGCGCAGATCGAGTCGGTGTCCGTAGCGGGCGCCGGCGGCAGTGTCGGTGGCGCCGGTTCCAGCTCGACCAACCGCATCGCCAACAAGACCTATGCGGATCTGCTCGATGCGCAAGTGGATGGTGGCAGGGCCGATGTCAGGGTCACGGCCGCAGACAAGGCCAGCATCGATTCGCTGGCGGGCGCCGGCGCTGTCGGTGGCACCGCCGCGGCCGGGTTGTCGCTGGCGGTCAACCTGGTCGGCGGCGCCGGCCATACCCAGACCGCACAGGCGCGCGTGTCCGGGACCAGAGCCGGCAGCGCGGGCCTGGACGTGAACAATCTGCTGGTCAAGGCCGATTCGGCCAGCACCATCCGCACCATCGCCGCGGCCGGCGCGGGCGGCGGGACGGGCGGGGTCGGCGGTTCGGTGGTCACCAACATCGTCGCCAAGGATGTCAGCGCCTTCATCGATGCCGGCGCCAGGGTCAAGGCGGCGAACAATATCGGCGTGCTGGCAGGCGCCGATGACAAGGCGTCGGTGATCGCCGGCGCCCTGGGCATTGGCGGCAGCGCCGGCATCGGCGCTTCCAGTGCCTTCAACCAGATCGACGGCAGCGTGCGTGCCTATGTCGATGGCGCCGGCACCACGCTGGACGCGGGTGCCCGCGACGCCAACGATACCATCAGCGTCAACAGCGGCACGCTGGCGCACCCGGTCGACGTCTCCGGTATCCGGGCGCCGGCGGCCATCGCGGCCGATCTGTCGGAAACGCAAATGGCCGTGCGCGGCCTGGCCGTCAGCGCGTCCTCGCACCAGAGCGTCAACAACAACGCGGCCTCGCTGGGCGTCGGCACCGTGGGCGTGGCCGTGGTCCCGGTGATCAACCTGCTGGGTGGTGAGACGCAGGCCTTCATCCACGGCGCCAGGGTCAATACCTTGACCGGCCCTGCGGCTGGCGCCGACGTCAATGTGCTGGCATCCAGCCACGGCTTTGCCGGCAATTTCGCGCTGGGCGCGGCCGGCGGCAAGGGCGCCGCCACGGGCGCGGCCTCAAGCAGCCGCAGTGACCGCAACACCAGCGCGTATGTCACCGACGCCACGATCGGCACTGCCGCCACGCGCACCGAGACAGCGCCGATCGAGACCGTCACGACCGTCGCGGGCGGCGCGGTGGGCAGCCAGGGGCCCGAAGAAGGCGGGGCGCCACAAGTGACCACGACCACGATCACGCGCCGCACCCTGACCCTGGCGCCAAGCGTCGGCGCCGTCAAGGTGCAGGCGCGCGCCTCGCAGGCCACTGCCGACATCGTCTCCGGCCTCGCCGGCGGCCTGGTCGCCGGTACGGCCACCGGCGCCGTCACCATCTTCGGTGGCGCCACCGCGGCCTATCTCGAAGGTGGCAAGGTCACCGCAGACAGCCTGGCGGTCGACGCCAGAAGCAGCAGCGCCTACAACATGCTGGCCATTTCAGCGGCAGCCGGCGTGGTCGGGATGGGCGGCGCGGTCGGCGTCGGCGTGGCCGATGCCACGACCGATGCCCACGTCGGCAACAAGAACGCGGCGACGCGCAGCACCACGCTGCAACTGGGCGGCGCACTGTCGGTCACGGCGCTGACAGAAAGCGATTTCAATGCCACCGTGGCCAGCGGTACGCTGGCAGGCGCCGCCGGCGTGGCCGGCACCGCCGCCGTCACGGTGGTCCAGAACAGCACCAGCGCGGGCATCTACAATGTGGCCACGAGTGCCGTGGCCCCGGCGGCGCCGGCCGCCACCAGCGTCACCGATGCGAGCGGCAATGTGGTCGTGACGGGCGACCGTACCGGCAGCGGCCTGCTGCCAGTCGCGCTCGGTGCGGTGACGGTCGATGCGCGCGAAAATATCCGCATCGAGCCCGTCGCCGGCGCGGTCGCCGTGGCCGCCGGCGCCGGCGTGGGCGCGGCCGCCAACGTGGTGGTGGTCAAGAGCAGCGTCACCGGCGAAATTCTCAACAGCGCTGTCGACAGTGCCGCCAACGTCAGCGTGAAGGCCAGCAGCGACAAGCGCATCGACATGACGGGCCTGAGCGGCGGCGCTGGCCAGACCCTTGGCATCGGCGGCGCGCTCGGCGTGCTGGTGGTAGGCAGCGGCGCCACCGGCGCTGCAGGCGCCGAACTCGACAAGGACAACAGCGGCACCCTGAGCCAGGTGAATGCGCTGAGCACGGCGCCAGCGGGCGCCCAGGCCGCCAATACCCAGCCGGGCCAGCGCGCGGCCCCGGGCTTTGACGTCAAGGCAGCCGTGAACGGCCTCGCGCCGGATGCGGTAACCGCCCGCATCGTTGGCGGCAGCGTCAACGGCAAGGCCGTGACGGTGGCGGCGCAAGCCAGTACCTCGACCGGCAACCTGGCCGGCGCAGCCGGTGCATCGGCCGTGCTGGGCGCAGGCGGCGCGGTCGGCGTGTCGCGCGTTTATAGCAACGTGGCCGCGTCGATCGAGGCGGCAACCGTACGCGCGGGCAGCATCGACGTGCATGCGCTGGCACTGGACGGCAGCACCGGCGAATCGTCGTCGGTGACCACCTACGCGGGTGGCCTGGGCCTGGTGGGCCTGGGCGCAGCAGTGTCAGACGCGTTAATCCAAAACACGGTGACAGCCCATGCCGACGGCGTGTTTACGGGCACCGCCAGCGGCGACATGCGCGTGGCGGCCGCCGACAATTCGACCGTTGCGACCGATGGTGTCGGCGCCGCGCTCGGCGCCGCCGCGGTCGGCATCGTGGTCAGCCACGCCGACAAGCGCAGCAGCGTCGACGCCACTCTCGGCAACAGCAGCAGCGTGGCCGGCTTCAACCTGCTGGCCGTGCAAGCCACATCCAGCGCGCCGGCCAGCGGCAACACCGTCGAGGCCAGGTCCACCGGCGCTGCCGGCGGCCTGCTGGCGGCGGGTGCAGGGGCCGAATCGGTGGCCACCAACCATACCCGCGTCAATGCCGCCATCGGCAACAATGTGCGCCTGCCGGATGGCAATGTCAGCATCGTCGCCACCAACGACAGTCGCCAGGAGGCAGCCGCGACCGGCGTCGCCGGTGCCGGTCTGGTGGCTGCCAGCGGCGCTGTCGCACGCGCCAGTTCGGGCAGCGAGGGCGACCACATGACGACCACGGCCACGCTGGGCAACAATGCCGTCACCAGCGCTACCCGCGCCGGTTACCTGCAGGTGAACGCCTCGGGCGTGGATGCCAACACGGCAATGGCGGTGGCTGCCGCTGGTGGCGTGATCGCGGGCAATGCCTCGGTCGCCAGCACGGGCGGCTATGCCGACGTGAACGCAGCCATCGGCAGCGGCGCCAGTGTGCACGCCGGCGCGATTACCGTCAGCGCCGACCACATCGACTCGCATTACGACCGTGCCAATTCGCTCAACGCCTCGCTGGTCGGCGGCAGCGGCGCCAGTGCCAGCCACACGGCCGACGTGACCGTGGGCGCGACGGTCGGCAACGACAGCAAGCTCGATGCCATGAGCAATGTGCAGGTCCTGGCCGACAACCTGTTCGACAACGGCACCGGCAGCCGCGGCGACAGCGCCAGCGGCGCCGGCGGCGGCGTTTTGAATGGGGCGGCGGCCAGCAGCAACACCGTCATCACCGCCCACACCAATGTCCGACTGGGCGACCGCGTGGCCATCAACAGCGGCCCGAGCGCCACCGGCTCGAACTACAGCCTGCTGCTGCGCGCGGCCAACAACATGAGCGTGTCGGACCGGGTGGTGCTCGGTACCGGCGGCGCGATCGCCGGCGCCGCAGTGGCGTCCCACACCACGGCCAACCTGAACAGCGACGTCGCTACCGGCCTGGCCAACCAGCTCAACAGTCTGGCAGGCATCGGCATCGGTTCCTACGTCAACGCGGCTGCGGGCAATGCGGCCTATGTCGAAACCCACGGCCTGGCCGCAGTCGGCAGCGCCGATGCCGGCACCGCCATCACTGCCAACCAGAACGTGCGCATCGGCGGCGGCAACACCCGCATCCGTGCCTTTGGCAACCTCGACATCACCGCAGGCAAGGACCCGAGCGGCGACTTCAACACCGTCCTGACAGGCAATGCCAATGCCCAGGGATACGTGCAGGGCCTGGTGGCGGTGCCGCTGGCCGATGCCGCGACCACGCTGACCAGCAACGCCAACCTTGACATCGCCAGCGGCGCCACCGTCGAGAGCGCGCGGAACGCCGTCGTGGGCGCCTGGCAGGGCGCCTCGAATGCGCTCGCCAACGGCACCGGCCACGGCTACGAGCTTGGTTTCATCCCCGTCACCACAGGCAATAGTTCGACCAGCACGCCGTCCAGTGCGAACGTCACCATCAACGGCGACGTCAACGCGGGCATCTTCCACGACCTGCGCATTACCATCGACAATTGTCAGGACAGCGGCATCTACTGCAGCCGGTATACGCAATCGGCCAACAGCGCGCCGACCACGGTTGCCTTCGTGCCGCAGTTCGACGCGGCAGCCTATGTGCGGGCCCATTTCGCCGATCCGGCCACGCAAGGTCTGATGCTGTCGGGCGTCGCCACCCAGCCGGTCGGCGCCATCAACATCGGCGCGCTCTACGCCGCCGGCGGCACCGTGACCGTCAATGCCGCCACGTTGCAGGGCAAGGGTGCGCTGTCGTCGTATGGCGCACCGACCATCCAGGTCATCAACAACAGCCCCGACTACCTGGTGCTCGATTCGGTCCAGATTCCGAATACCCCCGGCGGCGAAATCCTGTTCTCCGGCACCGCCGGCCGCAGTACCGCGCTCGCCAACCAGATGCGCCTGACCGAGAGCGGCGCCGGCCAGGTGCCGACGATCTCGGTTCAGAACAACTACACCGGCCATGTCGGCGGCGTCAGCTACGGCCCGGCCATGATGCTGGGTGGCGCCATTACCAACCTGGGCGGCAGGATCGACCTGGTCAACAAGACCGGTTCGGTCGGCCAGAACGCCCAGGTGCTGGGCCAGCAGGTAAACATCGACGCCCCGAACGCGGTCTTCGTTGCCCAGTTCGCGGACAGCCACGGTCCGTACTATGCGGGCAGCAATCCTTACGCAGAATGGCAAAAGGCCATGGTCTGGCCAGGCAACAATCCGGCGCTGGCACTGCCATCGGCCGACCTGGCGATCTCATATTTTGCGAGCTCGATCCAGAACGCAGCCGCGTTCGGCACCAATACCGAAGCCTTCAACCGCAGCTTCGTGCACCGTGCGGGCGACGCTGCAGGCAGCAACTACAGCCTGATTTTCTACGGTTCCGGCTTCCGTCACCAGGATACCCAGGGCGTTGCCAACAGCCTCAGTCCAATCGGACAATCGCTCGCCATTTCGAACCAGGGTGATTCCTATATTCCGATGGTGCCGATGCAGTCGCTGACGAAGGAAGTGGCCAGCTACAGCGGCGCCGACCTGTCCGGCAGCGCGGCCAGTTCGATCATCTTCGGGAGCAAGGTCGCCATCGTGGCGAAGTACATCGACGTCAATGGCAAGATCACCGCTGGCCAGCCAACCGACTGGTCGGTGAGCCTGCCGGCATCGCTGGCGGGCATGTTCGCCGACGTCACCGCCGCCTACCGGGCCGGCAGGGGCGCGGCCACCCACAAGATCGATCCCAAGTTGCTGGGTCTGGTGTCCATCGGCGATTCGCCGATCGGCGCCACCTTCGACGTCGTGACCCAGCAGATCATTCTGGACAACGTCAGCGCTTCTTCGGGTGGCGGTTCGGTGCTTCTCAATGGGCAGATCCTCAGCACCAATCCGCTCGGTAACATCCATGTCAACGGCGGCTTCGGCAAGGTCAATATCGACAACCAGACGGGCTACACCCTGAAGCTGCAGGATGTCGGTGCGGGCAGCGGCGCGCTGCTGGCCGGTACGGTCGGCAAGGTCGAGATCATCGACCATTCGCCAACGGCGCCCAAGCATGTGTTGTACACCTACACCCCGGGCGCGGGCGTCCAGACCTACCAGGGTTTGGTGAGCCAGGCCGCCGACCAGCTGGTCGCGGTCGGCGGCGGCAGCGGCCAGAGCGCAGCGAACTATCAGCCGACCGAGAATGCGCGCTGGGAGTGGACCAATACCGCGACACTCAGCCGCGACATCACCTACGCCAACGGCGGGTGGACCGTCATCGCCAGCAACTGGAAATTCGATGGTAACCCCAACAACCCCTGGACCCAGTCGAGCGGCGGCGTCATCATGGGCAGCGCGGGTGCACCGGTGTTCAAGGAAACCATCAGCGGCAGCGACACGCGCACCACCTCGCACTGGTTCGGCTACGGCGGCTGCGACTCGGCCAACTACCAAGGCGAGTGCAACTACGGCTTCCTGCAAACCAATGCCTCGACCAACCCCTACCGCGGCTGGTGGGAATACCGTTACGTCACCGGCGCCAAGCTGACCTTGACCAGCTCGGTCAAGGCCGACAACCCGATCAAGATCGATTTCTCCGGCAATACCAGCGGCAGCGTCTCGATCAAGTCGAACGGGGCGGTGCAGCTGGCAGGGCAGGTCATCAACCCGACCGGCACCACCACCATCGATGCCGGCACGGCGCTCACCCAGTCGGCCAAGAGCAGCCTGGCAACCAGGGACCTGACCCTGAACGCCGGCCAGGGCATTGGCACCAGCCAGCAGGCGATCAGCGCCACGCTGGCCGACAACGGGGTGCTCAATGCCAGCGCCGGCGCTGCCGGCATCTACCTCGACCTTGCCAATGGTGCAACCATCGGCACCGTGACGGCCGGTGCGACCGGCAACCGCGGCGACGTGCGCATCACCGCAGGCGATGCACTGCTGGCCGGGAACACCGGCGCGGCCAACGTCAGCGGCAACAACATCACCCTGTCCAGCAGCCGCGGCTCGGTCGGCAACGACAGCGCGCCGATGGTCATCAGCGCGATCGGCAACCCCGGCATCAACGGCGCGCTCGGTGGCGTCGTCAATATCGCGGCCCACGGTGATATCAAGCTGCGCCAGGTCGGCGGCGACCTGCTGGTGGCGCAGATCGCATCGACCGGCAACGGCGATGTCGATATCGCGGTCACCAATGGCACGATCTACGATGCGCGCGGCCAGACCGCGGCCAATACCCTGAGCAATGCGCAAGTCAAGCAGGTGTGGGACGCGCTCAAGCTCACCGCAGACCGCGGCGCCGAGACCGGCACCCGTGCCGATGCCTCGGTGGTGGCCTTCGAAGCCCAGGTGGCGCGCGACTACCAGAAATTCTGGGACCTGCGCCAGCGCGGCAGCCTCGACGCCGGTGGCGCGCTGGTGCTCGACCCCGCCAATATCGAGCTGTTGCGGACGTTGGCTACGGCGGCTTTGAAAAAAGATGCTACGAATGCCGAGGTCGTGGACTATGCCAATGCCCAATACCAGGGCGCGCGCCAGGCACTGGGCAACGCGCTGGCCCTCAACCCGGGCTATGGCGCGGGCTGGGAAAGCCTGACCGATTTCACCCGCTACAACCGGCAATTCACGTTTGCCGCGTCGAGCGGCCAGATCGCCGAGCTGACCAAGAACGCGGTCTGGAACGAAGCCCAGCTCTCGTATTCGATCAGCCGCTCGGCGCTCGAACCAACGCCGGCGCAGCAGGTCGGCGGCGCCACGCCGAACATCATCGGGCACGCCATCAGCATCGATACCAGCGCCGCGATCGGCAAACTGGCGCCAGTGGTCAACATCTCGCTGGCGGAACTGACCAGCGGCGCACTGAGCACCACCCAGAAGGCGGCGCTCGGCCTGGCCAAGGCGCCCGGCGACATCAAGGTCACCGGCATCGACGACCAGGGCCGCACCGTGGTCTACGAATTCGGCAAGGAACCGGCCGGCATCAAGCTCACCGGTTTCCAGCTGGCGCAGACCTCACCATTGTTCATCGACGCCACCGGCGCCATCAAGGTCAATGCCAAGGGCGGCGCTGTCTACCTCCAGGGCAGCGGTGTCAACCGCGACCTGCAGATCGACCGGGTGAGCGCGACCACGGACGTGGCACTGACTGCACCGCAAAGCATCGTGGCCGCGACCGGTGCCGGCGGCGCTGCCTTGTCGCCAGTGCAGATCATCGCTGGCGGCGACGTGCGCTTGACCGGCGGCAGTGGCGTACTGGGCACGGCAGCCAATCCACTGAATTACCAGGCCGGCGGCATGCTGCAGTTGGCAACAGCCGGTCAATCGATCTTCCTCAGGACGCCGGTCGATGACATGCTTGTGGGCAGCATCGCAGCTGGCAACCTTGTCCGGCTGTACGCGCCGCTGGGCAGCATCCTCGCCACCAACCAGAATGCGGGCCTGACCATTCGTGGCCACGACATCGTGCTGAATGCGGCCAGGGATCTGGGCACGGCGGCCAATCCGCTGCGCATCAGCACCGGTGACATGATGGCGTCGGGCGTGTTCGGCGGCAGCGCCGGCGGCGACATCCATATATACGGTCCGAACTTCGCCGACCGCCTGACCATCGGTACGCTCTCTGCCGGTGGCAAGATCGAACTCGGCGCGGCCGGCGCACTGGCTGCCAACAGCTTGACGGCCGGGGGCGCGATCACCATCCGCGCCGGCGACACCACGGTGGGCGCCGCCAGCGGCAGCGACATCGTGTTTGCTGCCGGCGGCGACCTGACCCTGGGCCACGTGGTGTCGCGTGACGGCATCAGGACCAGTTCCGATGGCGTCACACGCGTCGAGGACGAACTCGAGGCCGGGAACGCCGTAGAGATCAGCGCGGCCGCACTCGACATGGCGGCTGGCAGCAGCATCAGCGCCGGCACTGCGCTTGGCATCAGCACGACTGCGGGCAACGCCGTGCTGGCGCGCGTCAGCGGCGCCACGGTCGACATCAAGGCGGTGGGCCGGATCCTGGCGGCGCAGGCCGGCATCAATGTCCTGGCAACTGGCATACCCGGCCAGGTCGGTGCGCTCACGCTGCGCAGCCTTGGCGCTGCCGGTGGCATTGGTGAAGCTGGCGCCATGCTCGGCATCCGCGCCGCCGGCTTGGCCGCACGCACTTCCAGCGGCGACCTGCATCTGGATTTGTGGGGCAATACGCGCGCTTCGGTGGTCGAGGCGGTGCAGGGCAGGGTGGACATCAATGCCCGCGCGGCGCTGGACGCCCTTCAGATCAGCGGCGCCGCCGTCGCGCTGACGGCCGCGGGCGACCTGGCCGTCGATACGCTGGCAGCGGGCGGCAACGCCAGTATTCACGGCGCCGCCGCCGTCGACATCAAGACGCTGTCGACGACAAACGACGCCGATGTGCGCGGGACCGATATCGTCCTGGCCTCGGCCACGGCAGGCGGTGACCTCGATATTGATGCCAGCGGCCGCTTGCGTGCCACTGCCTTGCAGGCAGGGGGTAACCTGCGGGCCGCTGCTGCCGGCATGGCGCAGGTGGACAACGCACAAGCCGGCACCGGCCTCCGTCTGCGCGCTGCCGACATCGCTTTCGGACGCATCAAGGCCGGCAGCGACGCCAGCCTTGCCACGACGGCAGGCGCATTGCGCGGCGACAGCCTGGCAACGGGCACGCTGGCGGCAGATGCGCAGGGAGAATTCACCGTGCGCCGCATCGACGTGGACGGCGCCAGCACCCTGCATGCCGGCACGACCCTCGGCATCGCCACCCTGGTGTCGGGCGGCGATGCAACCGTGACCACCGGCAGCGACGCGACGATCGGTACTGCCAGCGTCGGCACGGTCACGCGCCAGTCGACACTGGATGTTCGCAGTGGCGGTGCCCTGGTGCTCGACGATGCAAGCGCCAGCCGCGACCTGGCCGTGCGCGCCGCGTCCGCCCGACTGGGCACGCTTCAGGCCGGGCGCGACATGCGCCTTGCAACCACCGGCGGCAAGCTGGATGTCATGACTCTCGATGCCGGCACCCTCGCGGCAACGGTCATGGGCGACGCCAGCCTGGCCCGCGCCACCGTGCGTGGCACGGCCACGATGGCCGCAGCCGGCGCGCTGGATGTGGGACAGTGGCATTCCGGCGGCACGACCAGTTTCAACGCTGGTACCACGGCCACGCTGCAGCAGGTCGGCGTCGGCGCGCAGGCGCAACCGGCCGATCTGGCGATTACCAGCCGCGGCGCGCAAGCGCTGGGCGCGATCACTGCCAGCGGCGACATCGCGCTGCGCGGCGCCGCGCTGATGCTGGACACGGCGCGTGCGGGCCGCGACATGCAAGTCATCGTCGACGGCCATGCGCAGATACAGACGGCAAGTACACTGGGCCGCTTCGATCTCGACACCGGGACGGCCAATGTCGGCGCCCTGGCGGCGGGCGGCGCTGCCAGTCTCGCCAGCGGCGGCGATCTGGCCGTCGACACGCTCTACGCCGGCAGCCTGGTTGCCACCATCGGTGGCGACGCGACCTTTGCACAGGCCACGGTGCGTGGCACGACGGCGGTCGCCGCCAAGGGTGCGCTGACCATGGACCGTTTCACTTCCAGCGGCAATACCAGACTTGACGCGGGCACCACCGCCACCTTGCAGCAAGGCGCCGTCGGTACGCAGACGCAACGGGCCGATCTGGCCGTGCGCAGCGGTGGCGCGCAAGCACTGGGCGCCATCACCGCCAGCGGCAACATCGCGCTGCGCGGCGCGGCGCTGACGCTCGACACGGCGCAGGCGGGACGCGATATGCAGGTCGTCGTCGACGGCCATGCGGGAATGACGGCGGCGCGTGTGCTGGGACAATTCAGCCTTGACGCCGGCGCGGCCGACATCGGCACGCTGGCAGTCAATGGCGATGCAGGGATTGCCACCGGGGCCGGCAAGCTGGCCATCGCCACACTCGATGCCAACTCCCTGGCGGCGGCGGTGCAGAGTGACGCAGTCCTGACACGGGCCACTGTGCGCGGGGCGACGACGGTGAATGCCAGGGGCGCACTGGACATCGGACAGCTGACGTCCGGCGGCAGCGCCACCCTGATCGCCGGCACCACGGCGACCGTGCAGCGAGTCGATGCTGGCAGCTCTGGGCAGCCGGCCGACCTGGCACTGACCAGCGGCGGCGCGCAGACGCTGGGTACGGTCACCGCCAGCGGCGACATGGCGCTGCGCGGGGCGACGCTCCTGCTTGGCAGCGCCGACGCCGGTCGCGACATGCTGGTTGTCACGGGTGGCCAGAGCAAGTTGGGCACAGCCACGGCCGGGCGCCAGTTTGCGCTGCGGGCTGACAGTGCCCGCTTCGGCACCATCGCGGCCGGCGCCGACGCCACGCTGGGCATCGACGGCGCCATGCTGGATGGCGACATCCTGCGCGCCGCCAGTACGACGCTCACGGTACAGGGCGATGCCCGCATCGGCGAGCTGGCATCGGCCGGTACGACGGGTGTGCGCACGGGTGGGGCACTTGCCATTGCCACGCTGGTGTCGGGCAGCGACACCGGCCTCGACGCCGGCGGCAACGCCACGCTGGGCACGGTCACGGTCGGCGGCGCTGGCAATGGCGCCGACCTGACCGTGCATGCGGGTGGCGTGCTGTCTGCCATGGCCATCGACAGCAGCGGCGACGTGCGTCTGCAGGGCGCGGCCATGGCCTTGGGCGACGTCGCGGCGCAAGCCGATCTGCAACTGCAGGCCGATGCGGTCGACATCCGCTACAACCGCCTGGCTGCCGGAGGCGACCTGACTGCGACGGTGGCACGTGTCTTCCAGGGCCACGGCGGCAGCATGCTGACGGCAAAAGGCAATCTGCAGCTCAAGGCCGGCAGCTTCGTCTTCGACCAGGCCAGCGCCGGGCGCAATGTAAGCATCGATCCGGTGGGTGACGTCAGCGGGAACACGCTGCTGGCGGGCAGCGACGCCCTGATTCGTTCGAGTGGCAACATCGACATCGTCAACCTGCGTGCAGTGGGTGCTGCCGATCTGACAGCTGATACGGGCATACGCATCGGTTCGCTGCATGCCGCATCGGTCAGCGCGAGCACACCGGGGACACTGACGATGGACCTGGTGGTCGACAACGGCAAGCTTGCCATCGGCGCCGGATCGGTCGCAATGAAGGTCAGGAGCAATGCCGCTTCGCCGCTTGAATTCGACCTCACCGGCTACCGCGGCGGCGTCGCCGACCGCGTCACGCTGGACATCGACGCGCCCAACGGCACCCGTTTCCCACGCTTCATGGCGCAAAATGCCATCCTGAACACGACGGCCGATGCGAACAGCTTTGCCAGTGCCTATATCGTCGGGACGATGTGGTTCACCAACCCGTCGGGCCGGATGTACATGAACAACACCAGTCCGGCAACCGTGCCCGGCTCGCTGCTGCAGCTGGTCCAGCCGTCGTTCGGTTTCACGCTGGCGCAAAACGGCGTGTACTACGCGACCGATGCGTATGCGACGCAGTATGCGCCGCAATATCGACTGATTGCGCCGAACCACCAGGACAGCCGCGTCTCCAGCGCGATCCTCTACTACGGCGCCAGCGCCGTGCGGGGAATCGATGGCAGCCAGGCCCACCTGCGCGACGCGCCGGCACAGGACGCCCAGTCGGCCTTCAAGCGTTTCAATGAACAAGCGCGACCGCAATTCGACGGCGAAAATGCCGACACGCCGGTCGTCAACTGGGGCGACGAACTGACGGCCGTGCAAACCGGCGACATCCAACTTGCGGCAACCAGCCGCGCAACATCACCATGATGCAACAGACACCACACATGAACATACCGCTGTCCCGCTCATCCCGACTGCCATCGCCGCTGCGCCTGTTAGCGTGTGCGGCGCTGCTGGCCGGAAGTGCGGCGCCAAGTTTTGCCCAGCTGGCGCCGGCCCAGGTCGACCCGGGCGCGCTGCAGCGGCAGGCAGAAGAGCGCCGCCGCTATCTCGAGGAACAAAAGTTACGCACGGAGCGCCCCGCTGACATCGATCTGGCCGGGCCGCAAGCGGCGGCGCCCGTGCCTTCAAGTGGCGTGCGCTTCGTGCTGAACGAGGTCGTGTTCGAGCCGAGTACGTTCCTCACGCAGCAAGACTTGCAGGGCATCGCGGCGCGCTATGTCGGACGCGAAGTCGATTTCGCCGGGCTCGCCAGGATGGTCGAGGACGTCAACGCGCTCTACCGCAAACAGGGGATCGTCACCGCGCGCGCCGTGATCGGCGCCCAGAAGATCGAACATGGCGTGGTGCGCGTGCGGCTGGTAGAAGCACGCCTCGAGCAGATTGCGCTGCAGGGCGCAGGGTACACGCGCCAGGATGCCGTCACGGGCGTGTTCCAGGACTTCCAGGGCCGCACCCTTGATACGCGCGTGCTGGAAGACCGTATCCTGCGCTTTAACCGCGGCGGTGAGCTGCGGGTCGAAGCCAGCCTGCGGCCGGGCAGTAGCGTGGGAGCGACCGATCTGCTGCTCAAGTTGAAGGAACCGGCGCGCTACCAGGTGCGCGCTTTCGCCAACAACGAGGGACCACGCAGCGTCGGCACAGCGCAAGCCGGCATCGACGCCGCGCTGAATGGCCCGTTCGGCATCGGCGACAAATTGTCACTGTACGTGGCCCGCACGCGCGGCGCGACATCCGGTGCGCTGTCGTATGCCGTACCGGTCAACCGCATGGGTGGGCGCCTGACCGCTTCCTATAGCCAGGGCATTACCGACGTGGTGGCGGGGCCGTACCGCGCACTGGACATCAACGGCAAGTCGAAGTCGCTCCAGCTCGGTATGGCCCAGTCACTGTGGCGCAGCGGCGCCTGGTGGATCGACCTGGCCGGAACACTCGGCAAAACGCGCAGTGACAACCAGATCGGCGACCTCGCGCTCAGTCACACGGAGATCGATAACCAGACGCTGGGCGCCACCGCGACCGGCACCTGGGATGGCCGCAACCTCAGCTTGTCCGTCACCGCCACTCATGCGCGCGAGCAGGCGCTGGCCACGCCGGAACGCAGCTTCAATCTGCGCCAGTTCCGGGGCAGCTGGGTCGAATCGATGGGTGGCAACAACTATCTCGTGCTGCGTGGCGTGATCCAGGATACGAACGTGGCCGTTCTGGCACCGTCGCTGCTGTTCCAGGTTGGCGGCATCGGCTCGGTACGTGGCTACGAAGTAGGGGCACTGTCGGGCGATCGCGGCTACCTGGTCAATCTCGAGTTTCACCGGGCGCTGAGCGACAGCGTCGATGCCTCGGTATTTTCGGACTACGGCGAGGTGCGCACCATGGGCTTGATGCATCAGTCGGTCACATCGGTCGGCGCCGCCATCGACTTCCAGCTGCAGCAGGCCTGGCAGGGCAACATCACAGCAGGGCGCGCGCTCAAGGAAATTCTGCCCGGGCAGTCGTCGTGGCAGGTGACGGGGCGCTTGAGCTACGCATTCTGAGCACACGCTGAAACAAGAGCCGCTCCAGCGATCGGGCCTCATGCATTCCTGATCGCTGGAGAAGGGACTCGTCGCGGTCCCGGAATACCAATGCCCGATTCCTAGCTGGTGCGAACACATGCATGTTCATGGACTCGGGACTGGTTCAGCGACTTATGGCTGCAAGATCGGCGCTGCACTTAACTCGACATTAGGGAATATATTGTCGAGTGAGATGTTTGTCGATCTTTAACTGCTTGTCCCCCGGATTCGGCAGGGGTAGAGTTCAGGCTATGATCAAATATACTTTTCATGATGAGAATTGAGCATATATGCGCTGGTGCCCGCCCGGATTCTCTGCGGAATGATGACCACGTTGCGGTGTTCACTTCTGCGGGAGTGACCGACATTGTCGTCATTGACGGTGGCTCATCCGTGGCCAACCGGGACTACATCGATGAACGTCAGGGCGATGTCGCCTGGTTTGTCCATGCTTTTGCTGCGGCATTGCAGAAAGCGCTGCAACCAGGGCGCGATCAGCAGGAATGCGTCTGGATCGCGATCGCTGATGTCAGAACCCGGTTCAAGCATCTGACAGCCGGTCAGGACGTACCGTTGCATGCCTGGCCAATTGCAGCCATGACCTGGCTAAGGATGTCACACCAGGACGGCGCCGCGCGCGCGACGCTGTACAGCCTTGGTGACTGCAAAACCCTGTTGTATACGGCCACGGGCACCTGTATCGATCCGGATCCTTTCGTCAATCCGCAGGAAGCCATTCTGCAGGATTGCATCGCCACGTTGAAGGCGGAAGGTATCGATGATCCGCTACATCGGCGCGAACGCATGCTGCCAATGCTGCGCGCTCGCCGCGAATCGCAAAACACGGTGCCAGCGCCCGGTGTGCTTTGTCTCGAACCGAATGGACCGTTCCAGGCCCGGCTGCGCAGCATCAGTCTCGCAGAGGATGCCAGCCTGTTGATGATGACGGATGGCTTCTACCGCCTGGTCGATCTTTATGGCTTGTACACCGACACGGCGCTGGTGGAGGCGTGCATCGAGTTTGGGCTTGAGGCGCAACTCGACAAGTTACGGAACCACGAATCCAATTGCACGGGAACTGCGACACGCGCAGTGAAGTCTGCGGACGATGCATCTGCGGTGCTCTGGAGTGCGACGTAGGTGACATCGAAGGGCGGTATTCCTTCGGTTGCATCGACCAGGCCAAATTGATGCACATACGTCATTTAACATAATATAGATTATGCGGTGTTATGGATTTTCGTTGGGTGCCTGCAGATTGATTCAAATCTTGGGCGTATTTCAGTCATGTCGGTCGCCGACTGTCGGCAACACAAAACCATGACCCGATTGCGCCAGATGCAGCGCCTGTTCCAGGGACTCGATACGACGCAGCAGCATCAACGCCAGCGCGAGACCGTTACGGTCCAGCTCGAAGTCGTCCCGTAGCCGCCGTGCCTGCCTGACGGTGAGAACGTGGACCGAATGGAAGCCGGCACCCGGGTTCGACTCATCGGCTGGCGCCATCACGCCATCCTCGACGAGATTCCCGATGTCATCCAGTGACAGTCCGGATACTTCGACCAGATGCTCGATTGAGCACACCGCCGTATCGTTGAGCCAGACCGCATGAGCTATCTGCATGGACATGGGTAAATCTCCTTAGCCAAAATGGGCACGGGCCTGAAAGCCGGACGCCTCTGCCAGTTGTTGGTACAGCGCGCGCTCGGCATCGCTGACTTGGGATGGGACCTTGATGACGATGACAGCGAACAGCGCACCGGCCGCGCCATCGGCGCTGCGCAAGCCGCGTTTTGCCAGGCGCAGCTGCTGGCCCGCTGTGGATCCTGCCTTCACAGTCAGTTCGACGTGGCCGTCCAGTGTTGGAATCCGGACCACGGCGCCCAGCACGGCCTCCCACGGAGCAAGTGGAAGATCCATGGACAAATCCAGCCCGCTGAGGCGATATAACGGGTGCGGCGTGAGTGCAAGCGCGACGTACAAGTCGCCGGCCTGCCCGCCACGGTGGCCGGGACCACCCTTGCCTGCCAGGCGCAGCCGCTGACCGTTCGCTGCGCCGGCTGGGATCGTGATGCGAAACGTCCGGCTGACCAGATGCGGCGCGCCCCGTGCATCGGACTCGGGCAGACTCGCACGCACTTCAATCTCGCCGCCGCTGTGGACCTGCTCGAGCGTGACGGGCGCAGAAATATCGACATCCTGGCCCCGCACGGGCGCCGGCCGGTGTGCTTGACCACCTCTCCCGCCACGTCCGAATGCGGCGAACAGATCGGCAAGGTCAGCCTCGTCGAAGCCGGCGCCATCCGTATTGAAATTGTTCTGCCATCCGGGCGGTGGCGCAACATCGGCCCCTTCCGGCGCCTTGCCGAGCGCATCATAGGCAAGGCGTTTTTCGGGATCCTTCAAGACCGCATAGGCCTCGCCGATCGCTTGAAATTTCTCTTTTGCCGATGCATCCTTCGAGACATCCGGGTGAAATTTGCGCGCCAGCTTGCGGTACGCGTGTTTGATCTCGTCAGCACTGGCAGTGCGCGGGACACCCATGGTCTGGTAGTAGTCCTTGTATTTCACAAAACTCCTGGGAAGATAAGATCGATTTTCATGCTGAACTTTTGTTTTGCAATGAGATCTGGTTGTAGATGCAGTCAGGCCCGCTATTCGCCCTGGTCTCTATATAGAACCCGGCTGCCTTTGCTTGCGGGGTTGTCTTTATTTTGTTATTTATTAAAGGTTGGTTAGTTACCTTCAGTATGCACATTGCCAGACCATTGCCGAGAAAAGCTCGATTAATTCCGGGTGTGCCAGGAACTGCAACACCGATCGCATGCCAGCCACGTCATTTCCCAACCACCTTTCGTGATCCCGCTCCTCAGGTTCTTGTCAGAAGCAGCCGGTTATTGGGGTGCGCACTATCTTCTTCGGTACGGCAATTTCTGCGTGGACGCCATATGCTCCGGGTGAATCGGCGATTAATGACTTCAACGTTCCTCAGCGCCCGGTATCTCGCATGAGAACAAATCAACCCGCCAGAGGCTTAATGTACCTCCTGGAGTTTCGTTTATGCGCAGCTTTTCAAGTCGCCACCGCCACCCCGACGAGCGCAGGTCACCAGTCGTGTTAAATCAGACAAAGCGCCGTACACAGTGGTCGAGCGTTAAATGAATTGCCCGAAGTACAGGTGTCATAACCGTTTGGCAGCGCTGAGAACAAGATCGCAAAAACAGATATATGCGACTACCTGGTACCTTGTCGGTTTCCGCCCGATCGTCGTGCCGTTGAGCGTCATAAATAACGTATTAGCCGGAGACAGACAGATCCTGATACCGAGGACATCGCTACGTCCCCCTCCTGGTTAGATGGCCCGCCTGTTCACATTCGATAGTAGCTGAATAATCCGCCCGTACGCTCACAAAAATTCACGCACAGTCAGATACGTCATTACGCGCCCCCTCCCCCGTACCAATCTGGCTGGCCAGGCCTGATTCGCCGTCCCCATCACTGGAACTGATTCGATTTTTCAATGTTGCGGAACCGTTAGCAACGAGGTCCCATCAAACCTCCCTCCTGCTCGCTTTTTTCGAAGTTGCTGTCCTGAAGATAGTCGAAACGGTTGTTATATTTGCGTGCGCACGCACCACTGTTGGTTAGTTACCTTTTTATGATACTCTGGTGAATCCCAACCTGATCCTATCGTTCATGTCCACACCAACTTCATGGGACCGTGATCCCATCAAAGCATTCCGGGACTTCGTCGCCACCACGGCCTTCGCCGAGACTGGCCGCCGCTTGCCTGCCGATGGCACGCTACGCATCCCGTCTGCGGCGTCGGCGAAAATCTACAACTTCATGTTTGCCAACGTGGCGGGCTGGATGCTTGAACAAGGGCTCACCTTTTCCACGGTCACCCACGCCGACCTGGCCCGGTTCATCGGGCGCACTACCAAGGGAAAGCTCATCCTGAACAGCAAGATTGCCTACCGCTACCTGCGCCTCTTGGAGCGCTGCTATGAGCACCTCGACGTCAACCCCAACGCGGCGCAGCTCGCCATCCTCCACATCGATCGCGCCCACATGACGCGGGATGACGCCGGCCGCACATTGTCTGACGAGCAGTTGGTGCGGTTCTTCGCGGCCTTGCCAGCCGAGGCGCCACAGCGCCGTACCAGCACCCCGTTCGAGGGCTGGAAGCGCCGGCGAGATCGCGCCATGCAGGTCGTCATGGCCCTGGCCGGTTTGCGCGTGTCGGAAGCGATCGGCTTGCTGATGTCCGAGATCGGCCGCCAGCAGGCGCTCGACGGCTCGATCGTGCTGACCATCACGCCCGACGAAAAGCATGACACCAGCCACGAACACACGATCACCCTCCCCCGCGACGGTGCCGATGAGCTGCTGCCCTGGCTCGCCGAGCGCGAGACGCTGGCCATCCCTGGCCAGTTCGTCTTTCCGGCCAATGCAGCCGGCGCCAGGATGACGAGGAAGACGGTGTACGTGCAGATGCGCGCCACCTTCGAACGCGCCGGGATGGATCTGGCGCGCTCCGGCGGCCGCACGTTGCGCAACACGTTCGCCAAGCAACAACTCGACAACGGTGCAAGTCCTGACGAGCTCAAGGACGTGCTCGGCCTGGCGCTCGAGCGTTCTGCGGCCGATTACAAGCTCACGCGCGTCAAGCCGGATCCAGGCGAAAACACTGACGACAAGGGGTGAGCGGGCCGGCTCATCGACTTGGCGCCACCACATCGTCACGACGAGTGGCCGGAGCGCGCGCAGCGATGGCGTCAATGTCGATGGCATCGGCCATCGACTGATAACCGGCATCGCCCGGGTGCAGATGGTCGCCCGAATCAAATTGAACAAACATGCGCTGCGGGCGGGCCGGATCGCGCAGCACCGCGTCAAAGTCGACCACGGCATCGAAGATGCCGGCGCTCCGGATCCAGTCATTCAACCGCAGGCGCAATGCCTCTTTCTGCGGGTTGTAATGCCCGGCAAACGGCGTTCCCTCCAGCGCTCCCTCGAATGGCGGCAGCGTTCCCACCGTAATGCGGATTCCGTTGATATGCGCGGTGGCTGCAAGCCGGCGAAAGCCTGCCGTCAACTCGTCCAGCGTCACCATCGTTTCAGCCGGCGCGAATGGACTGCCAGGCCAGCCGATATCATTGATCCCCAATAAGACAATCACGTCCGATACCCCGGGTTGACCCAGCACATCCTGCTCGAATCGCGCCAACGCGCTGTCGCCCATGCCGTCTCTCAGCAGCCGCGCACCGGAAATGCCGGCATTGGCCACGGCGATGCCATGCAGCGCCAGCCGACGCGCGAGGAAATCGGGCCAGCGCCGATCCGCGTCCGGTGTCGATCCGTTGCCATCGGTGATGGAGTCCCCCAGCGCCACCACCGTGCGGCTATCCGGTAATGCGTCAACCAGCACGGCACTGAGAAACAAGCGGCCCTCCACCCGCGTCGCATTCGAAAAATCGGCGGCCCGGCTGGCATTGCCGGCAGCGACAGTGATACTTTGCGACGCACCCCAGTGAAACCCGGTGACTGCAGTCCGCTTCGGCAGATAGGTCGTGATCTCCAGCTGCGACAACGGCGCGACCGATAGCGCAACCGGGTCGCTCGTGACCGTCGCGCCGGGCGCGATCACCACCTGCCGCGCACCTGCGAACGTCACGTTGCGCATCATCACGCTGGCCGCGCCGATTGCAAGAGGTGCTTTGCCATAGCGATTCGAGAACACCAGTTTGATGCGCTCGCCGCCGGCACTGATGCGAACGCTTTCGCGCACCGTCTGATTATCCAGAACGGCAGGCACGTTCATCGGCAGCACGAATTGGCTATCCCATCCACGCTGAGGCGCTGCGTACCAGGATGTTACCCATTGCGTGCGTGCGTCCCCTGCCAGCGCGTTGCCTGCAAGAGTCATGGTGGACCAGATTGCGGCGTTGTGTAGGTAGCGGCGCATGGGTATCCTCAGTCATAAAAACCCACGATAGGCCATTCGATATCGTGCTTGAAGATGGTAAAGTCGAACATCACTCATTCCATTCCAGAATATATCGATGGATACGCTCCGCGCCCTGCGCACCTTCGTCCGAACGCTGGAACTGGGCAGCCTGTCAGCGGCCGCGCGCGAACTCGGGACAACGCAGCCGACAGTCAGCAAATTGCTGGCCCAACTCGAGCAGCATCTGTCCGTCAGGCTGTTCCAGCGCAGCACCAGGGGCTTGTCGCCAACTGACCAGGGGCGGCAGTTCTATCTCGATGCCAAACTAGTGCTTGATGGCTTCGATGCTGCCGTCGGCACCGTCCAGGGAATGACAGGCCAGGTCTCGGGTCTTCTGCGCATCAATGCGCCGGTAGGCCTGGGGCAGTTGCGGATCAACACGATCGTCGGGCGTTTTCTGGCAGCGCATCCGGCGGTGGAAATCGAACTGGTACTGGACGACCGCTACATCGATATGGTCGCCGAAGGGGTCGATATCGCTTTCCGGCTCGGTGGGCCGCTGCCGCCGGATGTCACCGGCCGCCACCTGGCCACGATCCAGCGCTTTCTCGCGGCCTCGCCCGCGTATCTGCAACAACGGGGCATCCCCGAACAACCGGCCGATCTGACCGGCCACGACTTCGTGCGCTTCGCGTGGACACCCGGTACCACGATCGATCTGCAACGCGGTGATCAAGCGCTCCAGGTCCAGGTACGCAGCCGGTACCGCGTCAACAATGCGCTGGCAATCCGGGAAGCACTCGTGCTGGACAGCGGGATTGCCATCTGTCCCGCCTGGCTCATTCACGATCTGTTATCGAGCGGCGTACTGGTTCAGGTATTGCCAGGCTGGATGGCCCGCAGTCAGGACTTGTACGTGCTGGCACCGTCGCGCCACTATCAGCCGCTGCGCGTGAAAACCTTCATCGATTTCGCAGTCGACCAATTCAGCCAGACGGATGGCTTTCATATAGCAGCGCCAGCGCAAGGCGGTTAAACACCGCCATCAACCGCGGTATGAAGGCAGCTTGAGCTCGTGTGAAGCGCGTGCGAATGCGGCCGCAGGCGTTGCATCGTTCGCCAGTTCGCCCGCAATCACGTAACCACCGATCATGGCAAGCGAGGTGCCGATACGCGTTAGCGGCGTCGGCCTCCACGCTGCATCGCCGACCAGCGCTGCGCGGTTGGCGCGCCAGCGCGGCGTGCGTATTTGCCGCAGCACGTCGAAGTAAAAGATCAGCGCCAGCGTCAGACCATGCGGGCGCAGACCATCGTCAACCGCGCGGTTGAACACACGTGCAGCGTGATTGGCCAGATAGCCGGGGGCCACTGCGGCTTCCGCTGGATCTCGATCTCCGTCGACATGCGCGCCCCTTAGGTTGCCGACGGCGTGATGAAGGCAGACAAGCGCACCTGCCCGAATTCACGCAGCAGCGTGCCGGCTGCCTGGGCCATGGCCACTTCCAGTGCGCCGTTGATGGCCTGTTCCTGCGGGCAGCCCGGATGATCGACGTTCGCGCCGATCGCGAAGATCACGGGTTCTTCCAGTGCCTGGTACACATCGAGCACCGTGATGGCGTCGGGATCGACCGCCAATACCCAGCCGCCGTTGCGCCCGGACGTCGACGTCACATACCCTGCGGCGCGCAATCCACCCATCATTCGCCGCACGAGTACGGGATTGGTATTGAGCATGACGGCGAGTTCCTCGGAACTCGTGGTATTGGTGCGACCGTGAATATGGCTCAGAACGTGCAGCATGCGCGCCAGTCTGAAATCTGCTCTCATCGTAAGTATCCTCCTGACGCCATGATACCGAAACTTCAGGAGTATCGATATCACCGGCATTTTAACGCAATTCGTGGAGTTTCAGTTTAGCCCGATGTCATTGGCCCTGCGTGTGGTAGCGCACCCACCCATCACGGCATATGCGCTATGCTAAAAACACACTACATTACGAAAGCAACCATGTCCCTGAACAACGCCGTCGTCTGGCTCGACCACACCAAAGCCCAAGTCATCCACTTCGACAAGAATGCGTCGGAATCCGAATCGATGAAAACCCATTCGACCCACCCGCATCCGCACCAGAAGCATGGCGACAACCACGTCAATGGCGATGACAACACGCTGTTCTACAAGGACATCGCCGCTGCGCTGACCGACAGCGAGCAGATCCTGGTCGTGGGCCCGGCCGAAGAAAAGACCGCGTTCGTTTCCTACCTGACGAGCAAGATGCCGGCGATTGCCGACAAGATCAAGGCAGTGGAAACCGTGGATCATCCATCGGAAGGCCAACTGCTGGCCTACGCACGCGAGCATTTCATCAGCAGCGGCGGCATGCAGTAATTCGCTGACAGTCTTTCAGCGCCAGCGCGCGACTAACCCGCATGCCATCACGGCATAGCGGGTTTTTTAACGCCTGCGCACAAACCGCAACTTCAGCAGTATCGATTGCAGAGCCTACGCTCCCGAGCGGTTGCGCGCCCGAAACTGCGCTGCCTTATGCCGATTGCCACACAGCGCCATGCTGCACCAGCGCCTTCGGTGCGACTTCGTGCGGTCGTAGAACCACAGAATGCACTCCGGATGCTCGCATTGTCTGACCAGCGTGAAATCGCCTTCGGCCAGCAAGGTCGCGACGGCCTCCGCCAAAACGCCTAACGCACGTGCCGGGGAAGGCGCTTCGCCCTGACGCACCAGATGCGGCTGCGCCTCGTTCCAGACAAGCACCGGCGTTGACCCCATCGCCGTCAGATAACGATTCAGCAACGCAGGATCACCCTTTTCACCCTGCGTGCGGCGTTCAATCAAATCACGTGCAGCGGCGCGCAATGCCCTGGCATCGTGCAGGAAGTCATCCGCAGTGGATCGGGAAGGCGCTCCTGCATCGACACCGCAACGCGCCAGCCAATCCAGCACGGCATCGCTGGTGTGCCAGAAATCCTGCTGCGCGTCGCCGACGCCAGCTTCCGTGTTGAGCATGTCGAGCGCCAGATGGTCAGCGATCAGCGGTGCTGCGTCAATATCGGACTGCAATGTATCGCCCATGACTACCTCCAAACCAATAACCACCAAGATTATACTTGAAGGGTTACTCCAGTCATGCCACAATGCGCGCATAACCTGTGTTAACTTATTTTATAGGTTATCCAAAACAATGTCATTCAGGAGAATAGTCATGCAAGATCACCGTACCGCCCCGCCCACTACCGCAACCCCTGTCGTGCGCTACGCCAGCATCGCCATCGATGGCACCGACGTGTTCTACCGTGAAGCCGGCCCGGCCAACGCGCCTGCCGTGTTGCTGCTGCACGGCTTCGGCGCGTCGTCGCATATGTTTCGCGACCTGATTCCCGCGCTGGCCAGACACTATCGCGTGGTCGCGCCCGATCTGCCCGGCTTCGGCATGACGCGCACCGACCCGGCCTTCGCCTTCACGTTCGCGCATCTTGCAGACGTCATCGACGGCTTCACGGATGCCGTGGGTCTGGATACGTATGCGATGTATGTCTTCGACTACGGCGCGCCGGTTGGCTGGCGCCTGGCGGTGCGCCATCCGGAGCGCATCACGGCGATCGTGAGCCAGAACGGCAATGGCTACGAAGAAGGCCTGAGCCCGGGCTGGGCGCCGATGCGCGCCGCGTGGGCCGATCCAAGCCACGCAAACCGCGAAGCGCTGCGCACATTTAATTCGTTCGAGATGACCAGGTGGCAGTACACGGAAGGTGTCCGGGATGTTTCGCGCGTTGCGCCGGATGGCTATGCGCTGGCGTTCGCCGCCACCGAACGCATCGGGGTCGATGCGCAACTGGATTTGCTGGTCGATTACGGACAGAACATCGCGCAGTACGCGCAGCTGCACGCGTATTTCCGTCAGTACCGGCCGCCGCTACTGGCGATTTGGGGCCAGAACGATCCGTTCTTCCTGCCCGCAGGCGCACACGCGTTCACACGCGACCTGCCGCATGCCGAGGTGCGCTTCCTCGATACCGGTCACTTTGCGCTGGAAACGCACGGGGCTGAGATCTTTGATGCAATGCACGACTTCCTCGCCCGACATGGCATGGATAAGCGCGCGAACAAGGGGTAACGCTCAGGCCGCACGCCCCGCGCACATGGCCATCGCCACCAACTGCTGCTCGCGCATCAGGCGGTACGACATCGATACCTCGCGCATCAGGCAGATGAAGCTGGTCGTCAGGGCCAGCATCGCGCCGATGAAACTGGCAGCAATCAGATGGACGAGCGGCAGGCCCGTGGCGTCGCCAAGAAACAGCATCGCAATCACGAGGCAGACCAACAGGCCGCACAGCGTGCCGGCAGCAATGGCGATGTTGATCAGATTGGAACGACGGTGCAAACCGCTCAGCGCAGCCACACACTCGGCATCGACGCACTTGATGGCGCGGTCTTCAAGCAAGCGCATCTGGTCAATGATGCGTCCAAGCCGGTTGGTCAGTAAAATCAGCAAGATGCTGACACCAGCGAGCAGAAACACGGGCGCGATCGCCAACTGGATGACCTGACCGATATCGCCGAGCTGGAAGTTCATTGCAACGCTGTCCGTGAGAGAGAAGATGGCGGGAGTGTAGCAGCAACGTAATAGAAAGCACGCGTGTCGGACACGCGCAGCGCCCACTGAATAGTGCATGACTGTGTGATGTGGCGAACAGGCGAAATCGCTCGTCGCCTGCTAGGATCAGATCGTTGCAATAAAAACACATCGCCATGCAGAATCCTGTTCCAACCGCCCCTGCACTGCCCACCCTGCGCAGCAGCCTGACCAGTCTCGCCGGCATGCCCCCGACCGAGGCGCTGGGTGAACTCGTGCGCGCTGGCCATGCACGCCTTCCGCTACCGGGTCACGGTGCGACGCTGGCCCGCTGGCAGGCACTCGCCGCCGTTGGCGCGCATGACCTGCCCCTGGCCAAGGTGTTCGAAGGCCACACGGATGCGGTGGCCATCCTGCACGAAGCCAAGGCGCACGCGCTGACCGCCACCGCGCAAGCCACCTGGGGCACCTGGTGCGCGGAGCCGCCGGAGGCACGCCTGGCCCTGCTGGCCGTCGATGACCGCCATGTTCTGCGCGGCCGCAAGGCCTGGTGCTCGGGGGCGCATGGCGTGACGCATGCGGTGGTGAGTTGCTGGGATGGCGACGGTGCCCCGATGCTGGCGGCAGTCCACCTGCGCCAGCCTGGCGTGCGCGTCACCGACGACGGCTGGAACGCGGTCGGCATGCGTGCCACGGCCAGCGTCGACGTCTGGTTCGATGATGTCGTGGCCACGCCGCTGGCTGGTCCGGGCTTCTATGTCGAGCGGGCTGGTTTCTGGCAAGGCGGCGCAGGCGTGGCCGCATGCTGGTTCGGCGCCGCTACGCGCCTGGCCGATGCGCTGCGTGAGCGACTCGCCGAGCGCAGCGACCCCCATCGCCTGGCCCAGCTGGGCGAGGTCTCGGTCGCACTGCAAGGCTGCGCCGCGCTGATCCGCGAGGCTGCGGCAGCCATCGACAGCGCACCCGGAGCAAATGCCATGCGCACGGCGATGACCGTACGTCTGAGCGTCGAAGCGACGGCCAACACGATCCTGCATGCCGTCGGCCGCGCACTGGGCGCCGGCCCGCTGTGCAAGGATGCGTCGCTCGCGCAGCTGTATGCGGACCTGCCGGTCTTTATGCGCCAGAGCCACGCGGAGCGCGACCTGGAAGCCGTTGGCAAGCTGGTCGCAGCCCTGGAGGACGCGCCATGGACCTTGTGAACAGATCACGTCATATTGGCGGCACCGGCCCGGCAGCGGAAGACTGGGCGCGCGACGCCGCGCTGACCGCCGTTCCGCAGATTACGCTGGATGCGCTGATCCCGCCCGGCACACGCGTCGTCGTGGTCGCGCCCCATCCCGACGATGAAATCCTGACCTGCGGCGCGTTGCTGCAACTGGTCGCCGCGCGCGGTGACGCGCCGCTGATCGTGGCCGTCACCGATGGTGAAGCCAGCCATCCCGGCTCGCCTGCCTGGCCGCCGGAGCGCCTGCGCCAGGCACGGACCGACGAAACGGATGCCGCCCTGGCTCACCTGGGCATCGACGCCGACCGCGTGCGACGCCTGCATATTCCAGACGGCGGCGTGACGGCCGCCGCGCCCGAACTCGAGCGCCAGCTGGCCGCGATCATCGTGCCGGGCGACATCATCATCACCACCTGGCGCTTCGACGGCCATCCCGACCACGAATCGACGGCGCTGGCCTGCAGCGCCGTCGCCCGCCAGCGAGGCGCCCGCGTGCTGCAGGCGCCGGTCTGGGGCTGGCACTGGAGTACGCCGGGCGACGGTGCAATGCCCATGAATCAGGCGCGTAAATTACCGGTACCGGCCGACGCGCTGGCGCGCAAGCGCGCCGCCCTTGGGTGCTTTCACAGCCAGATCGAGGGCGACGCCAGCAGCGGCGCAGCGCCCATCCTGCCCGCGTTTGCCATGGAACGCCTCCTGCATCCCTTTGAAATCTACTTCCCCGACCATGCGTGACGCCCAACCCCTGGCCCATTTCGAAACCCTGTACGCCCGATCGGACGACCCCTGGGACGTGCGCGGTGCCTGGTATGAACAGCGCAAGCGCGCGATCCTGCTCGCCAGCCTGGGTAAGCCTCATTACCGCAGAGCGTTCGAGCCGGGGTGCGGCAACGGTGAAATGAGCGTGGCGCTGGCTGCTCGCTGCGAGCGCCTGCTGGCGTGCGACGGGGCCACCAGTGCGCTGGACGCCGCACGGCGCCGCGTACCCGACGCCACCGCGCGCGGGATTTGTTTCGAGACGCGCCGCCTGCCGTCCGACTGGCCGCTGGACGACACCTTCGACCTGATCGTGCTCAGCGAACTGGCGTATTACTTCGACGAAGAAGCGATCGCCACGATGCTGGCGGGTGCTGCGGCCAACCTGGCGCCGGACGGCGAACTGGTGCTGTGTCACTACCTGCACGACTTCGACGACCGCATCACGCCGACGGCGACCGTGCACGATCTCGCCGACGCGCTGCCCGGCCTGCGCCGCTCGCTGCACCATCGCGACGAGGCCTTCGTGCTCGACGTCTGGCGTCCGGTGGCGCCGCTGCAGGGAGTACAGGGAGAATGCGCATGATCGGCGTCGCCATCCCCGCCCATAACGAAGAAGCGTGCATGGGCGCCTGCCTGCAAGCGGTCCTGCGGGCGGCGACGCATCCGCAACTGGCGGGCGAACCGGTGATCGTGTGCGTGGTGCTCGATGCCTGCGACGATGGCACGGCCGCGATCGTGCGCGAATGGCAGACGGCGTTCGCGCTGGCCGGTTGCCGGCTCGACGCACTGGAAATCGCCGCGCGCCAGGTCGGCAGCGCGCGTGCTGCCGGCGCGTTGCACCTGATCGCGGCCGAGGCGCGCTGGCTGGCGTTCACCGATGCCGACACGCGCGTCTCGCCGCAATGGCTGGCCGTGCAGGTCACGCTGGGTGCCGATGTCGTGTGCGGCTCGGTGGCAGTCGACGACTGGTCGCCTCATGCAGACAAGGCGCAACTGCTGCGCGAGCATTTCGCCCGCACCTATCACGACCGTGAAGATCATCGCCACATTCACGGCGCCAACCTGGGCGTGTGCGCGCTGGCCTATCAGGCGGCCGGAGGTTTTGCGGCAGTGGCGTGCCATGAAGACGTGCTGCTGGTGCGGGCTCTGGAACTGTCGGGCGCCCGCTTTGCCTGGAGCGCGCTGCCGCGTGTGTTCACCAGCGCCAGGCTGGATGCCCGGGCGCGTGGCGGTTTTGGCGACACGCTGCTGGCAGTAACCTGCGAGATGGAAGTGCCCCTGCCGACGACCTGAGTGTCGACAAGGGCATGCTGCTGTCCGCTCAACGCAGATGCGCGTCGGCCAATCTGCGCGTAACCCTTCGGCTCGCCTCGATGCGCATGCCGTCCACCAGCAACTGGGCCGCCCAGCGGAACACCGTGTATTGACTGACGACGCCGCGCATCGCGCGCAGGCGCCGGGTCTGCTCGTCGAGCGGCATGTCCAGCGCACGTTCAATGGCGCGGGCCACGCCGCCGATGTCGCGCGGATCGACAATCAAGGCCTGATCCAGTTCGGCGGCCGCGCCGGCCTGACTGCTGAGCACCAGCGCGCCGCGCAAGTCGGTACGGGCCGCCACGAATTCCTTTGCCACCAGGTTCATCCCGTCATGCAGACTCGTGACCAGGCACACGTCGGCCGCGCGGTAGCACGCGGTGACGGTGGCCGCATCCGCGCTTTTTGCATGCAGCACGACGGGCTGCCAGTCATCCTTGCCAAAGCGTGCGTTGATCCGCTGCGTGAGCGCACCCACGTCACGCGCTATGGTCTGGTACGCGGCCAGCGCCGAGCGGCATGGGGCGCCGATCTGCAAGAGCGTTACTTGCCCGCGCAAGTCGGGCCGCCGCTCGAGCAGCAGCTCGAACGCCTGCAGGCGCTCGCTCAGGCCTTTCGTGTAATCCATGCGATCGACACCGACCAGCAGCCGCACACCAGGCGCGATGCCGAACTGGCTGCCCACCGCATCACGCACACCGGGCGTGGCCACATCACTCCTGGCCGGCCAAGCGATCGAGATCGGATAGGCGCCGGCGTGGGCCGCGCCGCGGCCCTGGACGCCGGGAATGGCAGCGCGCGCCAGGCTGAAGTTGGTCAGATCGGCCGGCGTTTGCAGGCCCATCACGGTGCTGGCCAGCAAGCCCGCCATCATCTGCTGCGCCCACGGGAACGTGGCCAGGGTCTGCGGCGTCGGGAACGGAATGTGCCAGAACAGGATGATGACGGCGTCCGGCAGCTGTTCGCGCACCATCTGCGGCACCAGCGCCAGGTGGTAGTCCTGCACCAGCACCACCGGCCGCTCGCTCGCGGCTTCGGCAATCACGGCGTCGGCAAAGCGCCGGTTGACGGCGACGTAATGTGACCAGTCATCCATCCGGAACGTCGGCGCGACGCCGGTGCGGTGGCACAACGGCCACAGCGCTTCGTTGGCCAGGCCATCGTAGTAGCCGGCCACTTCAGCATCGCTGAGCCACAGGCGGCGCAGCCGGTACGGCGCGTCGAGATGCTCGGGCAGCACGTGGTCGTTGGCATCGACCGTGGCACGGTCGGCTGTGCCGCTGCCATGGGCGATCCAGCAGCCGCCTTCTTTGGACAGAACGGCTTCGAGCGCCGTCACCAGGCCGCCGGCGGGCCGCTGGGCATTAACGCCGTCGCCCGTCTGCGAATGCACGCACGGCGCGCGGTTGGACACGACAATGAGGTCGTCGCCGCAGCCAAGTTGTTCGATCAGCCGGGCCAGGTCGGCGCTGTCGCGCACGTCCTCGGGCAGCAAGGCTGTGGGGCGCGCGATCTTGCGGCGCTCGCCCGGAAAGGTTGGAAGGGGTAGAGGCGCCGGATTGCTGCGCATCCTCGTCGTGGGGGCGGAGTGGTATCGAGCTGTCATGGAAACAGCTTAAGATGTTAGCGTTCTCCGCTTCTGTTCGATGACGAACCCAACATCGCTCAAACCGCCAGCAGCATGGTCAGGTAATGGTCGGCCAGCAGTGCGCCGAACAGCAGCGCCAGATACACGATCGACCAGGCAAATGCCTTGCGCGCGATCGCGTCGCTGTAGTGCTTGTGGACCAGCCAGCCATGGCGCAGGAACACGGCGTTCAGCGCGCACGCGCACGCCAGATAGAACAGCCCGCTCATACCGACCGCCCATGGCAGCGCGGTCCCGACCGCCAGCGCCACGCTGTAACGCCATACCTGCTGGCCCGTGTGGGCCATGCCGTGGGTGATCGGCAGCATCGGCAGGCCGGAGCGCGCGTAGTCGTCACGCCGCGCCATCGCCAGCGCCCAGAAATGCGGCGGCGTCCACAAAAAGATGATCAGCACCAGGAGCCACGCCTCGAGCGGCACGCCATTGGCCACCGCCGCCCAGCCAAGCGCCGGCGGCATGGCACCGGCAAAACCGCCGATCACGATATTCTGCGGCGTGGCCGGTTTCAGCAGCAAGGTATAGATGAAGGCGTAGCCGACAAATGTGGCCAGTGTCAGCCACATCGTCAGCGGATTGACCTGCGTGTACAGCAAGGCCGCGCCGGCGCCGCCCAGCACCAGCGAAAACACGACCGTCTGGGCTGGCCCCAGGTCGCCGCGCGCAGTCGCCCGGCGCGCCGTGCGGGTCATGCGCGCATCGACCTGCGCTTCCAGCAAACAATTAACGGCGAAGGCGGCACCGGCGAGCAGCCAGATGCCGGCGGCGCTGTAGAGCAACACGGACCAGGCAGGTGCGCCATCCGTGGCCAGCAGGCTGCCGATCACGGCGCAGAACACGGTCAACAGGGTCACGCGCGGCTTGGTCAGTGTCCAGTACTGGCCGGCGCGCTGCACCAGGCCACCAGCGGGCGAGGCGCCAGCAACGACGCCAGTAGCGACATCAGGAATGGCCAGGGCGGCCGGAGGGATTTCGACAACTTTTGAATTCGACATGATGGGGCGACCGCTGCAGGCAGCCGGTCATTTCACAGAACCCATCATGCTAGAGGAAAACGGCGACGCGACCAACGGGCAATTTGTCCTACTTGCCAGGCGAGCCACATGCGCGCCGCCAGTCACACCGGATCAACGCACCTGTTTTACGCGAGCATCGACCCCATGCTCTTGGCGTGCACCCAGGGCCGGCACCCGGTGCCGCAAGACAACTACTTGCAGGCTGCACAGCGCCACATAGGCCAGCAGCTCGACCAGCTCTTCAAAAACCTGTGCGCGCGACGCGACCAGATCGATATGGCACGACATATGCCCCTCGGCGCAGGTCGACCCTACTGCCGCGCCGAGCGCCACGAACAGCAGCAGCCAGGGCGCGCTGCGCACGAACGCCAGGCGCACCACCTCGTCGATGCGGTAACGCCAGGCGCTGTAGACGAGCCAGCCGATGAGCAGCGCCGCACCGGGCCAGACCAGCGGCTGGAACCACAGCGGATCGGGCGGCAGCGCCCTGCCCGCCGCATCGAATCCGGGAACGGCGCGCCAGGCCCGGCCCCAGCTCAGTTCGCGGCCCGCCAGCAGCAACCAGACAGGCGCAGCCCACAGCGCCAGCATCGCCGTGCGTTCCGGGCGACGGCGCATGAAGACGACGACCGCCACCACGAAGCCGCTCAGCAATACGACAACCTGCAGGTTTTCCAGAACGCCCGCTTCACGGCCCCACGACAGCGGCAGGAGCAGGCTCACGGGGTAACAGGCCACCAGCGCAGCCAGCAGCGCCCACTGCGCCGGGCGCGTCTTCGCCCACAAAAATAATCGCCCCATTGTCTCTCCATTCACACAATTGTTGCCCAGTTGAACGGGCTAATTCGCAATTGTACGAATTGGCACGTCGCGCACGATTGGTTTTTGGAGAAATGCGACGCGCCTGGACTGTATTTATGGATGATGGACGGCATGAAACTGTCACATCGGCGCAGATTTCTTGACACGTCTTCAACCGGTCGGTTACCTTATGGTTAACAATTGCCTTTGAGCAATTATAACGATCCCGGCCGGTACGCATGGCCGGGGCATGCGGAAAGCAGTGTTGTAGTTCACCCATCGACGTTCATATCAAGGAGTTTCACCATGGATCAACTGCCTCGCGGGCAGTCGTCACGCCGCATGCGCATGCCCGGCCTGCCGCTCGTACCCATTCTGCTGCTACCGCTGCTGCCGTTGTTATTGACGGGTTGCGGCGGCGGCACTGGCGAGTCGCCGGTCGCCGCCATACAGAACGCCAGCGCCAGCCTGATGAAGACCGTGGCCGGCGTGTTCGCCAGCACGGAAACGGCGCTGACGCCGGTCAAGGCCCAGGCCAGCTCGGCCGAGCGGGCCGATCTCGATGGCCCGGCGGCGATCGACCACGATACCACCACGCGCTGGGGCAGCCGCTTCACCGACGATGAGTCGCTGACGCTCGACTACGGTGCGACGCAGACCATCACCCGCGTGCGGATCGACTGGGAAGCCGCCCATGCGAGCGCCTATCTGTTGCAGGTATCCGAGGACGGCAGCAGCTGGACCACGATCAAGAGCGTCACCGACAGCGTCGGCGGCACCGAGGATCTCCCGGGCCTGAATGGCCAGGGCCGCTACCTGCGCATGCAGGGCGTCAAGCGCGCCGGCCAGTATGGGTACTCGATCCTCGAGATCCAGGCCTTTAGCGGCACCCTCGCCGCGCCAGCACCGAGTCCCGACCTGCCGGCGCCAGAGCTGCCCATCGATCTGACCCACCCTGGGGTGGCCGTCAGGCCCGTTGCTGCGACGTCGTCGACGCCGGAGAACGGCGGCATGGCCGCCGGCATGGCCATCGACGGCAAGCCCGGTACGCGCTGGTCGAGCCGGCCCGAAGACGGCGCCTGGATCCATTTCGACTTCGGCGCGCCCACCGCAATCGGCTACATGAGGCTGACCTGGGAACAATCGTACGGCAAGGTGTATACGGTGCTGACGTCGACTGACGGCGTGACATGGACGCAGCTGCGTCACGTCGGTAACGGCAAGGGTGGTGTCGAGGAATTCTTCAATCTGGGATTCCGCGCCCGCTACCTGCGCCTGCAGGGTGTCGCACGTGCGACCCAATACGGCTACTCGCTGTTCGAAGTCGAGTTCAAGACGCCGGGCAGCGACAACACACTGCCCGATGCGCCGACGTCGGCCGTGGCCTTTCCCGCCAATGGCAGCGCGCTGAGTCCGCTGCCGGGCACGGCTGAGCCGATCGAATCGCTGCAATTTACCCTTGCGGACGGCACGCTGGTGACGCGCTTCGGCGCCCGCGGCCTGGCGCGCCATGGCCGCGAGCGCGGCGAAGACTGGAACGAGATCGGCTACGGCCCGAACGACACGATCGATCCGGCCAGTGGTCTGCCCGTTGACAAGGGCCCGGGCAATTACCTGACGTTCGTGCCGCAGTATCACAAGAACCGCACCTGGGGCGTCGAGATCATCGACAACAGCCGCGTCGCCGGCGTCACGCAACCGATGCTAGTCGTGAACCAATACACGACGGTCGACTTCCTCAAAGGCGGCGTCGCCTTCTTCCGCCAGTTCGACGAGCCGAATTCGACCGGCTATGGCTGGATGCGGCCCGGCGAACTGGTCAATAACGATATCCCGATCTGCAAACCGACGCCCTACCCGCAGAGCAACCGGCTGGCCAGCGCCAACGGCATCAATGGCGGCTGCACCTTGCTGGTCAAGGATTATCCGGGCCACAGCGAGCTCAACAGCGACGGCTTCAGGACGGGCCGCAGCGTGCCGGGCCGGCCGCTCGTCAAGGGCGATATCATCGAAGTCTCGCCATCGTACTTCACCACGCGCGAGGCATTGGGCGCGCTGGGCGACACCGGCGGCATCCGCTACTACTCGCAGGAATGGAGCTACGTCGTCGGCCAGGGCCTGCGCCCGTGGTACGGCGTACAGCCGCGCCTGAACTCGGTGCCGCTGCCGGACGAGGTACTGTCCGGCGGCCTCGGCTCGGTGTCGTACAACTACAGCGACAATGGCCTGTTCATGTTCCAGCAGCCGCACAACAACGTCGGCATGCAGAACATGCAGCGCTTCGTCGAAGGCCGGCGCCTGCTGCACACCAACTTCACCACCGGCGAGCACAACGAAGCGGGCAACGACCGCTACGCGGCGGCAGTGGGTCTGCAGGGCAGCCGCTTCAATCAGTCTGCCTGCATCGCGTGCCACGTCGGCAATGGCCGCAGCCCGGCCCCGGCGGCGATCAACCAGCGCCTGGATGGCATGGCGGTGCGCGTGGCGCGCGTTGGTCCGCAGGGTCAGCAACTGCCACACCCGATTTATGGCACCACGGTGCAGATGAATGCGGTTTCCGGCAACGGCACCCCGCAGAACTGGGGCACCGGCGTGCGGGTGACGGGCTTCGACACCCGCGTGGTCCAGCTGGCGGACGGCACGAACGTTGAACTGCGCAAGCCGACCATCGCCTTCGACGGCCCGGTACCCGAGACCGTCTCGCTGCGCGCGGCCCAGCCGATGATCGGCACCGGCCTGCTCGAGGCGATCCCTGAAGCCGACATCCTGGCACGCGTACGTTCGAACCCGGACAGCGACGGCGTGCGCGGCACGGCCAACTTCGTGTTCGATCCCGAAAGCGGCGCCGTGCGCCTGGGCCGTTTTGGCTGGAAAGCGTCAAAGGCCACGCTGCGCCACCAGGCCGCTTCGGCGCTGCTGGCCGACATGGCCGTAACCTCGCCCGTCTACCCGAGCCTTGCCTGCGACGCCAACCCGGCCGCCTGCGCCACGGCGCCCCGCCAGCGCGGGATCTCCGAAGCGGAGCTGCAGTCGATCTCGAACTACCTGGCGCTGCTGGCCGTACCGGCCCAGCGCAGTCTGGCCAGCGGCTTCCCGAAAGGCGTCGCGCCACTTGACGAGCACCGGGTCGACACGCGCCAGGTCGCCACGGGCCAGAAGCTGTTCGAGACGATGCGCTGCGTGGCCTGCCACACGGCGTCAATGAAGACCGGTGCGAACCACCAGTTCGCCGAACTGCGTGACCAGACCATCCGGCCGTACACCGACCTGCTGCTGCACGATATGGGTCCGGGGCTGGCGGACAACTATGTCGAAGGCCAGGCCACCGGCAGCATGTGGCGCACCGCGCCACTGTGGGGCATCGGTTACAGCGACAAGGTGATGGGCAAGGATGGCAAGGTCGGCTACCTGCACGATGGCCGTGCGCGCACCTTGAGCGAAGCAGTCCTGTGGCACGACGGCGAAGCGGCCGCCGCGCGCAAACGCTTCGAGAAGCTGGCGACCGTTGAACGCGAGGCGCTGCTGGCGTTCCTGCGCTCGCTGTAAAGTCTCGTTGGAGGGGATGGCGCCGGGATACCATCCCGGCGCTTTTTTTTAATTGGTAAATTCCGCGGCCTGAATATATACTCCGTATACGTTTCATATACAGGAGTGGTTCCATGGGTATTGTCAATATCGACGGCGATCTGCACGATCAGGTCCGGCTTGCCACCAAGGTCTCTTGTCGCTCCATCAACGCGCAGGCCGCATTCTGGCTCAAGGTCGGCATGCTGGCCGAAACCAATCCATCGCTCAGCTTCAACGAGATCATGGCGCGCGAGCTGGCTGCTGCTGGCGTCGCGGTGCCACCACTCGTCACGGGGTTGCGCGTCGCATGATAAAGCAACCGCATGAACTGGCGCTGATGGCCGAGTCGGGGCGCCTGCTGGCGTCGGTGTTCGGCATGCTAGATGGCTTGTCCCTGGCGGGCATGACCACGCTCGACGTCGATACGCTGGTCGAGCGCTTCATTGTCGACGAGCTGCACGCGCGGCCGGCCAGCAAGGGCCAGTACGACTACGGCTTCGTGCTGAACGCCTCGATCAACCACGTGGTCTGCCACGGCGTGCCAGACACACGCGATGTGCTCAAGGACGGAGACATCGTCAACTTCGACATCACGCTGGAAAAGAACGGGTTCATTGCCGATTCCAGCAAAACGTATCTGGTGGGCGACGTCGATCTGGCGGCGAAGCGCCTGGTGCAGACGACCTACGAAGCGCTGTGGAAAGGCATCCGTGCCGTGCGGCCGGGCGCGCGCCTGGGTGATATCGGCGCAGCGATCGAACGCCATGCAAAGCGCAACGGCTGCTCGGTGGTGCGAGAATATTGCGGCCACGGCATCGGGCGTGAGATGCACGAAGAACCGCAGGTGCTGCACTTCGGCGCCAAGGGAACGGGCCTGGAACTGGTCGAAGGCATGGTGTTTACGATTGAGCCAATGCTCAATCGCGGGGGCCGCAGCGTGCGCACCGAAGACGACGGCTGGACAGTGGTAACGCGCGACGGCTCGCTGTCGGCGCAGTTCGAGCACACGGTGGCGGTCACAAAGACCGGCGTGGCAGTGTTGACGCTGCGGCCCGATGAAGCCCGGATGCTGCAGGCTTAGAACACCAGCATACGCCAGCCTTGAAAGCGGGGGTCAGAAAGCGGGGGTCAGGTCTGACATTCGGACACGAACTCGACAGTCGGATAGTCACAACTGGCTGACACCGGGCTATGCTGAGGCTGGTCGATACACCATTGGAGGTGGCTCAGGCTGAGGCCGTGTCTGAATGTCAGACCTGACCCCGGCTGTGTGCACCGAGGAGATCGCTAAGCAGCGCTGATGCAGCAGCCAGAAAGAGCCGCGATGATCCTGATCTGGACGCGCAGGTTTAGAACACCAGCATGCGCCAGCCGGGAGCGCTGCCCTGCTCGACGAATGTCACCATGCCTTCGACGCCGGCACATTGCGGCATCAGAGCAGCGAGGTCCGCACCAAGGGCGCTGAGCGCCTGGCTACAGGCGCGGATCTCGACACCCAGGTCAACCGTGGCATCCAGGTGACGCGCGGCCGTCCAGCGGTCGCTGCCAAAGCCGGTCAGGCGCTCGCTGTGTTCGCGCAGCAGCCATGCGACCGACTGGTTTGTGAATAACATCTTGACGGGCATGTCGAGCGCCGCCGCGGCCTGCGCGGTCATGAATGGCGTCGTCAGTGCCTCGGGCCGGGTCAGGTCGCACGACCAGACCATGATCGCCAAACCTGCCTGCGCTGGAATCACGGCTTGATCCAGTCATCGACCGGCTCAAGCCGCATGCGCCGCTCGGCCTGTTCAACAAGGTCGGCACCATGCGCCAGTTGCGCGCAGTCGCGTTCCCAGTTGGTGGCCTGGATCACGGAAATCCAGCCGGCGCCGTACGGATCCTGATGGATCAGTTCGGGCGTTTCTTCCAGCGCCGTGTTGATCTCGACGACCGTGCCGGACACCGGCGTCTTGATCGTCACGACCGTCTTGCTCAGCTCCACGACACCCACCGTCTTCCCCTGCTCGACCTCGTTACCCACCGGCTTGGGGCGGCACATATAGAAATGGTTGCCACTGATCTGGACACCGAATGCGCTCACGCCCACCTGCATGCGGCCGTCACCCAGCGGACGGCACCACATATCATTGTCGAGGTCGAAATAGCAGTCGTCCGGATAGTCGAAGCCGAGGATGATCATAGGAGTGTGTAGAACAGGAACAACAACAGAACGAATGGCGGAAGGATGCGGGAGTCGAACCCACCCGGCGACGCATGGCGCCACCAACTGGGTTTGAAGCCCAGCCGCCCCACCAGGGACGATTTCCTTCCGTTGAGCCGGGATTTTACCTTGTCCGGAAAAATTGCGTCAGGCTCACGGTGATTTCTCGGAAAACAGCAACGTTCCCGGCCGCAGCAAATGTACGTCGCCCACGCGGCGCAGCAATCCGATGCGGTCGAAAAACTCCAGGATCTGGATCGCGCGTTTGCGCCCGAGGCCCGTCAGGTCGCGGAACCGTGCGGCCGTGACCTGGCCCCCGGCTCCTTCCGCGGCGAGCTGTCTCACCAGCGCCGCCAGTTCGTGCATCACGGCCGGGTGATAGAACAGATCCTTGACCACCTGGTACACGTCGCCGCCGCGCGCCATGCGGCCCATCACCTGGCGCACCTGCGCTTCGGGCAGGCGGGCCTGCAACGCGATGTCGCGTACCCACGGTGGATCGAAGCGCCCTTCACGCAGCATCGGCAGCGCATGTTCGGCCACAATCTGCTCGGCCGCGCGCAAGGCCACACCGTGCTCTGGCAAATGCAGGAAGCCATTCCGGCGCGCGAGCACGCCGGCCTCGATCATATGACCGGTCAGCTGCAGCCACAGCGCTTCGGGCATGCGCGGCGCGGCCAGACGGCGCGCGCGCTGAACATCCGGGCCGATTTCATCCGGGTACTTGTCGTGGAAGTCGCGCAAGGCCGCCAGCAGGCCGGCCTGCGCTTCATCCAGGCGCGCGCGGGCGATCAGCCACTCGCCGCCAGCGCCCACGACGATGTCGGGCACGCTTGCCAGGTCGAACGGCCAGCGCGCCAGGCCGCTGCTGCGCAGCCAGGTCGCGCCATTGACGCCGTACTGGGCCTGCGCCAGCGCGCCCAGCAGGCGCGTCTTCGGATCAATGGCGCGCTGCGTTTCCAGGTACGCCAGGCGCTCTGGCGTCTGCCGATAACGGATCGGGCCCAGCGGATCGAGCACCTGGCCACCGGCCACCGTGTGCACCGCCGACGCGTCGCGCAGGATAAAACGGTCGCCATGCCAGACATTGGCCGGCTTGTGCAGCACGAGCTGCGCTGGTGCGCCGGCGCCCGGCGCGATCGATGGCTGGCCCAGCACGGCCACCGTCGCCAGACAATCCTGCGTGGCCGCGTGCAGATGCACGAGCGTGCCCGAACGCAGCGCCTTGTCTTCGGTGGCGGCCACCTGCAGCCAGACATCGATCCGCTGCGTGGTCAAGGCAATGGCCGGATCGCACAGCACCTGGCCGCGCAGTTCGTCCGTGCGTTCCAGGCCCGCCAGACCGACGGCGCAGCGCTGGCCCGCCTGCGCCACCTGGGTCGCGCGGCTATGCACCTGCAGGCTGCGCACGCGGTAGGTATCATCCGGCGTGGAGGCCAGCGACAACGCGTCGCCGATCGCCACGCCGCCCGCCGAAACGCTGCCAGCGACCACGGTGCCGACGCCATCCAGGGTAAATGCGCGGTCCAGGCCCATGCGGAAACCCGCTCCGGCTACCTCGTCGCCCGGCGCAGCTGCAAGCGCGTCGACCAGGTCCGCGCGCAAGGCGTCGATGCCATCGCCGCGCACGCTGGACACGTGCAGTACCGGATACTCACCCAGCCCGCTGCTGGCCAGCAGCGCGCGCACCCGTGCTTCGGTCTCGGCGACGCGCGCCGGCTCTACACGGTCGATCTTGGTGATCACGGCCGCGCCGCGCCGCACGCCCAGCAGCGACAGAATGGTTGCGTGCTCGATCGTCTGCGGCATCGGGCCGTCGTCCGCTGCGACCAGCAGCAAGCCGAAGTCGATGCCGCTGGCGCCGGCCACCATCGTGCGCACGAGTTTTTCGTGGCCCGGCACGTCGACGAAACCGATGCGGCGGCCGTCTTCCAGCGGCATCCAGGCGTAACCGAGTTCGATGGTGATGCCGCGCCGCTTTTCTTCCGGCAGTCGGTCCGCGTCGATGCCCGTCAGTGCGCGCACCAGCGCCGTCTTGCCGTGGTCGATGTGGCCTGCAGTGCCGACGATCATGACGCTTCTCCGATGATGGCCAGCCGCAGGCCGGCCAATTGATTGATGACCTCGTTCGGATCGTCGACGCAGCGGCAATCGAGCAGCACCCGATCGTCGGCGATGCGCCCGATGATCGGCGCCGGCAAGCCGCGCATGGCGTCCGACAGCGCATCGAGCGCCGTGCCCATGCCACGCTTGCCGGACAGGACCGGTGCGATCGCCAGCCCGCACGATGGCAGGCGGTCGATCGGCAGCGAGCCCGAGCCGATCTGGCTGAGCATCGGTTCGAGCGTGACCGTGTAGCGCGGCGCCAGCGCGGCGCGCAGCGGTTCCAGGATCGCGTTTGCCGCCATGGCCACCTGCTCCTGCGTACGGGTCAGCCAGCGCAGCGTCGGCAACTCGCGCACGAGCAGCTCGGGTTGCAGGTACAGCTGCAAGGTCGCTTCCAGCGCCGCCAGCGGCAGCTTGGACAGCCGCAGCGCGCGCTTCATTGGGAATTTTCGGATGCGCCCGATGTGTTCACGCGTGCCGACGATCAGGCCCGCCTGCGGGCCGCCCAGCAACTTGTCGCCCGAGAACATCACGACGTCGCAGCCGTCCGCCAGCATCTGCTGCGGCGTCGGTTCCTGCGGCAATCCGTACTTTCCCATGTCGATCAGCGAGCCGCTGCCCAGGTCCGACACCAGCGCCACGCCGCGGGCGCGGGCCAGCGGTGCCAGTTCGGCCTCAGTCACCGCACTGGTAAAGCCCTGCACCATATAGTTGCTGGTATGGACCTTGATCAGCATCGCCGTGCGCTCGGTGATCGCGCGCTCGTAGTCCGCCAGGTGCGTGCGGTTGGTGGTGCCCACTTCGACCATCAGCGCGCCGGCGCTGTCCATCACGTCCGGCATGCGGAAGGCGCCGCCGATTTCCACCAGTTCGCCGCGCGAGATGATTGCTTCGCGCCCGCCGCTCAGGGCGGCCAGCGACAGCAGCACTGCGGCGGCATTGTTGTTGACGACCGTCGCCGCTTCGGCGCCGGTGATTTCGCACAGCAAGCCTTCGACGATGCTGTCGCGATCGCCCCTTGAGCCAGTGTCGAGGTTGTATTCGAGATTGTTCGGGCCGGCCATCATGGCCGTCAGGTGGCGAATCGCCACGTCCGGCAGGACCGAGCGGCCCAGATTGGTATGAATGACCGTGCCGGTCAGGTTGATCACCCGGCGCATGCGCGGCGCGATCCGCGCAGCGATGCGCTCGGCCAGCGCCCCGCCCAGTGCATCGGGCGTTACGGCGCTTGCCGCGAGCACGCCGGCCAGCGCTTGCGCGCGCAGGTCGTCGACCAGCGCGCGTGCCTGCCCGGCGACCAGCGTGTGGCCGTGGGCAGAGAGCTGCGCCTGCACCGATGGCAAACGCAGCAGTTTATCGATCGAAGGCAGATCCTTGACTGTCGCCTTCGAGCCGTGGACCACGGACTCGCTGAGCGACATGATCAATTACTCCGGTTCGATGGTGGTGCGATGGCCGGTTCGTCCGGGGCTTCCTCGCCGCCCGACAGCAGCAGCAAGTTCACGCCATGCGCCTCGTAGCCCGCTTCGGACACCAGGATGTCCAGGGTCAGCGACGCCAGGTCGTCGGCCACAGGATCGACATTGAGCTCGCGCTCCATGCGCACGATCTTGATGTAGTGATGGCATTCGTCGCACGTTTCGGCCTGCACCGACGCCTGCGACGCATCCTGCACGGCGCCATCCGTGGCCAGCGCCTCGAGTGAGTGGTAGTGGATGCCCTTGGTGCTTTCGCAGTGGCTGCACTTGACCCGCACCATATGCCACTGCGCCGAGCACAGTGAGCAATGCAGATAGCGGAAGTTGCTGCCGGTCTGGTCGACGCGCGTGATCGACGCCGTCGGCAGACTGCCGCAGCACGGGCAGGTCGTCATGTCGAGCGTGCGGCCGTACGGCTGCTGGCGCGCGGCGCCATACGCTTCCTGGATCGCCAGGACCATATTCGTCCAGTACACCTGCAGACCGGCAGCCACCAAAGGTGCGGCGCTCATGTCCAGGCCCGCCGCGCCCTGCAGCAGCAGTTCGGCCTGGCCTTCGAGATGGTCGTCACCAGCGGCCAGCAGGGTCTGCACGGCAGCTTGCGCCGGACTGCCCGCCAGGCGCGGGACCAGGAGCTCGAGCATGCGGCGCATCGCGCCGCGCCAGACCGGATCGCGCGGCCACAGCGGCGCCGGCACCGGTGCCTGGGCAGCGCGCGCGGCGGCAGCCAGGTCATCCAGGCTCGGCAGCGTGACGGTCGGGTAATCCTGCAGCACTTCGTGCTGCACGGCGGCCAGTTCGGCGGCAAACAGTAAAAAGTCGTGCATCGCGTGGCCCGGCGCCAGCTGGCGCAGACGGGTAGCACGGGCGGAGAACAACTCGCGGCGCACCGGGAGTTGGATATACGGCATTTGCTCGCCAGCCCGGACCGCGATTTCTTCGGGGCTGAGCAGCTTGGTGGATTTGGTAATGCTCATGGAAAGGATGCTTCCTATTGAATTCTTGCAACGGCAATACGGTTCAAGCTGCCAAAGAACGTCGTTCCCGCGGAGGCGGGAACCCAAATGTGCCAGCGAATCGTACCGCATGCACACTGAGGTTCCCGCCTGCGCGGGAACGAC
>Ga0308163_10000689_pt1 | contig 50225 bp, 41 predicted proteins | sample PhyTR1_FD_201037 | JGI IMG/M metagenome (GOLD analysis project Ga0308163, IMG submission 201037) | Phyllosphere microbial communities from UC Gill Tract Community Farm, Albany, California, United States - DLSLT.R1 | ecosystem: Host-associated > Plants > Phyllosphere > Unclassified | place: USA... | reverse complement strand
GTTGACCCAGAGCGCGAGCGCATCTCCCTGGGCATCAAGCAACTGGAAAGCGATCCGTTCTCCGAGTACGTCTCGGTTAACGACAAGGGCGCTATCGTGACCGGTACCGTGAAAGAAGTTGACGCCAAAGGCGCCATCATCGTTCTGGCCGACGACATCGAAGCTACCCTGAAAGCCTCCGAAATCAGCCGTGACCGCGTTGAAGACGCGCGCAACGTCCTGAAAGAAGGCCAGGAAGTTGAAGCCAAGATCATCAGCGTTGATCGCAAGAGCCGCGTAATCCAGCTCTCGATCAAGTCGAAAGACGATGCTGAAGAGAAAGAAGCCATCCAGAGCCTGAAAGCAGCTCCGGAAGGCGAAGCAGCTGACACCACTATGGCGGCACTGCTGCGTCAAGCAATGGCCAAACAGAACTGAGTTCTGCTTGATCATTAAAAAGGGCGACTTCGGTCGCCCTTTTTTGTGCCTGCGATTTGGCTCTTGTACGTCCGTGCATGAAACCAATGGCTTCGGCTGCGGGTCTGTTTCTTTAATCGGATCAATCGCCTATTCGCGACTAAGCTTGATCTTGAGCATTAGTCGTCAGGCTTGCCTGGCATAAGGAAGTGGATGAACAAGTTATTTGTTATTGCAGTGGTCTTGGCGCTGGCAGGGTGCACCACCAGTGCGAAAACCCATGCGGTGCGCGGCGTCAGTGGTATCGAGGTTGATTGCTCCGGGTTGGGTTCCGGTTGGGAAAAGTGCCAGAAGCGTGCAGCGAAGGAGTGTAAAGGCAAGGGCTATAAGGTCATCACCCGTTCTGACGATGCCAAAGATGAAGACGAATACCCGTTTGGCTTTAATCCGGCGGGCTTCGTGACCCGGACCATGCTGGTGATGTGTCGTTAGGGTAGCGGCGATCCGGCTCGCCACTGGAGTGCCCTGAAAATGGGCGTTTTGACCCCGGGAAAGATATGTCAATCCCTGGGCTGTTCAAAATCTTCCGGGCATGCTAAAACCTTTCAAGCGCTGATCTAGCTGCTTGAAAAAGAAGGGAAAAATATGACGAAGTCGGAGTTGATCGAACGAATTGTCACCCATCAAGGGCTACTCTCATCCAAGGATGTGGAGCTGGCCATCAAGACCATGCTTGAACAAATGTCTCAGTGCCTCGCCACCGGTGATCGTATCGAGATCCGTGGTTTCGGCAGCTTCTCCCTGCATTACCGCGCGCCACGTGTCGGCCGCAACCCAAAGACCGGCCAGTCTGTCAGTCTGGACGGTAAATTCGTTCCGCATTTCAAACCGGGCAAGGAATTGCGTGACCGCGTGAACGAGGAAGAGGAGGAGGGCGCTTGATCTTCGCTATTCAAATTCAAGGGGGCGTGGATGCGTAACCTCAAACGCATATTGCTTGGCGTTTTTCTTCTGCTGATGGTTCTGGTTGTTCTGGCGTTTGTGCTGGAAAACCAGCAATCGGTTTCGCTTTTGTTTCTGGGTTTTTCCGGCCCGCAGTTGCCGGTGTCGGTAGTTGCAGTGTTGGCGTTGCTGATTGGTATGCTCATCGGTCCAATTTTGGGCTGGTTTCTTGGACGTTCGTCCAGAGCTGCACGCAAGCGACTGGTCTGAAAACGACAGGCGCACGGCATCTGTCGAAATTGCGCCTCAGCCTGTCTTTATCCATTAGTAAAACCATCATTAAGCTGTAAAATGCGTCCCTTGTTCGATCGTGCCTTAATGCATGTCGATTCAGACTGACTCTGACGGATGCCAACTGATAGTGGCTTCTGCATTCATGGATTAGACCGCGCTCGCTGGCAGCGCTGTCCGCAGCTCAAGGGTATCGTTTCGCGTGAAAATTCTAGTTACCGGCGGTGCCGGCTTCATTGGCTCGGCAGTCATCCGTCACATCATCTCCAACACTTCCGATGCAGTCGTTAACGTCGACAAGCTGACGTACGCCGGCAATCTGGAGTCCCTGGCAGAAGTCAGCCAGAATTCGCGATACGCCTTCGAGCGCGTCGATATCTGCGATCGTGATCAGATCGACCGCGTTCTGCGTGAGCACCAACCGGATGCAATCATGCACCTGGCCGCTGAATCTCACGTCGACCGCTCGATCTCCGGCCCGTCCGAGTTCATCCAGACCAACATCATTGGCACTTACACACTCCTAGAAGCAGCGCGCCACTACTGGGCTGCGCTGGACGACACCCGCAAAGCCAATTTCCGCTTCCACCACATTTCGACTGACGAAGTTTACGGAGACCTCGAAGGTCCGGAAGACCTCTTCACCGAAACCACCCCTTACCAGCCAAGCTCGCCATATTCGGCCAGTAAGGCCAGCTCCGACCATCTGGTCCGTGCCTGGGCCCGCACTTACGGCCTGCCGACACTGGTCACCAACTGCTCGAACAACTACGGCCCATGCCACTTCCCTGAGAAGCTGATCCCGCTGATCATTCTCAATGCGCTGGAAGGCAAACCCCTGCCGGTGTACGGCAAAGGCAACCAGGTTCGTGACTGGCTGTACGTCGAAGATCACGCCCGCGCGCTATACAAAGTCGTCACCGAAGGTGTGATCGGCGAGACTTACAACATTGGCGGTCATAACGAAAAACAAAACATCGAAGTAGTGCATACACTGTGTACATTGCTCGATGAATTGCGTCCTGATTCTGCTCACCGTCCGCATGCCAGCCTGATTACCTATGTTCAGGACCGTCCTGGTCATGATGTGCGTTATGCAATCGATGCGAGCAAGATTCAGCGTGAACTGGGTTGGACTCCGGAAGAGACTTTTGAGACTGGTATTCGCAAGACTGTTGAGTGGTATCTGAATAACACCGAGTGGGTTGAGCACGTTAAGAGCGGTAGCTACCAGCAGTGGATTGATCAGAACTATGCGGATCGTTCGAGCAAGGCATGAGAATCCTTTTGCTGGGCAAGAACGGCCAGGTCGGCTGGGAGTTGCAACGGTCCTTGGCGCCGCTTGGCGAGTTGATCGCCCTGGATCGTCACTCTGTCGATGGGTTGTGCGGTGATTTGTCCGATCTGGAAGCATTGCGGGCAACGATTCGGCAGATTAAACCCGATATCATCGTCAACGCCGCCGCATACACCGCAGTCGACAAGGCTGAGTCCGACGTAGAGCTGGCCGATCGTGTGAATGGTGAGGCAAGCCGGCTCTTGGGCGAAGAGGCCGCACTTTTGGGTGCCTTGCTGGTTCATTACTCCACTGATTATGTTTTCAGCGGCGAAGGCCACCGCCCCTGGCAAGAGACCGATGCGGTCGCTCCGGTCAATCGGTATGGCGCGAGCAAGCTGGCAGGTGAGCAGGCGATCACAGTGTCGGGATGCAAGCACTTGATCTTCCGTACAAGCTGGGTCTACGGCGCCCGAGGCAATAACTTTGCCAAAACCATGATGCGTCTTGCAGAAGATCGCGAGACACTGAGTGTTATTGCTGATCAGATTGGTGCGCCAACGGGTGCCGATCTGATTGCCGATGTCACTGCGTTAACGATTCGCCAAGTGCTCCAACGGCCGGAACTGTCAGGTTTATATCATCTGGCCGCCGCTGGCGAGGTGTCGTGGCACGGTTACGCAAGTTACGTTATCGAGTTTGCTCAGGCCAATGGCGAGCAGCTTGCGGTGACCACGATAAGTGCGATCGATACAACCGCTTATCCTACCCCCGCGCGTCGGCCTTTAAATTCACGCTTGAATACCCAGAAGCTGCGCGACAATTTTTCTCTACACTTGCCGGATTGGCAAAGTGGTGTGACCCGAATGCTTAGGGAAGTTCTGAACAAATGACCACGAAAAATCGTAAAGGCATTATTCTCGCCGGCGGCTCGGGCACGCGCCTGCACCCGCTGACTCTTGGCGTGTCCAAGCAGATGCTGCCAATCTACGACAAGCCGATGATTTTCTATCCGCTGTCGGTATTGATGCTGGCGGGTATGCGCGAGATCTTGATTATCTCTACGCCTGAAGACCTTCCATGTTTCCGCAAATTGCTGGGGGATGGTAGCCTCTATGGCATCAAGTTGGCGTATGCCGAGCAACCAAGCCCGGACGGGCTCGCTCAAGCGTTTATCATCGGTGAGGAGTTCATTGGCGAGGATCCTTGCTGCCTGATTTTGGGCGACAATATTTTCTACGGTCAGCACTTTTCGGACAATCTGCGTTCGGCAAGTTCTCAGCAGCAAGGTGCAACCGTATTCGGTTACCACGTGTCCGATCCAGAGCGTTTCGGCGTTGTAGAGTTTGACGCTTCCGGGCGCGCCTTGAGTATCGAAGAAAAACCACTGAAGCCGAAGTCTAACTATGCAGTCACTGGCCTGTATTTTTATGACAATGACGTTGTAGAAATAGCCAAAAATATTAAGCCTTCGGATCGCGGTGAGTTGGAAATCACTGATGTAAACCGCGCCTATCTGGAACGCAAGACCCTGAGCGTCGAGATGCTGGGGCGTGGATTTGCATGGCTCGATACGGGTACTCATGACTCGTTACTGGAAGCAAGTCACTTCGTGCACACGATCGAACAGCGCCAAGGACTGAAGGTGGCTTGCCTCGAGGAAATTGCCTTTCACAACGGCTGGATCTCCACAGAGCAATTAGCCCGTCAGGCTGATGCGCTGAAAAAGACTGGCTATGGTCAGTATCTGCAGAAGCTGCTGGATGCACCTTCTCACTAAAAGGTGTTCTTCGCCTTTTTCGGCGGCAACGCTCGAACAGCTTCTAACAGGATCGGTATGCCAGTGAAACATCCCAAGGTTGCAGTTTTGCTGGCTGCCTTTAATGGTATGCAATGGATTGAGGAGCAGATGGCCTCGATTCTTGAGCAGTCCGGGGTCGATGTGCAGGTGTTCGTCAGTATTGACCCTTCAACCGACGGCACTGAGGCTTGGTGCGCTCAGTATGGTCTTGTTCACCCCCGTGTAATCGTCTTGCCGCCAGCCGGTAGCTTTGGCGGTGCTTCGCGTAATTTTTTCAGGTTGATCCGTGACGTAGATTTTGACGGCTACGATTTGATCGCCTTTGCAGATCAAGATGATATTTGGGATAACAATAAGCTCCGCCGAGCGCACGAAAAGCTCAACGAATTGAAGGTGGATGGTTATTCGAGCAATGTTGTTGCGTTCTGGGAGGGTGGGAAAACACATCTGATTGACAAGGCACAGCCTCAAGTTGCCTGGGATTTTCTGTTCGAGGCTGCGGGGCCAGGTTGTACTTACGTCCTCAATCATCGACTGGCCACGAATCTAAAAGCGGCGGTATGTCTTCATTGGCAAGCATTGCAGGGCGTCAGTCTACATGACTGGTACTGCTATGCATTTGCTAGAAGTAATGGCTTTCGTTGGTTTACTGATCCCGTCCCTGCCATGCGATATCGTCAGCATGAGCGCAATCAGGTTGGTGCAAACATCGGCATCAATTCGCTCGCGGTACGCTATAAAACGATTCATGACGGTTGGTGGTTTTCCCAGGTACAACTCATCGCCGAGCTGGTGGGTAAGTACGCCGATCCCTTTGTTCAGTCATGGTTTTGCTTGCGGCGCAGGCAGTTGCTTAGGCTCTCTCTAAGTGCTTGGCGTTGTCGGCGGCGCGTTCGTGACAAGATATTTTTTTTCCTCATCTGCTGGACAACGGCGATCGTCAGGAAAAAAGTTAAATGAACTCACCGAATGTTTTAGTCACAGGGGCTTCGGGTTTCGTTGGTGAGGGGGTAGTGATGCGCCTGCTACTCGATCGCAAGTTTACCCCCATTGCCGCCGTTCGCCGTGCCTCGCGCTTATCGGGGCTTTGTCGAGTATTGAACTGTCCGTTAGGCGGGCATTCGCAGCTGCCGGCCCTGGACGGAATTCAAGTTGTAATCCATTGCGCAGCTCGCGTTCATGTTATGAACGAGGTCGCGCAGGATGCATTGGCCGAGTTTCGAAAAGTAAATGTGGAGGGCACCGTTGCTTTGGCGCTCAAAGCAGCTGCGGCGGGTGTCAAGCGCTTCATATTTATCAGTTCGATAAAGGTGAACGGTGAGCGTACCGTGAGTGGGGCTCCTTTCAAGTACGACGACGCTCCGGCTCCTCATGATCCATACGCGCATTCCAAGCATGAGGCGGAGCAGCGCTTGCGAGAAATCAGTCTGGATACCGGTATGGAGCTGGTGATTATACGTCCGCCGCTGGTATACGGTCCCGGGGTGAAAGCCAACTTCTTGAGCATGATGAGCTGGTTGGACAAGGGTTTTCCGCTGCCATTGGGGGGGGTGGACAACAGCCGCAGCTTGGTTTCGCTAGGTAATCTGGTGGATTTGATTGTTCATTGCGTTGATCATCCCGCTGCCCCTGGTAATACTTTTCTAGTCAGTGATGGTGTGACTATTTCGACTACCCAGTTGCTGAAAGTGATAAAAAAGTCGCTTAATCGCCCAACATTGTTGATCCCTGTCCCGATCTGGATGCTGAAGGGTTCGCTGATATTACTCGGCAAGAATCTCATAGCTCAGCGCCTTTTTGATTCTCTCGAAGTTGATATTGCCAGAACCCGCTCGGTTCTCGGATGGTCGCCTCCAGTGAGTGTGGATCGTGCAATTCTTCAGACGGTCAGGCACTACCTGGATGCTCAAATAAAATGATGTTTTGTGTGCTGTTGCTTTCAGTATTCGTGGTTTCGCTCTTGCTGACATATGTCTTGCGACGCTATGCCTTGGCCAATAGCCTGATTGATGTTCCAAACTCACGAAGTTCTCACACTCTGCCCACCCCGCGAGGTGGGGGCGTTGCAATAGTTGTTTCCTTTCTGGTGATGCTGCCCGTGTCGTATTACACGCAGTTGATTGACTTCCCCGCGATGGCCGGATTGTCTGGAGCCGGCGCTTTGGTCGCGATTTTGGGGTTCACTGATGATCATGGGCATGTTGCGGCCAAATGGCGACTTCTCGGACATTTCCTGGCAGCTGGCTGGGCCTTGTATTGGTTAGGCTCGGAAGTGCAAATATCACTGCTCGGTTGGCTGCTCGATTGGACGTGGTTTACCAGTTTGTTCTTTTCTATCTATCTCGTCTGGATGCTCAACCTGTACAACTTCATGGACGGAATTGATGGGTTGGCAAGTGTAGAGGCTATCACTGTCTGCTTGTCCGCTTGTCTCGTCTACTGGGTGAGTGGGCACCTAGAGTTGGCGTGGTTGCCTTTGTTGTTGGCCGGTGCTGTCTGGGGTTTTCTATGTTGGAATTTTCCTCCCGCCAGGATTTTTATGGGGGACGCCGGCAGTGGCTTTCTTGGATTGATTATTGGGCTGCTGACGATAATCGCGTGTGCTAAGGCCCCGGAATTACTCTGGTGCTGGCTGATTTTGTTGGGGGTGTTCATTGTAGATGCTACATGGACACTCGCGCAGCGCCTGCTTCGTGGGGATAAAATTTACGAGGCGCACCGAAGCCACGCTTATCAATATGCCTCTCGTCACTATGGAAGCCACAAGATAGTCGTCTATGGCGTATTGGCGATCAATCTGCTTTGGCTAGCGCCGCTTGCTCTCTTGACTGCAATCGGTGTGCTTCCTGGTGTCGTGGCGCTTCTCGTTGCTTATATTCCACTGGTGTTCATTGCTAAAAAATACAACGCCGGCATGTTGGAAGTTCCAGGATAACCGAGCGACTCCTCCGTGTTGGGTAGGTGACGAATCCTCAAGGGGGTAAACCGGGCCAGTCCTGTCTGGAAAGTAATCGATGACAGTCGTATATTTGCCGGTTATCTTGAAAGATAACGCATTGGATGCTGATTGAGCGCTGTTGAATAAATGAAATTATTCAAACTGATGGACGGTTTTTACGCAGGATCAAAGACTCGAAGTTTCGCAGTCAAGCGGTATACATTTCAAAATATTCAAAATTGAAAAGTCGTTTTATAGGATAAATTGCTCGGTATGAGGTCTTCGAAAAAATCGTTTGTCAGCTGCTTCCTGACAGGGTCGCGCCAGTTACTCTCGAACCCAAAAGCGGCCCTTCGGCCGCTATATCAGAAATTTCCTTTTTTGGCGAGTCTTCGAGTGCGAGTCGGGCTATTTTCGCGCAGGGTTCGTTCGTGTCTTTTTGCTGTGATTGATTCCAAGAACAATTTGGAGGCACTCCAGGCATTAGCGGAGCGTCGTTTTTCGTATGCCGTACCTCGCTTAGGTAGTGGCGAGCAACCGGCTGTCGATATATCAATCGTTACCTACAACAGCGGAAAATGGGTTGACGATTTCTTCGAGTCTTTGAAAGCGCAAAACTATCCTTGTGAAAAGCTGAATCTGTTTTTTGTAGATAACGGATCTTCGGATAATACGGTTGCTCAACTTGAAGGTTGGAAAACTCGTTGTGCCGACCTCTTTGGATGCTTCAGCATTACACAGGGAGAAAATATAGGGTTTGGCGCCGGGCATGATCGAGCCATTTCCCTGGGGTCGGCGGATTATTTTCTGGTGAGCAATATCGATATTCAGTTTTCGGTGGATGCGCTAGAAAAAGTTGTCGGCATGGCTTTAGCGTCAGGGCAGGACGATGTAGCGTCTTGGGAGATAAGGCAGGCGCCTTTTGAACACCCAAAATATTACGATCCGGTAACGCTCGAAACCAACTGGTCCTCACATGCTTGTATATTGATTCGTCGTGCTGCTTATGTTCAGGTAGGAGGGTATGAGCGTCAGATATTTATGTACGGGGAGGATGTCGAATTATCCTATCGATTCCGGTCCTACGGGTACCGACTTAAATATTGTCCTGGCGCGATGGTTTATCACTACACCTATGAGCACGAGAATCAGATAAAGCCGCTTCAATTTACCGGCAGCACTTTGGCGAATGCTTACCTGCGGCTGCGTTACGGCAATTTTATCGACAAGGTGGGTGGTATTGCATTGCAGTTTTTATTGCTGCTCAGGCCGCAGGTATATCCGGGATCCCGTCGAGATGTAGTGGGCAGTGTCTTCCGTTTGATAAAAAAGACACCTTGTTTCCTGGCGGGAAAAGGACTGCAAAAGAATGTCAGCTTTCCCTTCCGGGGGTTTGACTACGAAATGATCAGGGAAGGGGCTTTTTGGAATGTTGGCGAAACTTTTGTCGTGCAGCCGTTAGTCACTATTGTCACGCGCACTTATCAGAAGAGGGATGAGTTTTTGAGGCAGTCGATCATGTCGGTGCTCAATCAGACGTATCCTCATATTGAGCTGATTGTAGTTGAAGATGGAGGAGCGACAATGAAGTCGCTTGTCGAAAATACTCCGTTTTCTGAAGGGCGCAATGTACGTTTTTTCGGGTTGGAAAAAGTAGGACGCTCGGTAACCGGAAACTATGGTCTGGAAATGGCATCAGGCAAATACTGCATTTTTCTGGATGATGACGATCTGCTGTTTGCCGATCATGTGGAAGTTTTAGTTGCGGCTCTGCTACAGAATGAGGAAGCGGTGGCGGCCTATTCGCTGGCTATGGAAGTTGGTACGGTCAACGACAGTGGCGGGCGTTATGTAGAGCTTAGTTATGAAACGCCTGATTCGTTTAAGCAGCCATTTGATTATGAGGTGCTACTGGATCATAACTATATTCCGATTCAATCTATTATGTTTGAGCGTGAGTTGTATTTGGAGCGGGGTGGCTTCGAAACAGATATGAGCAACCTTGAGGACTGGAATCTCTGGTTGCGTTATGCTTACAGGAATAAATTTTTCTATGTTCCAAAGACCACCTCGTTGTTCCGAACTCCTGCACAGTCGGACGTGAGGGTTGCTCGCCACAAGCAGCTTCATGATGCCTATCTTGTCGCCAAGAGCCGCGCACTGAAGTCTTGCGAACGTTACCAGTGATTTTCTAGATTGGTTAGTCTTGGTGTCTAGGAGAAGCTGCCTTTTCAGGCAGCTTTTTTATTTTTGCGAATGGCTTGGCGCTCACGATTTAAATTTTTTGACTGGGTGCCGATAGGGTTTGGTCTTCTTGTGTTATGGCGCAGACGCTTGTGGTTTACCTATGAGATTCCCTCGCTTTGCGCCATAAACAATCGGGTAAAATTTGCGCGTTTCTTTGGGCCATGTGTCTACATCCGGCATACGTATTGCCAAGGGAAAACCCGTGTTTCTATGTCGTATTGAGTGATATCATCCGACAGAATATTGACCTCCATGATCATGGGCCAGTTGTCTGATTTTCAGTCGTCGGATTTGTCACGTAGGGCTGCAGGGCAAGGGGCTCAAACCATGCCATCGCTCCGACATGCTGCCTGGAAAGGTAGAGCCGGTTTTTATTCCGGCCACGGTTGTCACCGCCCCGCTGTCATGCGGTTTTGAGGAAGGAACAGTTTTGCCACGCCCTCTTTTCTATGCGACTAACGGTACTCTTGGAGTCAGTTGGTCTAATTTGCGGCGCAGCAGTGGAGCGGACTGTTTTTCCCAAGGAATCGTTTTCTCTCATGAATGGAATCCCCTGATTATGTACAGCTACACGCCGACGTACCTCGAACCGTACGCAGAGGAACGCGGTATTTTCCATCGAAGCTTCTGCTTTTTCTCCTTGGGTATGACCCCCACGCTCGCCGCTCGGTATGCGTGCCGACCTGCATTTTTTTTTGCTGAGGTTTTTGCTTGATGCGCCAGTTCTCTGCCAACCCATTGGAAATGTTCGTCAGTCTCTGGCGAAACGTTGCTCTGATCAAAGCGTCGACAATTCGGGAGGTGCTCGGCAGGTACCGCGGTTCTGCGATGGGGTTGCTTTGGTCGTTTTTTAATCCGTTGCTGATGCTCGCGGTTTATACTTTTGTATTCAGTGCCGTGCTTCGTGCCCGGTGGAGTGTGGACAGTGACTCGAAGACCGAATTTGCCCTCATCCTGTTTGCGGGGTTGATCATTTTCAACCTTTTTTCCGAGTGTATTAACCGCGCTCCTGGCCTGATTCTTGGCAAGGTCAATTTCGTGAAAAAAGTTGTTTATCCGCTTGAGATCCTTCCGGTGGTCGTGTTGGGTTCAGCGTTGTTTCATGCCGCCATCAGTCTCGGTGTATGGTTCATAGCCTACGGGATATTTTTCGGCATGCCACATGCAACGGCTTTTTACCTACCGCTGATCGTCATCCCTTTTATAATGTTCATCATGGGCGTCAGTTGGGCATTGGCTTCGCTGGGCGTTTACCTGCGCGACGTGTCTCAATTCATAGGTATTTTGACAACTGTTCTGATGTTCCTGAGTCCGATTTTCTATCCAGCGACTGCGCTTCCCGAGGCGTACCGTCATCTGCTGTACCTTAATCCGCTGACGCCAGCGATCGAGATGACCCGGGATGTTTTGTTCTGGGGAAAATTGCCGAATTTTGAAATATTGGGAATCTATTGGATCGCCACTACTTGCATTGCCTGGTTGGGTTTTGCCTGGTTCCAGAAAACACGTAAAGGATTTGCTGATGTCCTCTGAAGTCGCGATTAAGGTTGAGAACCTGAGCAAGTGCTACGAAATCTACGATCAGCCGCGTGATCGGCTCAAGCAATTTATTGTGCCTCGCCTACAGGCCACGGTACGTATGCAACCTAGTCGGTTCTACCGAGAGTTTTGGGCACTGCGTGATGTTTCCTTCGAAGTGAAGAGAGGCGAAACGGTCGGAATAATCGGTTGTAACGGCAGCGGTAAGTCCACTCTTCTGCAGATGATTTGTGGAACGCTGAACCCTACGACCGGCACCGTGAAAACCCATGGGCGCATCGCTGCTTTGCTTGAGTTGGGGTCGGGTTTCGATCCCGAGTTCACTGGACGCGACAACGTTTACATGAATGCCGCAGTCCTTGGGCTGGCGCGGGAAGAGATTGATCAACGTTTCGATGAAATCGCGGCTTTCGCGGACATCGGTGAATTTATCGAGCAGCCTGTCAAAAGTTACTCAAGCGGTATGGTGGTGCGATTGGCATTTGCCGTCCAAGCAATGATTGATCCGGACATCTTTATTGTCGATGAAGCGCTTGCCGTTGGCGACGAAAAGTTTCAACGTAAATGCTTTGCACGAATGGAAGAGCTGAAAAGCCAGGGCACCTCCATCTTGTTCGTGTCGCACTCGGCTTCGAGCATTATTGAACTGTGTGACAGAACCTTGCTACTCGACCATGGCACCCGGCTTATGTACGGTGCGGCACCTCAAGCGGTAAGGGCCTACCAAAAGCTTATTTATGCTCCACAGGCGGAATACAAAAGACTGGTTGAAGCCTACCTCGAAGCGGATAAAACTGGAGAAAACGTTGATCTCCAGAAAACCACCCAGAAACCTCGTGTTGTCTCCGTGGATGTGTCGGAGGATTCGTTTGATTCGGGACTGGTGCCTGAAACCACTGCAATCTATCCAACCCAAGGGGCCGAGATTACGTCGTTCTCGATACTTGATGCCGATGGACGTCAGGTGAATGTTCTGCAGGCTGGCAGCACTTATCATATGCAGGTAGCCGGCCATTTCAGCGAAAGTTTTGACGCAACGTTCTGGGGCATCCATATACGTAATGTTTCTGGCTCTGTTGTAACAGGTCAGCGTTTTCCTGAGGATGGTGCCTATTTTGAACCTGTGAGTGCGGGAAGTGACTTTAATATAAAGTTTTCTTTTCATATGAGCTTGCTGCCGGGCGTTTACTTTGTAGGAGGCGGTGTCTGGTCAAATCAGGAACCAAGCTGCGCTCATCGAATCATGGATGCGATCATGTTTCGAGTTGTATCCGAGGACAAGCTGAACTCATTCGGTTATGTGGATTTGATGGCGAGCGTACCTCAAGCGGAAGTTGGTCGGAAAGCTACGATTTAGCGGTTGGCTGTCGGCTAAAGGAACTAGCCGACCGCTCGACGCAACGCGACGAGTCAAAGGCGACGTTGTTGACTTGTGTAATGGAATAATGGACTCGGAAGTTTGATGCTGCGCTGCAGCATATTCATAAGGTTTATGACGTAAATGTTAAATATCAGTGAATGGCCACCAAGTGACGAAGCCGCAGTGTTCAACTATCTCCGCTGGAGTGGCTATCGTTCGGAGCAGCACAAGCTCTTGTACGTGAGCACACCAAAAGTCGCGTGTACATCCCTTAAATGGTGGTTTGCATCGTTGGTAGGCTGCTCGAAAGCGCTTAACGAGATCACTGATAGTGCAGAAAGCAACCCGGATCAAATCGTGCATGAGATGCACAGGGTCGCACCCACTGTCACGGGACTTGCTCCAGAGGCATTACATGAAGCCCTGACCTCGGACTCGTATTTCCGATTTGCTGTGGTTAGAAACCCGTACAAGCGAATATTTTCGGCGTGGCAGTCAAAATTGCTGTTGCAGGAACCACAACAGGTTGGGCCCTATCTTCAGCGAGATTTTTATCATCAGCCGTTGAAAGATGCGAAGGATATCTCCTTGGCGTTCGAGGGGTTTCTTGAGCACCTTGCCAGTCAGGAAGCGCCAACATTCTGGGATCAACACTGGACTCCTCAAGTCATGTTGTTGCGCCCTGATCTGATCAACTATAGCGTGCTGGCCAAAATTGAAGAGTCATCCCGGCTCAGTAAGGCATTGTCCGAGCACCTCGGTGAGTTCCTTCCTGACCCTTTTGCCGAGCGTCGCGCAAACGAAAGTCTGATTCCTTATCTTCCTGAGTTCGTCACAGAGCGCAGTGCCAGTCTGATCCGGAGTTTGTATGCTGAGGATTTTGCGGTATTGGGTTATGACACCGAGCCACCTAAAGCCAAGGAATCATTTACCCACGATGAGCTCATGCTTGCTTTGCGCGCGATCAAGCTGATCAGGGGGCGCCACAAATCCCTCGGAGAGCGCACTGCGCGAATTGTCACCCTGGGTCAGACAGTTGGCATGCTCGAGGGAAAGGTCGGGTCGCTGAATGCTTCGTTAGTCGAGGGTGCCACACAAATTACCGAACTTCGTCTTCTTGCGGGCAAGCGTGAAGCCGAAATTGCGAACCTCACGCGTCAGATCGATATTCTGAAGGCTCAGGTTGTTGGGGGCGAGGAGAAGATTTCCAGCCTGCAACAGCAAAGGGATTCTGAAGTTGCTGCGGTAAGGCAAGAACTGCAAAAAACTCATAACTCGCACTCCTGGCGTGTGACTTCGCCGTTGCGTAGAGCCAGTGTGCTGGCTCGCCGGACAATCCGCAGGCTGAGCAATACGTCCTTGGGTAAAGCTATCGAAGTCCTGAAAAAACGGCGCTCTCCCGCAGGTGAATCCTCGATTGAACTACTGAACGCCAGTGAGCTTTTCGATGAGAGTTACTACCTTTCCAAGAATCCCGATGTAAAAGATCAGGGTGTTGATCCACTCATGCACTATTTGATCGATGGGTGGAAGGAAGGGCGCAACCCCTCTGCGTTATTCAATACCGAAAAATACCTGCGTGATTATCCAGACGTTGCCGCTGCGGCTGTGAATCCATTGGTTCACTACCTTAAAAGCGGTAGTTTGGAAGGACGGTCTATTGCTGGTCACGCACGCACCTGGACGCGAAAAAAACGTGTAGAGGTGAAGGCCATACCTCGCGTTTTCAAACAGGTTGCTCCGGACGTTATCGCAGAGCAAGTTGAAGTTATTAAGAATTCTGGGTTGTTTGATGCTGATTACTATCTGGCAATGTATCCAGAGTTAAAGAATATTGGTCTGGAGCCTGTTCGACATTATTGTAGTTTTGGCTGGTTTGAAGGGAAAAATCCTTCCGATGACTTCGATACTGTCGGTTATCTTGAGATGTACAAGGATATCGCCGCCGCCAATATAAATCCGTTTTGGCATTACGTTGTTTCAGGTGCCTCGGAACAACGGATCGCGGTGCCGGGAGCGATGATCCGTTATGAAGATGATATAAATTTTGGTCGTGCTAAAAACAGCATAAAACTTTTTGCTCTTTATGTTTTGCCGCAGTGGGATAAGTTTCGCGAGGCGCGTGCCGCCTCCAAAGGCGGGGCTCAGTTACTGCCGAATGACTATCTTGGATTTTATGATCCACTGGATAGCCAAGTTTTGGCCAAGCAGGTGGGACTGGCCAAAGCCCATGGATTGTACGGTTTTTGTTTCGAGTGGAATAGCAGCGAAGGCATTGAAGATAAGCGCCAGCCAGTAGACGTTTTTCTTGATCATAAAAACATTCAATTTCAGTTTTGCGTGAAAATTTCAGAGCAAGAAAAAAAAGTGCCGGTACGTTTGCGTGAGGCTGTTCGCGATCGGCGATATCTGCGTATTGATGGACGTCCTGTCGTTGTAATCGAGTGCTCGGGACGCAACAATTTCGATGTGATCAATGAGCTACACGATCAACTCGTCCAACATGACATTGATGTGTATCTGATCGTTCAGTCGACACAGATTAATGAAACGGTGTGGAGCGAAAAGCTCTCATCGCTATGTGATGGCGTTCTGGAACTGCCAGTAGAGCCTGTTTCAGGTGAGATTGGCACTTTTGCTCCACAGCGTAAGAATGGTATATCCGCTGTTCCTTACTCGGTAATTGTGGCCAATGGCATTACACGAGCGGAAAACGCTCAATCACATTCGTTTCCGGTTTTTAACGGTATTACTTTGGCCAGAGATGAATCTGCATATGATGCAAATTCCCCGCTGGTTTATACTCGATTTTTAGCGCGCGAGTACCGTCGTTGGCTGGATGCGACAATAAAAAGTGCTAAGAATACACACTCCGAAGATCGGCAGTTGGTGTTCGTGAATGCTTGGAATGACTGGAGTCGTGGACTGTTTCTAGAACCTGACAAAATTGCAGGTTTTGGTCGCGTTAACGAGACGAGTCGTGCGTTGTTGGACATCAAGTCAGCGACGTTGATGCCGAAAGTTTCGGTTGTTGTGCCAAATTACAATCATGAACGTTTTCTGCGTAAGCGTTTGGATAGTATTTATGGCCAAACGTACAAGAATTTTGAAGTTATCTTGATGGATGACTGCTCGTCTGATCAAAGTCGCTCGATATTGAATGAGTATGCACAGCGGTTTCCGGACGTAACCGTCACATTGTTCAACGAGAACAATTCTGGTGGCGTGTTCAGGCAATGGGCGAAGGGTATCAAGGCAGCAACGGGGGATCTTGTCTGGGTTGCCGAGAGCGATGATTACTGTGACGAAAACTTTCTTCAGGCTCTTGTTCGCTGCTTCGATGATGAAGCCGTCATGCTCGCCTATGCACGCTGCGAATTCGTCACCAGTGATGAGGTCGTCCAAGAGGGTGAGTTCCACAAGTATGTCAGTGACCTGGAATGCGCAGAGAAATGGACAGAATCGTACGTAGATACCGCTCACAGTGAAGTGCGTTATGCACTGGGGATTAAAAATACGATTCCTAACGCTAGCGGTGTCGTTTTCAAGCGGCCGATAGATTTACCGTTGCTTGATGATGAGGCCTGGCTCTCCATGCGAGTAGCGGGTGACTGGGTTTTTTACCTTCATCTCATTCGCGGAGGCAAAGTCGCTTACTCGGTCGAGGGGACGAATTTTTTCCGCCGTTACGTCGGCAGTGCTGCAGAGCTTACCTATAAGCGAGAAGTCTTTTATCGAGAACTCGGGATGGCAAGCCAGACAGTACAGGCTCTGTACAACGTCCCCCTTTCGGTTCTTGAAATGTGTGAAGAGAGTAGCCAGCGACTTTACGATATTAACGTTGGGAACTCACAACAAGAGTTCTACGCGTGGTATGGGCGCGATGCTATCTCTGAGGCTCGCGCCAATCGCACTCCGAACATCATGGTTTCAACGATTGGCTTTTACCCGGGTGGTGCGGAAATCTTGCCAATCCGCCTAGCGAACGAATTTAAGCGCCAAGGTTTTTCGGTGCTTCTGCTGAGTGCCGGACTTACAGCGCGAGAGGACGGCGTTCGCCGTATGCTACGTGCGGATGTTCCGCTCGTCGAAACGAACGACCTTCATGAGGTGAAGTCGCTTATTCACGAGTTCGGTATAGAAGCCTTGAACAGCCATCAATGGCATACGCAGAAGTATCCAATAAGTCTTCCTGGCGTATTTTCGGAGTTGGGTTCTCACGTTGCTTCCTTGCACGGAATGATCGAGCACGGTGAAGCCTTCGCTGTAACTCATGAACAGCTCAAGGCGGCAAATAGTGAGGTGACTACGTGGGTTTATACAGCTGAAAAGAATATCGTTCCTTTCGCTAATCTTTCTATCTGTGAGAAAGACCCTGAACGTTTCGTCAAAGTACCTAATGGCTTGCAGCCCCCAGCCGTGGTAGCTATCGAACGTGAGCAGTTGGGCATTGCGCAGGACGCTTTTGTACTTTGCTGTGTGAGTCGGGCAATACCTGACAAGGGCTGGGATGAGACCATACAGGCAGTAGCTTTGGCGCGTAACCTTTCGGGAGTCGACATACGTTTGTTGCTGGTCGGTAATGGACCTGTATACGACGAATATTGCCGTGTTGGGGCTCCTGATTTCGTCTGCTTGACGGGATTCAGTGATAACTCGGTCGGACATTATGCCGCGGCGGACATGGGGATTATGCTCACCAAGTTCAAGTCCGAGAGCTTCCCTCTGACAATTGTTGACTGCCTTTTCGCGGGCAAGCCATATATCGCATCCGATGTTGGCGATATTCGAAACATGCTGACGATAGGCGATCAGATGGCCGGTGAGGTAATCGTACTTGAAGACTGGGAGATCCCTATTGAGCATACTGCGAAAGTAATCGCCGATTTTGCCAGCAAAAAAGCAAGGTATGACGAGGTGCTGGGGTTGGTGAAAGAGGTCTCCAGTCGCTACCGAATCGACGCAGTTGCAGGACAATACATTCGTTTGTTCGAACGTGACATCAAAGCCCGCCGGGAAGAGCGAGCTGGCGACGAGTCTGCTTTGGTATCGCCGCCTGCTGTGTAGACGGCGATTAAGGGCTTGCCTTAGGCATGAAGGAGGTTCCACAGTTTGAGCTGGTCAGGCTGTGGAGCGCTTCGCGTCGTCTCATAGGCTCCTTTTGTGCTACATGGCCTGTCACTGCCCCTTTTTTCGCAAAGCTTTGAAACAGCTGATTATCGCAGGGCTACGTCAACTGCTCATCCGACAGCAAATCGAGCCTTTGAAGCATTGGAGATTAATGTTGAAAATATCCGAGAACACCTCCACCTCGAGAGCAATGCGGTCGGTGGTATTGGGCGGTCGCGGCTTCATCGGTACCCATCTGATCGAGGCATTGCTCGATCAAGGGCATACTGTGCGCTGCTTTGATCGCCCTAACGTCGTAGCGTTAGGAGATTCACACACCACCGATACACGTTTTGAGTTGTATGAGGGTGATTTCACCAGCGAGGCTGATATAAGCGAAGCGCTACGAGACTGCGACATTTGTTATCACTTGGTATCGACTACGCTGCCTAAATCATCGAACGCGGATCCGGTTTTTGATATCGAAAGCAATCTGGTTGGAACCATTCGCTTGCTGAATCTTGCCGTCGAGGCCGGTATCAAGAAGATTGTTTTCGTGTCATCGGGAGGAACCGTTTATGGGGATCCCGTTCAGGTACCTATCTCTGAAACGCATCCTACAGACCCGGCTTGTTCGTACGGAATTGCGAAGCTGGCAATCGAGAAATACCTGGCCCTTTTTCATCGCCTGCATGGTCTTGATTACACCGTCTTGCGATTGGCAAATCCATATGGAGAAGGGCAGCGGACACATTCAAGTCAGGGGGCTGTTGCGGTTTTTCTCGGTAAAGTATTGCGTGGTGAGCCTATTGAGATCTGGGGCGACGGGTCGGTGGTTCGTGACTACATCCACGTAGCGGATGTTGTTCAAGCGTTGCTAGCGTCTATTGAGCGCTCAACGGATGAACACGTGTTCAATATCGGCTCCGGACATGGACACAGTTTGAATGAGTTGCTGGATGCGATTGAAAAAATCACGGGACGTGTAGCTGATCGGCAGTACCAGGCTGCACGAGGGTTTGATGTGCCTGTAAGTGTTTTGTGTATCGAGCGAGCGAAGCGTTCGCTGGGATGGGCGCCCGCCGTCAGCTTCGAGCAGGGACTCAAGCAGTTTGTAGCATGGTTGGAGGAGAGTCCTTCCTCGCGAATTGCTTGACAGTCGGACGTCGATTCGCGGTGCAGCCAGACAATCGATTCAACCCGTTGTGGAGTCAACGGGTTGTTTTATTTCCAGCGCAAAAATATTCGCAACAGATTGCTGATGGCAGAAATTTTTTCAGTGTTGTTGCCGGCGGGTGTGGCAGATTTAGTGCATTGCGGTTCGCGGTGCTTATCTTGCAGGAGTAATGGCTTTAATAAGGGTTCGATCATCTTCGCATGCGCTGTCGGATCATAGTGATGATCGCTGGGATCGGGATTGCGGAGGGATTCTTTCAGACAACCCGTCTCATCAGTGGAAAGCGTGTCGAAATTCAGGTGGTTTATGCCTTCTTCAAGACAGAAGGCTTCCATCATTGAGTTGAATCTGATCGTCAACCGGGTTCTTTGAGACAGGGAGGCAGTTACTTCCTTTCTCAAGTTGGCAACATCGCCCCATTGCATATCGTCGCGGATAGTGGGGAGCGGAGTGCTGATACAGATTACCTGATTTGTTTTAGCAATCTGCTGCAAAAAGTTCTGGTAGTTACCAACGGCCTTCTCAAGCATTCGCTCCACCGAGCTACCATGCTTTTGTGCTCGGTACCAGATTACAAAGCCGGTATCGACTTCTCCCAGCATCACTATGACTGTTTTCGCGGTAGTCGTTTGCAGCGCAGCAAGGTATTGCGGCATGGCTTGAGTAACGGCATTAGGATTCTGCAATCCGGATACAGTTGCACCGCCCACTGATGTCACTTCGAATACATGGTCGGGAAATAGATCTCTCATGTGTTCTGAGCTGAATACCAAAGCGTGAGAGTCGCCGAGCACAAGTACAGAGTTCATTGTCTGGATGGATCCTGATGGGGGTTTCTTTGAGATCACCCGATAGCGGCTAGCTGTCGCGGATGACTCGAACCAGGGAGGCCAGCATGTGGCATGCAGGATGCGATGTGTTGGCGATCCCTGGGTCCGTTTACTCAAGGCCGGAATTTTCCGGATACGCTTCTGGCGAGCGAGCTGGCATGTATACGCAATTCGGGGACGGCTGTGGCTTCCCAGAGCCCGGCTTTGAGCATTGGGCCGACGTAACTCAGCCATGAGAGTGCTTTCCCGTCTTTGCACTGCACGCAGAGGCTGTCGTCGACTAGCAAACCCAAACCAAGATCGTCGACAGCAATCAGCCCGTCTCTTATCAATTGTTGAATCAGAGGCTCGTCAATCATGCCTGGATTGGAATTAGGTCCCGTACAGTTGATGATGCGATCAATCTGCAATTGCTCCGTATCACGATGACCGCGCCGCTGCAGAGTAATCAGCGTTTTTCCATCGAATGTTTCCATCGAGCGGATACGCCCGGCTAACGGTATGATTTTTTTCTGTTTCACTGCATCTGCGAAGAACTCATGCGTTTGCGGCGCTACACGATGGCGATGAACATCCCAATAGGGTTGCAGATGACGGAGAAACCTCTTGCGCTCAGTCGTCGGCAGGCGAGCCCACAGACGGGAAGTGATCGGGCGTATCGCAGCAACAACATCGCGCCAATTCAGTCCGAGCGTTTTGCCCGCTTCTACTTGCGATTTGAGGACGCGCAGGTAACTCAATACGGTGGGGGCAGCATTCAGCATTTCATCACGACAGGGTATTGGTGCCTGCAATCCGCCCTTGTTTGCCCTGTGGGACAGTGGCAACAATCCTCGCCGCGACAGCAAATATATCCGACTGCCGTCGTTCACCTTTCCAAGGCTGGAAATGACGTCCAGAGCCGTGAGGCCGCTTCCGATCAGGAGCACCGATTCACCTTGTTGTTCCATGGCGCTGACTGATCCGCTCCAAGGATTTGCGATGTAGTGCGGTGACTCCACCAGGCTTGCCAGCGCAGCGGGCGTGCGCGGAGGGAAATGGCCAAAAGCCAGAATCACGTGATCGGCAAGGATTCTCTCACCCGAAGACAATTCAATCTGCGCTCCTTGATCTTGCGGTTTGAGCGATACCACTTCCGCACAGATACGTACTACATCGGTAGGGCGCCCGAAGTCTTTTTCTGCATCTTCCAGGAGTGAAGCAAGATAGTCGCCGTACAACTTTCTGGATACGAACGAACTGGAGGTTGTATCAGGTGCCCGGACCTGGCAGTAGCGCAGAAACGAGTCGGGATCATCGACAAGGGCGCTCATATTGCCTGCAGGAACATTCAGCAAGTGTTTTGAACTGCTGGTGCCATAAGCAAGACCCCGCGCAACTGCGCCAGATCGATTGATGATGATCAGTCGGGTGTCTTCGGCGGCAGAGCGCAGAAATTCGATGGCGGCCACAGTGCCACTGAATCCGGCACCGATAATGACTAGAGTTTTCATTAGCGTGATGGCTTGTTGATGAAGTCGATAATACGCCGGGCGGCAGTTTGCAGATCATCTTCCAGTGTGTTGATTACTATCTGCGGATCTTCCGGTGGCTCATAGGCCGAGTCGATACCCGTGAAGTTGGCAATCAGTCCCTGACGGGCTTTCTTGTACAGGCCTTTCGGATCCCTGCGTTCACATTCATTGAGGGGAGTATCGATGAATACCTCAACGAAGTTTTCTGCGCCGATGACTTCGCGGGCCAACGCGCGGTCACGTTTGAACGGAGAGATGAATGCGGTGATAACGATCAATCCTGCATCAATGAAAAGCTTGGCGACTTCGGAAATGCGTCGTATGTTTTCGATGCGATCCTTGTCGCTGAATCCCAGATCATGGCAAAGACCCAATCGGACATTGTCACCGTCGAGGAGGTAGGTATGACGGCCTTCATTGCAAAGCGCCAGCTCCAAGGCATTGGCAATGGACGACTTACCCGCTCCGCTGAGTCCTGTGAGCCAAATGACAGTAGGTCGCTGATTTTTAATGAGGCTGCGGCGCTCTGCGTTCACTGCGGTTGTGTGAGCTACAAGATTTTCGGACATGTTTTCTCATTAAGCACTGAAAATTGGAAAATGATGTGGGCTTGATGGACGGAGATGCCTGCACGAGCGGTGCGGCCTCCGGTTCCGTGCTTTCATGATCTTTGCCGTGTGTTGATGAAGTGGATCGGCAGGCGAAGGGAGTTCGCAAATCTGAGAGCGCTTTACATTTTCGGTAATGGTGGATTGTAGCCATGCACCCGGCAAATTGCTCGTGCAGAATCGGCCGGAGTCGGTCGATTCAGTGCCAGGGTTGACATGGCGCAATCAACTATTCAGATGATCATTCAAATATTGGGAGTAGAATGCCAGCCTCGACTGCTGAAGGAGGGAGCTGCGTGCTCCGATGGGTGAATGGATAAGGTGCGGACGGTCTTGTTGGGGTTGCCTCGCAAACAAAAACGTTTGTTGCAGGTGCTTACCGATGTCGTGTTGGTTTGGGTCGCTTTATGGCTGTCTTTCATTGTACGTCTGGGCGTCGATGATATGTATAACCCGATCAATGCTCATATATGGCTCTTCGCATGTGCGCCAGTTATTGCGATCCCGTTTTTTATACGCTTTGGCATGTACCGCGCTGTCATGCGCTACTTTGGAAACGACGCACTTATCGCGATCGTCAAGGCGGTCAGTCTTTCCTCATTGATTCTGGCTGTAGTTGTGTTCTGGTACAGCAATCATGAATCTGTTGTTCCTCGTTCGATCGTTTTCAACTATTGGTGGTTGAGCATGGTCATCATCGGTGGCCTGCGTTTGTGTCTGCGACAGTATTTCATGGGCGATTGGTTCACGGCTGCGCAACACGTACCATTTGCAAGTCGCAATGATGGCTTGACAAAAGTTGCCATTTATGGGGCGGGGGTTGCGGGTAATCAGCTTGTAGCAGCGCTTCGCATGGGGCGGGTCATGCGCCCGGTCGCATTTATTGACGATGATCCCGGAATTTCTGATCGGTCGATTTCCGGACTTCAGGTCTATAAACCCAAACACATACAACAAATGATTGATGTGACCGGGGCACAAGAGATTCTTCTAGCTTTGCCATCATCTACCCGCGCACGACGTCGGGAAATTCTGAATGTTCTCGAAGGGTTTCCCCTGCATGTTCGCAGTGTGCCCAATTTCACCGATCTTGCCAGCGGTCGCGTCAAGGTTGAGGATATTCAGGAAGTCGATATTGCTGACTTGCTGGGACGCGATTCAGTTCCCGCGCAATCAGACCTGCTCGCTCGCTGCATTCACGGCAAAACCGTCATGGTCACCGGCGCCGGGGGATCGATTGGTTCGGAGTTATGTCGGCAGATCTTTGCGTTACGGCCTACGATTTTGATTTTGTTCGAGCACAGTGAGTTCAATCTCTACAATATTCTGTCAGAACTGGAGCAGCGGGTTTGTCGGCAGTCGGTCTCTATCAGATTGTTACCGATCCTCGGTTCAATTCGTCATCAAGAAAAGTTGTTGGATGTCATGAAAACATGGAAAGTCGAGACGGTTTACCATGCGGCGGCCTATAAGCATGTACCTATGGTTGAGCACAATATTGCCGAAGGTGTGCTGAACAATGTGATCGGAACGCTCAACACAGCCCAGGCAGCTTTGCAGTCTGGTGTATCGAACTTTGTGCTGATCTCTACGGACAAGGCCGTTCGCCCGACCAATGTAATGGGCAGCACTAAACGTCTAGCCGAGTTAACTTTGCAGGCTTTGAGCCGTGAGATTGCGCCTGTGCTGTTCGGAGACAAGTCCAATGTTTCCCGCGTCAACAAAACTCGTTTCACAATGGTGCGGTTCGGCAATGTGCTAGGTTCCTCCGGCTCTGTGATTCCGTTGTTCCACAGCCAGATCAAATCGGGCGGACCGCTGACGGTCACGCATCCCAAGATCACCCGCTACTTCATGACCATCCCCGAAGCCGCACAGTTGGTCATCCAGGCCGGTTCTATGGGGCAGGGCGGGGATGTCTTCGTTTTGGATATGGGTGAGCCGGTAAAAATCGTCGAACTGGCGGAGAAAATGATTCACCTGTCCGGACTGAGCATCCGATCGGAGCGCAATCCTCAGGGCGACATCTCCATCGAGTTCACCGGTTTGCGTCCAGGCGAGAAGCTGTACGAGGAGTTGCTGATCGGTGACAACGTAGCAGCTACGTCGCATCCCATGATCATGAGCGCCAATGAGGATCATCTTCCTTGGGAGGTCCTGAAAGCCCGGTTGAGCGAGCTGCTCAAAGCCGTCGAATCCGACGACTACACCCGCGTCCGCCAACTCCTGCGCGAAACCGTCTCCGGCTACACCCCCGATGGCGAAATCGTTGACTGGATCTACCAGCAACGTCGTCTCGAGCCGTGATTGTTTCACATCCTGTAACGCTCGCATTTTTGACTTCGCTCCATCATGACCTACGTTTGGAGAGCAGCTTCGGAAAAGCTGCTTTCTAAAACGATGATGGAGCGTCACTTATGCGTACCGGTTATTTCTACTCGCTGATTTTTGCTTTCCTCACCAGCGCCTCGATCGCTGCGATTGCTGCGCCTGTAGCGCCCACCGAGACAACAAAGGCGCCTTTGCTGATGGATGCGGCTGCGCCCTCGGCAAGCGCGAAGATCGATCTCAACGGCGCGGATGCGGCGACGTTGCAGAAGGAGTTGGCGGGTGTGGGTGAGGCGAAGGCGCAGGCGATTGTTGCGTATCGCGATACAAACGGGCCGTTCGCGTCGGTGGATGAGTTGCTGGAAGTGAAGGGGATTGGCAAGGCGATTCTGGATCGCAATCGTGAAAAGCTGGAAGTGAACTAAGCTGACAGTTCAACGCCGAGAGGCCGGTCATTGACCGGCCTTTTTATTGGGTGCTGATCGGGTGGATGCCTGAACGCTGAAAATTACGGATATCATATTGCGCCTTGATTATGCCTATAATAATTTCCATCGGGACTGATTCAGCAGCCTAATCGCAGCACACCGATGCATGTCGAATTTTGAATTGATAAGGGGTAACCACGGTATGAACCAACGTCGAGTCGTCGTCACGGGCATGGGCCTGGTTTCACCCTTGGGCAGTGATGTTGAAATTGTCTGGCAGCGTTTGCTGGCCGGTCGTTCCGGGTTGCGCAACTTGCCCGATGCGGTTGTGGCTGATCTGCCGACCCGGGTCGGCGGCAGTGTGCCGACGGTGGAGGAGGATGCCGAGGCCGGGTTTGATCCGGATCGTGCGACGCCGCCCAAGGAACAGAAGAAGATGGATCGCTTCATCATGTTTGCCATGGAAGCGGCGCGGCAGGCGCTGGAGCAGGCCGGTTGGCATCCAGCGGACGCTGAAAGCCAGGAGCGCACTGCGACGATCATCGGCTCGGGTGTCGGTGGTTTCGGTGCGATTGCCGATGCGGTGCGTACCACCGACAGCCGTGGTCCTCGGCGTTTGTCGCCGTTCACCATTCCATCGTTTCTAGTCAATCTCGCGGCCGGTCATGTGTCGATCCAGCACGGCCTCAAAGGGCCATTGGGTGCTCCGGTTACCGCATGTGCCGCCGGGGTTCAGGCGATCGGCGACGCAGCGCGGTTGATTCGCGCAGGTGAGGCGGACATCGCCGTATGTGGCGGTGCGGAGGCATCGATCGATCGCGTCAGTCTCGCTGGTTTCGCGGCGGCGCGGGCGTTGTCCAGCGGCTACAACGACACCCCTGAGAAAGCCTCACGTCCTTTCGACAGTGGGCGTGATGGTTTCGTGATGGGCGAGGGCGCTGGTTTGTTGGTGATCGAATCGGTCGAGCATGCGATGGCACGCGGTGCGACGCCGTTGGCCGAACTGGTCGGTTACGGCACGACCGCTGATGCATATCATCTTACCGCCGGGCCGGAAGATGGCAGTGGCGCTCGCCGGGCGATGCAATTGGCACTGGCTCAGGGCGGTGTGACGCCGGAGCAGGTGCAGCATCTCAACGCCCATGCGACGTCGACGCCGGTTGGCGATTTGGGCGAGTTGGCGGCGATCAAGGCGTTGTTTGGCACGCAGAACAAGATCGCCGTAACGTCGACCAAATCCGCTACCGGTCATTTGCTCGGCGCGGCCGGCGGGCTGGAGGCGATTTTCACGCTCCTGGCGATTCGGGATCAGGTAGTGCCACCAACGCTCAACTTCGAAAACCCGGATCCGGCGAGCGAAGGGGTAGACATCGTGCATGGCGAGGCGCGCTCCATGTCGATCGAATATGCCTTGTCCAACGGCTTCGGTTTTGGCGGGGTCAATGCGAGCGTGTTGTTCAAGCGCTGGGAAGCTTAATCGCTCGATTGCTTGAGATGCTCACGGGTGACGTCGAGGATGCGCTGGGCGAAGTCGGCATCCGCGACGCTGCGTGACAGCAGAAGAGCGCCGGCCAGGGTCGCCATGATGACAATGCTGCGATCGGCGCTGTTCTCGCCTTCGAGCGTGGCCTGAATTTGTTCGAGTCGAGCATTGAGGACTTCGTCGCTGGTGGGGCTTGGCTGGCCCCGCAGGCCCAGCTCTGAAGATATGGTCAGCAGCGGGCAACCTTCGTGGGGCGAGGTCTGATGCCACTCTGACAGGTAGGTGTCGATAAAGACTTGCAGCGGGTTTTCCTGCGCGAAGATCTCTTCGCACAGGCCCGCGACTTGCTCGCCGGCCTCTTGCAGGGCTTTTTCGACCAGCTCTTCCTTGGATTTGAAGTGCGAGTAGAAACCGCCATGGGTCAAGCCCAAGGCTTTCATCAAAGGCTGCAGGCCGGTGGCGCCGATACCGTCCTTGCGAAATCGCGCGGAAGCTTCCTTGATGATGCGCTGATGGGTCTGGGCTTTGTGATCTGGCGAGTAACGCATGTGGAGCTCTCCGCGACGATGCTGCCATCTTAACCACGGAAGATTAAATGGTGACTGTACTTCTAAAATCTAAACAGCCTGCGGGTAAGTCCGATTGTGCTGAAAAAACAAACCCCGCCATTGCGGCGGGGTTGGTATCAGCGGTCTTGTGCATCCTTGGCATCCGCTTCGGCATTGCGCTGTGCGACGCGCTTGCGTTCTTCATCGGTCAGTTCGACCTTGTTGGCGGTGTCGCGCAACATCATCAATCCGCCGACAATCGAGCCGATCGCAACGACCAGAATCAACCAGGCATACCAGGGCATAACGGCTCTCCTTAATGGCAGCTCGACGGGCGAGGACTTCGCCGTGCGATGCTGCATACCACCTTTGAGCGAAACGACTTCGCAGTGGTTCCATTCTAGGCCGCTTATGCCCGGCACACCCGAACCGTGTTACAGACCGGTCAACATGGCATCCGCCGGCGCATCGGCGCGCAGTTGCCCGGTGAGCATGAAGTAGCAGAACCCCACCGCCATGAAACCGAGGAAAATCACCCCAATCAGCGTGTTGAACCACGCCATCGCCACCAGGCACACCACCGCCAGCACCAGCGCGATCAGCGGAACCAGCGGATAACAAGGCGCGCGGAAAGTACGTTCCAGATTCGGTTCCGATTTACGCAGTTTGAACAGGCTGAGCATGCTCATGATGTACATCACGATCGCGCCGAACACGGCCATGGTGATCATCGCGGCGGTGAGTGTCATACCGCCGAGGTTGATCAGACCGTCGCTGTAGATCGCCGCGATGCCGATAAGGCCGCCAGCGATGATTGCGCGGTGCGGGGTCTGGAAGCGCGACAGTTTTGCCAATGAGGCGGGCAGGTAACCGGCGCGGGCGAGGGCGAAGAATTGCCGCGAATAACCAAGGATGATGCCGTGGAAACTGGCTACCAGGCCGAACAGGCCGATCCAGACCAGCATGTGCAGCCAGCCGGAGTTGTCACCGACCACGGTTTTCATCGCCTGCGGCAGTGGGTCGTTGATGTTGGACAAGGTGCGCCAGTCGCCGACGCCGCCCGCGAAGAACATCACGCCCATGGCCAACAGCACCAGGGTCAGGATGCCGCTGATGTAGGCTTTCGGGATCGTGCGTTTCGGGTCCTTGGCTTCTTCGGCGGCCATGGCGGCGCCTTCGATAGCGAGGAAGAACCAGATTGCAAACGGGATCGCCGCGAACATCCCGGCAATCGCCGGCGCGCCGAAGACGTCGGAACCGGCCCAGCCATTCAGGGCAAAGTTGCTGAAGCTGAACGCCGGTGCGACCACGCCCATGAACACCAGCAACTCAGCCACCGCCAGCACGCAGACGATCAGCTCGAACGTCGCGGCCAGTTTCACGCCGAGAATGTTCAGGCCCATGAACACGATGTACGCGCCGACCGCCGCGTGTTTCGGGTCCAGCGCCGGAAATTGCACATTGAGATACGCGCCTATCGCCAAAGCAATCGCCGGCGGGGCGAAGACGAATTCGATCAGTGTGGCCAGTCCGGCGATCAATCCACCTTTTTCGCCAAACGCGCGACGGCTGTAGGCAAATGGCCCGCCGGCATGGGGAATCGCGGTGGTCAGTTCGGTGAAACTGAAGATGAAGCAGGTGTACATGGTCGCGACCATGAATGAAGTCACCAGAAAACCCAGCGTACCGGCCACGCCCCAGCCGTAGCTCCAGCCGAAATATTCCCCGGAAATCACCAGCCCCACGGCAATGCCCCACAGGTGCAACGTGCCCAGCGTGGGTTTGAGTTGTGTGTTCATGCGCTTGCTCCCTGAAGGATTGGAAAGCTTCGGGGAGGGCGTGTGCAGTGGGCGTGCCATTACGCTGAAACAAGTCGTAATGAGTCCAAAGCTGTCGCAGCGGGGATGTTCGCAGCTGGATGAGCGTTTTTTGTGCGCCAGTTGGGAGCAGCGGAGTCTGTTATGCCGCCTTCGCGGGCAAGCCCGCTCCCACAGGGTTCTGCGTCGTCCGCTGAATTTGATTCCAGCGCATAACCTGTGGGAGTCGGGCTTACCCGCGATGAGGTCCGACCTGACGCTGCAAAAACCTGCTGTAAAGCCCGCATAAACCCACTCTTTACGCTTTCTTTATGACCCACGCCGCGCCTCGCTCTCGTTCCTTTACAGCCTCCTTCCCGACAATCCCTCCACACACGGCAATACGCCGTTATACGGAGATCTTCCATGAGCGTTCTGGACGGGGTGTCACTGCTGTTGGCAGTGGGGCTGTTCATTTATCTGTTGGTTGCGCTGTTGCGCGCGGACCGGAACTAGGAGCGGCTATGCACAGTTATGACTATTGGCTGATCCTCGGGTTTTTTGCGCTGGTTCTGCTGCCGGCGCCGTTCCTTGGGCGCTTCTATTACAAGGTGATGGAGGGCCAGCGCACCTGGCTGACGCCGATTCTCGGCCCGGTCGAGCGCGGTTGCTATCGCCTTGCCGGGGTCGATGCGCAGGCGGAGCAGAGCTGGCAGAAGTACACGCTGGCGCTGCTGGCGTTCAACCTTGCCGGTTTTCTGCTGCTGTTTGCGATTCTGCTGTTTCAGGATCACCTGCCGCTGAACCCGCAAAACCTGCCGGGCCAGGAATGGACCCAGGCGTTCAACACCGCGGTCAGTTTCATGACCAACACCAACTGGCAGTCTTACAGTGGCGAAGCGACCCTCAGCTACCTGAGCCAGATGGTCGGTCTCACCGTGCAGAACTTCGTCAGCGCCGCCACCGGCCTGGCCGTGCTGGTCGCGCTGTGCCGTGGCATCGGCCGTAAGTCGGCGCAGACCCTCGGCAACTTCTGGGTCGACATGACCCGCGCCACCCTCTATGGCCTGCTGCCGCTGTGCCTGCTGCTGGCGCTGTACCTGGTCTGGCAGGGCGTGCCGCAAACCTTCGCCCAGTATGTAAATGCCGTGACCCTGCAAGGCGTCGATCAGGTGATCCCGCTCGGCCCGGCCGCCAGTCAGATTGCGATCAAGCAGCTGGGCACCAACGGTGGCGGTTTCTTCGGGGTCAACTCGGCGCATCCGTTCGAGAACCCGACCGCGTGGAGCAACCTGTTCGAAGTCGCTTCGATCATTCTGATCCCGGTGGCGCTGGTGTTCACTTTCGGCCACTACGTCAAGGATCTGCGCCAGAGCCGCGCGATCATCGCCTGCATGCTGGCGTTGTTCCTGATTGGCGGCGCGACGTCGTTGTGGGCTGAGTATCAGCCGAATCCGACCCTGAACAATGCCGCCGTCGAGCAGACCGCGCCGCTGGAAGGCAAGGAAGCGCGCTTCGGTACCACCGCGACGGTGCTGTGGTCGGTGACCACCACGGCGGCGTCGAACGGCTCGGTCAACGGCATGCACGACAGCCTCAACCCGCTCAGCGGCATGGTCGCGCTGGTCAACATGATGGTCGGCGAAGTGATCTTCGGCGGTGTCGGCGCCGGGCTCTACGGCATGTTGCTCAACGTGCTGATCGCGGTGTTCCTCGCCGGTCTGATGATCGGTCGGACGCCGGAATACCTCGGCAAGAAGCTTCAAGCGCGTGAGGTGCAATTGCTGGTGGTAACGCTGCTGGTGATGCCGGTCGGCGTGCTGGTGCTCGGCGCGATTGCCGCCACGGTTCCCAGCGCTGCGGCAACCATCAGCAACCCCGGCGCGCACGGTTTCAGTCAGTTGCTCTATGCCTACACCTCGGCGAGCGCCAACAACGGTTCGGCGTTCGGTGGCCTGAGCGCGAACACGCCGTTCCACAACCTGATGCTCGGCCTGGGCATGTTGATCGGCCGTTTCGGCTACATCCTGCCTGTGCTGGCGTTGGCCGGTAGCCTGGCGATGAAGAAAAGCGCACCGGTCGGCCAGAACAGCTTCCCGACTCACGGCCCGCTGTTCGTGACCCTGTTGACCGTGACCATTTTGCTGGTGGGCGGCCTGACGTTCCTGCCGACGCTGGCGCTCGGTCCTGTCGCCGAACATTTAAGTATGGGCTTCTAAGGAATCCATCATGAATATGCCTGCAATCAAACCCGCCGCCGTCAAGGCGCCGGAACAAGCCAAAACCGCGATCTCGGCCCTGTGGCGTCCGGCGCTGGTGCAAGCCTTCGTCAAGCTCGACCCACGTCAACTGGCGCGTTCGCCAGTGATGCTGGTGGTCGAACTGACGGCGATTTTCACCACCGTGCTGTGCTTCCTTCCGGATGCCGACGTGCCGACCTTCGTCGCCGCGCAAATCGCTCTGTGGCTGTGGTTCACCGTGCTGTTCGCCAACTTCGCCGAAGCCTTGGCCGAAGGTCGTGGCAAGGCCCGCGCCGACAGCCTCAAGGCCGGCAGCGAAGGCCTCAGCGCCCGCTGCCGCCAAGCTGATGGCAGCTTCAGGATTGTCCCCGCCGCCAATCTGCGCAAGGGCGATGTGGTGCGTGTCGAAGCCGGGGAGATGATCCCCGGTGACGGCGAAGTCATCGAAGGCATCGCGGCGGTCAACGAAGCGGCGATTACCGGTGAATCGGCGCCGGTGATCCGCGAGTCCGGCGGCGACCGCTCGGCCGTCACCGGCAACACGCGGTTGGTGTCCGACTGGCTGCTGGTGAAGATCACCACCAACCCTGGTGAATCGACCCTCGACCGCATGATCGCCCTGGTCGAAGGCGCCAAGCGTCAGAAGACCCCGAACGAAGTGGCGCTGGATATCCTGCTGATCGGCCTGACCCTGATCTTTCTGCTGGTGGTCGTCACCCTGCAACCGTTCGCGCATTTCGCCAATGGCAGCCTGCCGCTGGTGTTCCTCGTGGCGTTATTGGTCACGCTGATCCCGACCACCATCGGCGGTCTGCTGTCGGCCATCGGTATCGCCGGGATGGATCGCCTCGTGCGCCTGAATGTGATCGCCAAATCCGGTCGCGCAGTGGAAGCGGCCGGTGACGTGCACGTGCTGTTGCTCGACAAGACCGGCACCATCACCTTCGGTAACCGTCGTTGCAGCGCGGTGTATGCCGCGCCGGGTGTGACCGGCCGTGAGCTGGCCGAAGGCGCGTTGTTTGCTTCGCTGGCCGACGAAACCGCTGAAGGCAAGTCGATCGTCGAGTTCCTTCGTGGCCTGCATCCACAACCGGAGCCGGGCCCGGAAAGCCTGACCGCCGTACCGTTCAGCGCGGAAACCCGCTTGTCCGGCGTCGATTATCAGGGCCGCGTGTATCGCAAAGGCGCGGTGGATTCGCTGCTGGCGTTTCTCGGTAAACAGCGTAGCGATCTGGCCCCGGCGCTGGCGCGGGAAATCGACAAGATTGCCCAGAGCGGTGGCACGCCGTTGCTGGTCTGTGCAGACGGTAAGTTGCTTGGCGCGATCCATCTCAAGGACGTGGTCAAACCAGGCATCCGCGAGCGTTTTGCCGAGCTGCGCAAACTGGGGATTCGCACGGTGATGGTCACCGGCGACAACCCGCTGACCGCTGCTGCGATCGCCGCTGAAGCAGGCGTCGATGATGTGCTCGCCGAAGCCACGCCGGAGAAGAAACTCGCGCGCATCCGGCACGAGCAGAACGACGGTCGCCTGGTCGCCATGTGCGGCGACGGCGCCAACGACGCCCCGGCGCTGGCTCAGGCCGACGTCGGCATGGCCATGAACGATGGCACGCAAGCGGCACGCGAAGCGGCGAACATGGTCGACCTCGATAGCGACCCGACCAAGCTGCTCGACGTAGTGCAGATCGGCAAGGAATTGCTGGTGACCCGTGGCGCGCTGACGACCTTTTCCATCGCCAACGACATCGCCAAATACTTCGCGATTCTGCCGGCGCTGTTCGCCTCGATTTACCCGCAGCTGGGCGTGCTGAACATCATGCATCTGAGCAGTCCGCAGAGCGCGATTCTCTCAGCCATTGTGTTCAACGCGCTGATCATCGTTGTGCTGATTCCACTGGCATTGCGCGGCGTGCGCGTGCAGGCAGCGAGTGCGGCGGCGTTGCTGCGGCGCAATCTGCTGATCTATGGCGTCGGCGGGATTGTCGTGCCGTTCGTGGGGATCAAGGTGATCGACATGCTGCTTACGGCGTTGCATCTGGTGTGAGGCTGAAAAGAGCACCTCACCCTAGCCCTCTCCCGGGGGAGAGGGGACTGACCGAGGTGTTTGTGCGAGGTTCGCCGACCTGAAATTCCGAGCCGAACTCAGGTTTTGAACAGCATGAAGATCGGCTCCCTTTCCCCCTCGCCCCCTTGGGGGAGAGGGCTGGGGTGAGGGGGAAAGGTTTCCCTGACACCGCGCAAAAGTTTGTCCAACGAATTCGAGGATCTTGAAATGTCCACAATGATACGCCCGGCCCTGACCCTGTTAGCGCTGATGACCCTGATCACCGGCGTCGCCTATCCACTCGCGGTCACCGGCATCGCCCAAGTCGCTTTCCCGGCTCAGGCCAACGGCAGCCTGATCCACGACGCCGACGGCAAAGTTCGCGGCTCGTCGTTGATTGCTCAGGATTTCAGCGGTGACAACTGGTTCCACCCACGGCCGTCCGCCGGGGCTTTTGCCACGGTCGCCAGCGGCGCCAGCAACCTCGCGCCGAGCAATCCGGCCCTCGCGACCCGCGTAATCGAAGACGCGCAAAAACAACAAGTCGCTGGGCAGGGGCCGGTGCCATTGGCCTTGCTGACCACCTCCGCCAGCGGCCTCGATCCGCACTTGCCACCGGCAGCAATTGCCTATCAACTGGCGCGTGTCGCGGCGGCGCGCAACCTGCCGGTGTCGACCTTGCAGCAATTGCTCGATAAGCACATCGAACAGCCGCTGGTTGGGCCGCCGGTGGTGAATGTGCTGGAGCTGAATCTGGCACTGCAAAACCTGTAATTCAGTTGATACCGATCGTTCCCACGCTCTGCGTGGGAATGCATCAATAGACGCTCTGCGTCTGCTTTTATGGGACGCAGAGCGTCCCGGGCTGCATTCCCACGCAGAGCGTGGGAACGATCATCAGGAAGAGAGACATTAAGCATGAGCGACTCCGGCCGCGCCGACGCATTGTTAGCAGACCTGCCCCGCGATGGCCGTGGCCGGCTCAAGGTTTTTCTCGGCGCGGCGCCCGGGGTCGGCAAGACCTACGCCATGCTCCAGGCTGCCCACACGCAACTGCGCCAGGGCGTAAAAGTCCTTGCCGGCGTGGTTGAAACTCATGGCCGCGCCGAAACCGAAGCCTTGCTCGGTGGCCTGCCGCAGCAGCCGTTGGTGCGCAGCGAGTACCGTGGCGTGCTGCTCGAAGAAATGGACCTCGACGGCATTCTCGCCGCCAAACCGAAGCTTGTGCTGGTGGATGAACTGGCCCACAGCAACGCCCCCGGCAGCCGTCACGCCAAGCGCTGGCAAGACATTCAGGAACTGCTCGCCGCCGGCATCGATGTGTTCACCACGGTCAACGTCCAGCACCTGGAAAGCCTCAATGATCAGGTGCGCGGCATCACCGGCGTACAGGTGCGCGAAACCCTGCCGGACTGGGTCCTGCAGGAAGCTTTCGAGCTGCTGCTGATCGACTTGCCGCCCCGTGAATTGCTCGAGCGTCTGCGCGAAGGCAAGGTCTACGTGCCGGAACAGGCCCGCGCCGCCATCGATGCGTTTTTCACCCAGACCAATCTCACCGCACTGCGTGAACTGGCGATGCAGACCGCTGCCGCGCAGGTCGACAACGATCTCGCCCAAGGCTATCGCCAACTCGGCCAGGCCGCGCCGGCGGTGCGCGGGCGTTTGCTGGTCGGCATCGATGGCGATGCGCAGGCCGAACGGCTGGTGCGTCACGCCAGCCGCGTCGCCCAGCGCCGGCATCTGCCGTGGAGTCTGGTGCATGTCGACAACGGCAGTGCCCGTGACGAGCAATCGCGGTTGCGTTTGCAAAGCGCCCAGCAACTGGCCGAACGCCTCGGTGGCGAAGTGGTGCTGTTGCGGGCCGGCGAAGTGGCGAAAACCCTGATCCAACATGCCGCCGAACGCCGCGCCAGTCTGTTGCTGGTCGGCCAGTCGCGGCCGCGCTTGCGCCGTCGACTGTTCGGCGGTGGTCTGGCGGCGCGCCTGCTGCGTCAGGCGCACGGTCTGGAAATCAACGTGCTCGACAGTGATCACGAGCAGCACCAACCGCGCCCGCGTAATTCAGTCACGCTGGTGTGGTTCGACTATGCGCTGGCGCTGGTCGCGACGTTGTTGGCCACGGCCTTGGCCTGGGCTGTGTCGAGTGTGTTGCCGTTGCCGAACATCTCGCTGGTGTTTCTCGCGGCGGTGTTGCTGGTGGCGGTGCGCAGTAGCCTCGGCCCGGCGCTGGCCTGTGCGGCGTTGTCGTTTCTCACCTACGATTTTCTATTCATCCCGCCGAATTTCTCTTTCAGCATTCAGCGCGAAGAAGACGTGCTGACGCTGCTGTTCTTCCTGTTGATGGCGGCCCTAACCGGCAATCTCGCGGCGCGTCAGCGGCGGCAGTTGCAGGCTTTGCGCGATACCCAGGAAGAGACCAGCGAACTGCTCGACCTGTCGCGCAAACTCACCGCCGCGACCGATCGCCAAGCCGTGATCAGCGCCGCCGCGCAACACCTCGAAGGCTGGAGCGATGTGCAATTGTGCTTGCTCAACCGCGACGGGCAGGGCGGCTGGAAAGTCGAAACCGGCGGGCCACTGCAATTCACCGAGGCCGAACGCGCCGCCGCCGATTGGGCCTGGCAACACGATCAACCGGCGGGCAAGGGCACCGGCACCTTGCCGCTGGGGCGTTGGTGGTGGTGGCCGTTGTCGGTTGAGGACGGGCCGCTGGCGTTGCTTGGTGTTTGCGCCAAGGAAGGCCAGAGCTTGAGTGGTCAGCGCCGACGTTTGCTCACTGCGCTGAGCCAGCCGTTGGCGCAAGCCCTGGCTCGCGCGCAATTGGCCGATGACCTCGAAGCGGCGCGTCTGCACGGCGAAACCGAACAGTTGCGCAGCGCCTTGCTGGCCTCGGTGTCCCATGATTTGCGCACGCCGCTGACGGCCATGCGCGGCAGCATCGACAGCCTGTTGGCCCTTGGCGAAGCGATTCCGCTGGAAGATCGCCGCGAGCTGCTCGAAGGCACCCGCGACGAAGCCGAACGCCTCGACCGCTACATCCAGAACCTGCTCGACATGACTCGGCTCGGCCACGGCGCCCTGAAGCTGGCGCGGGACTGGGTATCGCCGGCCGATATCGTCGGCAGTTCGCTCAATCGCCTGCGCGCCGTGCTGGCGCCGCTGCAGGTCAGCACCGAGGTGCCGGCCGAGTTGCCACTGCTGTACGTGCACGCGGCGTTGATCGAGCAAGCGCTGGTCAATGTGCTAGAAAACGCCGCGCGCTTTTCCCCCAGCCACGGTCGCCTGCAACTGCGCGCCGGCGCCGATGAGCAGGAGATTTTCTTTGCGGTCAGCGATGAAGGCCCGGGGATCCCTGAAGAGGACCGAGCGAAGATTTTCGACATGTTCTACACCGCCGCGCGCGGTGATCGCGGCGGGCAGGGCACGGGTTTGGGGCTGGCGATCTGCCAGGGCATGGTCGGCGCCCACGGTGGGCGTATTTCCGTGGCTGACGGCATCGACGGGCGCGGCACCTGCATCACCTTGCACCTGCCGTTGCAAGCGCAACCGGGGATGGACGGTGAAGCTTGAAGTCGACTGCGCTACTCTCTTGCCACTCTTTTGTGTTGATGTGAATTCATGAGCCAGACCGCGACCATTTTGGTCATCGACGACGAACCGCAGATCCGCAAATTCTTGCGCATCAGCCTCGCTTCACAAGGTTATAAGGTGCTCGAAGCGGGCACCGGCGCTGAAGGCCTGGCGCAAGCCGCGCTGAGCAAACCGGACTTGGTGGTGCTCGACCTCGGGTTGCCGGACATGGACGGTCAGCAGGTCCTGCGCGAATTACGCGAATGGGCGACCACGCCGGTGCTGGTGCTGTCGGTGCGCGCCAGTGAAGGGCAGAAAGTCGAAGCGCTGGATGGCGGCGCGAACGACTACGTGACCAAACCGTTCGGGATCCAGGAATTCCTCGCCCGGGTTCGCGCGTTGTTGCGCCAGGCACCGGCGGGGGAGGCGCAACCGGCGGCGCTGAGTTTCGGCCCTCTGACCGTGGATCTGGCCTATCGGCGGGTGCTGCTCGACGGCGTCGAAGTCGCCCTGACCCGCAAGGAATACGCGGTGCTGGCGCAACTGGCGCGGCATCCGGGGCGGGTAATCACCCAGCAGCAGTTGCTCAAGGATATCTGGGGACCGACGCACACCGAGGACAGTCATTACCTGCGCATCGTGGTCGGGCATCTGCGGCAGAAACTGGCGGATGACCCGACCCGGCCACGGTTTATCGTGACTGAGGCGGGGGTTGGGTATCGGTTGTTGAGTGAAGCTGGCTGATCTGACGCCTTCGCGAGCAGGCCATCAAATACTCCGAAAAATCCGGATCAGTTCAACCCTGCTCCTGCTCATACCGATCCAGCGTATCACTGGCAATCTGTCTGCCCAGCGCGATCAACTCCGGCGCCTTGTAGAACTCGAAAAACCGGCATACCCGCTTCGGCACGTTGATCAGGATGTCCGGCGGATACCCGGCAATCTTGTACTGCGCCAGTGAAGTCTGCATCACCTCGAAACTCTGGTTGATCAGATCCAGCAACGACGCCGGCCCGACGTTATCGATGATGAACGAGCCGGTAGCGGATTTCGGCGCGCCTTCGCGTTCCGGGGCGGCGGCCGGTTGCTGGCTTTCCGGTTCGACGCCTTCGAGCCACGGATTGATCTCCGCCGCCTCGGCGCGCAACGCTTCCTGCTCCAGCTTCAACAATTGCTCGGCCTGTTTACGCCGGAACGGCAACTTCGAACCCATGGATTTGATCAGACTGTCGAAGCGCGAACGGAACGCCGCCGGTCGCTCGATCACCGGCAACTTGTACTGGCGCTGATTGGTGGCGTTCAGGTTAACCGCGATGATCAGATCGCAATGGCTCGATACCACCGGAACGATCGGCAACGGATTGAGAATGCCGCCGTCGACCAGCATGCGGTTGCCCTGCATCACCGGCGTAAACAGACTGGGAATCGCTGCCGAGGCGCGCATGGCCTGGTGCAGGCAGCCTTCCTGAAACCAGATTTCCTGCTGATTGGTCAGGTCGGCGGCGACGGCGGTGTAGGGGATGCGCAGGTCTTCGATGTTGATCTCGCCGACGATCTTGCGGATCTGCCCGAAGACCTTTTCGCCGCGAATCGCGCCGAGACGGAAACTCACATCGACCAGGCGCAGCACGTCGAGGTAATCAAGGCTTTCGATCCAGCGCCGGTACTCATCCAGTTTGCCGGCGGCATAGATCCCGCCGACCACCGCGCCCATCGAACAACCGGCAATGCAGGCGATGTCGTAGCCGCGTTTTTCAATTTCTTCGATAACGCCGATATGGGCATAGCCCCGGGCGCCACCGGAGCCCAGCACCAGTGCGACACGCTTTTTCATCAAACTTCCTCCCGACAAGCCTGCACAATGCACGCATCGGCCAAGCGGCTCAATCGCCAAGGTCGTTGCGTGAAGCGGTGACGTCGTTTTTCGTTCGCGGCGCACGCTTGCGCGCTATGCTCTGCGCCACGTGGTTTGACCGGTCAGCGAGGCACTTTTTCGCCGCTTGACCGTCTTACCTGCACGACTGTTGACCTACCTTGAGGTGTGAGTGATGAAAGCCTGGATCTGTGTACCGTTGATGGCTCTGGTTCTGGCCGGTTGCGCCGGCAAAACCGCGTACCGCGACAGCTGCGGCAGCCAACTCGACGCGGCCTGGCACGAACTGGACCTGGCCAAGGCTGAAGGCTTCGCCGGCACCGTCAGCTATTCCAAAGCGCTGTCGCTGCTGACCGCCGCCAAGACCCAGCAACAATTCGAAGGCTTCGAAGGCTGCAGCAAAAAAGCCGAAAAAGCCCGCTTCTACATTCGCGAGTCCCGCGCAGGACGTTAAAAAAGCAGCTGCAAGTTTCAAGCTGCAAGCGGCAAGCTCAAAGCGACCCCATTCAGCTTGAAGCTTGTAGCTAGAAGCTCGCAGCTGTCTACGGAGTAGACCCCCATGATCGATCGCTTGGTGGCTCATGTTTTGAGCCTGGATGTGCGGCTGCTGGCATGTCAGGCGCGCTTGACTGCGCGCACTGATCCCGAGGCGTTGCATGATTTGCGCACTACGGTGCGGCGCTTGCGCAGTCTGTTGCGGCCGTTGCGCGGCTTGCCGGGTGTCGAGCAACTGGAGGCGGCGGCTTCTGCGGTGGGCGATCTGACCACACCGTGGCGTGATCGCGAAGTGCTGGCGGCGTATCTGCTCGAGCATGATCAACCCGAGGCTGCGCAGCGGCGTCTGGCGCAAATGGCCGAAGCGTATCCGGCGCTGGCGGCGAGTGCGGAACTGGCTTCGCTGCTGATGATTCTCGACGCGTTTCCACGATTTTTGCGCGCGTCCCAGCGTCAGGGGCTGCTCAAGGATCTGGATAAACGCATCGAAAAACGCTTGGGCAAACAATGGCAGAAGCTCGACGCGGCGCTGCACGATCCCGCCCATGACCGCCATCGTCTGCGCCTGCTGATCAAGCGCGTACGCTATGGCATCGAAGCCTATCCCGAGCTCGATCGCTTGCCGAAACCGGCTTACAAACGCCTGAAATCGGCGCAAGGCGCATTGGGCGACTGGCACGATTGCTGGCAATGGCTGGCCCGGGCCGAGCAGGAAGCCGATCTGCAACCGTGCGTGGCGACTTGGCAGGCGGGGTTGATCAAGGCAGAGCTGAAGGCCGATCAAGTGCTGGAAAAGCTCAGCGTGACCTGTTTCAAACATTCCTGAAGATGACTCCGTTCCCTGTGGGAGCGAGCCTGCTCGCGAAGAGGCCGTGTCAGTCGCAACCGTTGTCGACTGATCGACCGCTTTCGCGAGCAGGCTCGCTCCTAGAAGGTGATTTGTCGCTTGAAGGAATCGGGCCAAGGCCTATCTGTCAGCCCATTTGACCGGAATAGACGCTGCGTCGCCGCCCGGGGCTGGGTAAGATCCGCGCATTCCTTTCTCGTTTTCCGAGGTTGTCATGCGCTTTTGCGATCTGCTCGATGCTGTCCGCCAACAACCTGAAGTGACCATCCCCGCCGAATGGGGGCAGGGCCGTGCCAGCTTTGGCGGGCTGGTGGCCGCGCTGCAATTTGAAGCCATGCGCGCCAGGGTGCCGACGGAGCGCCCGGTGCGTTCGCTGGCGATTACCTTTGTCGGCCCGGTCGAGCCGGGAGTGCCGGTGACTTTCGAAGTCGACGTGCTGCGTGAAGGCAAAGCGGTCAGCCAGGTGTTGGGTCGCGCCATGCAAAATGGCCAAGTGGTGACGATCATTCAGGGCAGCTTCGGTGCCTCGCGGCCTTCGGAAGTCGCCGTCGAAGCCTATCCGGCGCCAACGATGAAGCACTGGGACGAGTGCCAGGAGCTGCCGTACATCAAAGGCGTGACCCCGGAATTCATGCGCCATCTGGCGATGCGCTGGAGCGTCGGCGGTATTCCGTTCTCCGGCACGGCGTCGCGCTTGATGGGCGGCTGGGTGCGGTTGCGTGGGGATGTCAAAGAGGAGTCGGTCAACGAGGCGCATCTGCTGGCGCTGGTGGATGCCTGGCCTCCGGCGCTGTTGCCGTATCTGAAGAAACCGGCACCGGGTAGTACGCTGACCTGGACCATTGAATTCGTGCAGCCGTTACACGACTTGAGCACGCTGGATTGGTGCCAATACCTGGCCGACATCGAGTACGCAGCCGACGGCTACGGCCATGTCGCCGCGAAGTTGTGGAGTGCGAAAGGGGAGTTGATTGCCATGAGTCGGCAGACCGTGACGATCTTCGCCTGACTCAATGCCGACGGTGGCGCTCACGCCAGGCGCGCCACCAGCCACCGCTGAGAAAGAACCGCGGAAAGGTCAGAAACTGCTCGACCAGCAAACGTGACACGGCATCTTTGCGATCACTGAACGGCTCGGAGGCTTGCGCCTCCAGACCGTGGCCGTGGCGCTGCAGACCCAGCGCCGCGACGATACCGATCACGCCGATGGCGACGCTGGCCAGGCTCAGGCTGAACACCCCCGACACGATCAGCAGAAACGCCACGATAAACAGCGGCACGGCAATCAGGTGCAGGACCAGATTGGTCGGATGCTGATGGTTGCCCGGGTAAGCGCGCCATTGCCACGCGGGAAGGTTGGGGTGACGTTTGCCCATGTTTGCTACTCCTCGATCCATGTTGAACACATGCTTGAAGAATAGGCCCGGGCGCGGAGGGCGGCGAATCAAGGTTGGCTATTGAAGTGATAGCCGTCATCGCAGGATTCGATGTAGATGCCTCTGACGCCTTCGCGAGCAGGCTCGCTCCCACATTGATTCAATGGTGCATGTGGGAGCGAGCCTGCTCGCGAAAGCGGACTCACAATTTCAACTGACCTATCGCCTTGTTCAGCGCCCCGGCCAGCGTCGCCAGCTCATTACTGGTCGTCGCCGAATCCACCGTCTGCTGCACGGTATTTTCAGTCACGTCACGAATACTCACCACCGCCCGGTTCATCTCCTCGGCAACCTGACTCTGCTGTTCCGCCGCCACGGCAATCTGCGTGTTGCTTTCGCGCATCTGCGCCACCGCTCCGGTGATTTCCGCCAGCGCCGCGCCAGCCTCCTGCGCCTGCTGCACGCAGTCGTCGGCCTTGTACGAACTCTCCTGCATGAAATCCACCGCATCGCGGGTGCCAGCCTGCAACGCGGCGATCATGCCGGTGATCTCGTCGGTGGACGCCTGCACGCGCTTGGCGAGGTTGCGCACTTCATCGGCGACCACGGCAAAGCCGCGCCCCATCTCCCCGGCGCGGGCCGCTTCGATCGCCGCGTTGAGCGCGAGCAGATTGGTCTGTTCGGCAATGCTGTGAATCACGCTGACCACGCCGTTGATCTTCTGGCTGTCCTCGGCCAGGCGTTGAATCATTTCTGCCGTCTGCTGCACGCCGCTGGACAACCCGGCAATCGATTGCTGCACCCGCGCCACAACCTGCTGACCGCTGCCAGCGAGACCATCGGCGGTTTTCGACAGATCACGGGTGGCGCCGGCGTGTTGCGCGATGTGATAAACGGTGGCGGTCATTTCGTTGATCGCGGTGGCAGCCTGGTCGGTTTCGCTTTGCTGGCCGAGCATGCCGTGGCGCACATCATTCATGCTCGAGGCCAGCCGCGCAGCGCCGTCATCCAGTTGTCGCGCGGTGCTGGCAACTGTGCTCACGACGCGTTGATAACCGGCCTGCATGGCGTTGAAGGCATTGGCCATCTGCCCGACTTCGTCCTTGCCCACCAGCGGAACACGAGCAGAAAGATCGCCGGTTTTTTCAACGTGCAGCATCACGTCTTTCAACGTGTTGAGCTGGCTGAGCAGAAAGCGGATCAGCAGTTGCGAAGCGCCGAGCATCGCCAGCATCAGGACGAAGACCGCCAGCGCATAGTTGGCGAAACGCTCGCTGAACACCTGGCTCAGGCTCGGGGCATAGGCGATGACCGCCACTTGCTCACCGTCGGCACGGCTGAACACTTCGGCGCCCAGCAACGGGTCGTCACCGAACAGTGGCATTTCATTGATGGCGTTCCAGCCGTTGCTGCCGCTGATTTCCAGCAGCGGTTGATCATTGAGACGCGGCGCTTCACCGCGCTTGAAGGTCAACACCTGAGCGGACTTGGGCAACGGTTGCCCGAGCGGCCAGGCCCTGAGCAACTGCGCCTGCGCCTGCGCGGACACCTGCGCGGCATGGCTGCGGGCCTGCTGTTCGAGATGCACGGCGTACAGTACGAGCAGCAGGGTGGTGACAAAGGCGACCGCGTTGACCGCCCAGAATTTGTATTTCAGCGAGATGTTGCTAAGCCAGGCACCCATGGAGGTCTTCTCTGATAGCGGAAACAGTTTTGGCAAGGTGCCATTATTGTGCCGCTATGCAGATTCGGGAGTTTTGATATGAATCAACAGATGCCGAGATCTATTGTGGGAGCGAGCCTGCTCGCGAAAGCGCTGCGTCCTTCAGCCCATTTGTAGCTGATCCACCGCCTTCGCGAGCAGGCTCGCTCCCACAGGGGACGTGTGCAGTCAGATGAGAATGGGGAGTTTAAAAAACGCCCGGGCACACGCAGTGGTATGTGCGGCCAGCGCTTCCTCGGTCTCGCCGCGATGCAACGCCACCTCGCGCAACACGTCGGTCAGATACGCCGGTTCGTTGCGGCCGTTTTTCGGCTTCGGCCGCAACGTGCGCGGCAGCAGATATGGCGCGTCGCTTTCCAGCATCAGCCGTCCCGCTTTGATCTCTTTGACCAGTGGATGCAGATGCGTGCCCCGGCGTTCGTCGCAGATCCAGCCGGTGATGCCGATGTGCAGATCCAGATCGAGGTAGCTGAACAAGGCCTTTTGCTCGCCAGTGAAGCAGTGCACCACCGCTGCCGGCAGTTGATCGCGGAAGTCCTTGAGGATCTCCAGCAGCCGCTGGCTGGCATCGCGCTCGTGCAGGAACACCGGCAATTGCAGCTCGACGGCCAGCGCCAGGTGCTCTTCGAGAACCTTTTCCTGTTGCGGGCGCGGGGAGAAGTCGCGGTTGAAATCCAGCCCGCATTCGCCCACCGCGACGACGTTGGATTCGTTCAACAGACTGCGCAGGCGACGAGCACTGTCAGCGTTCCAGTCGCTGGCCGAATGCGGGTGAATACCGGCGGTGGCGAACAGCCGTTGGCCGCTTTCATCCAGTTGCTGGCACAGTTCCAGCGCCTGCTCGCTGCCCTCGACGCTGGTGCCAGTCAGCACCAGTTGGCAGACGCCTGCGGCATAGGCGCGGTCGAGCACGGCCTGGTGTTTGTCGGCGAAACTGGGGTTGGTCAGGTTGACGCCGATATCGATGAGTTGCATGGTGCTACCTCGGGCCGAAGGCCGGAAAGCATATCAGAGCTGTAGATTTATAAGAAAAGCCAAGAACTACAAAGACTTATGGCTGTCTGTTGAGGCCGCGAAGAACTCCGGGGTGGCGACGATGCCATCACTGTGCCAGTCTCTCGCACTTTATCAGCGCTCAAAGCGCTCTGTTTTCGTCGGTGATGTCGTCTTTTTTGCGACGAATCGCCCCGTATTCTTTTCGGAGAGTGGATGCATCGTCCCTCGGTTCTGCTGCTGTTGTGTGCTGCGTTGCTGCTGCCGATGACGGCGGTCGCGCGCCTGCCCGGGCCGCTGCAAGCCGTGCCGGCGAGCAAGGTTCGCGACCTCTCGGACATTCGCAGCAGCCGCGTGTTGCGAGTGTTGGTCAATCAGAGCCGCAACAGCTCCGGCGAGGTCCAGGGCCAGGCCATCGGTGTCGAGTACCACCGACTTCGCGCGTTCGAGCAATATCTCAATGGCCATGCTCGTGACGGCCAGGAAGTCACCCTCAAGATCATTCCCAAAGCCAAGGATCAATTGCTCGGCGCTTTGCAGCGCGGCGAAGGCGATATGGTCGCGCCCGGTGAATTGCTCGACCTGCCATCGGGCTATGCAGTGGCCAGCAGTGAGCCGATTGCCAGCAACGTGCCGCTGGTGCTGGTCGGCATCAAGGGCCAGCGCCGTTACACCAAGGTCGAGCAACTGTCTGGCAAAACCCTGGCGCTGCCCACCGGTAGTGCGGCGGGGGAGGTGGTCAGTCAGCTCAACCAGAAACTGGCGCTGCACAAACTGGCGCCGATCAACATCGAATGGGTCGACCCGACGCTGGCGGTGGAGGATGTGCTGGAGATGGTTCAGGGCGGGATTTTCCACCTGACCATTGTCGAGCAACCGATTGCCGAGCGCTGGGGCAAGATCCTGCCGAAGCTGCGACTTGATCGGCAACTGAGCCTCGGCGAGCCGGGCGAGGAGCATTGGTTTGTGCGTCGCGATGCATCGATGTTGCGCGCGAGCATCGATCGCTTCCTCACCGGTTACAAGAAACCGTCGGATGAAGACGCGGCGTTTCTGCGCATCTATCGACGCCTGTATCAAGTACACAATCCGCTGGCCAAGGCCGATCGCCAGCGTCTGGAAAAACTCCGTCCAACCCTGCAGAAGCATGCCGACGCGCAGAACATGGACTGGCTCAATCTGGCGGCGCTGGCGTTCAAGGAATCGCGTCTGCAGCCCAACGCTCGCAGCGGCAGCGGCCCGACCGGGCTGATGCAGATCACCCTGTCCGCCGCGCAGCGGGTCGGCGTAAGCAATATCCAGAATCTCGATGCGAATGTGCAGGCCGGCGCCAAGTACCTGGCGATGATCCGCCGCAAGTTCTTCAGCAGCCCGAAACTCAACGAGCGTGAGCGCATGGCTTTCACCCTCGCCGCGTACAACATCGGCCCCGAGCGCGTGCAGGGCATGCGCGCCGAAGCCCGCCGCCGCGGCCTCAATCCCAACCAGTGGTTCTTCCAGGTCGAGCGCATTGCCATGGAGCAGGTGGGGATGGGCGCCGTCAGCTATGTTAATAGCGTGAACAAGTATTACCTGGCATTCGACCGGGAGCGTGAGTCGCTCGAGCCCCGGCAGCAGAAAGTGGCCACACGGAAATAATCTAAAAATTCGATTGTTATGGCGAAATATTTGCGCTTTAAACATGAAATAAACTGATTAATATGGCGACCAACCCAAACACACAAACACTTCTGCACAACAAGGAATGCACCATGAGCTCTCTGATCAACAAGGTTCTGTTCACCCGCGCCGGTTACGGCCTGACTGTCCTGCGCATTGCTGTCGGCGTGATCTTCGCCGCCCACGGTTCGCAGAAACTCTTTGGTCTGTTCGGTGGTTACGGCCTGGCCGGCACCGCGCAATGGATGGAAAGCATCGGCCTGACCCCGGGCTATCTGATGGCCTCGCTGGCCGGCGGTACCGAGTTCTTCGCCGGTCTGGCGCTGATCATCGGCCTGCTGGCACGCCCGGCGGCACTCGGTCTGGCGTTCCTCTCGCTGGTGGCGATCTTCTCGGTGCACATCGGCAACGGTTTGTTCATGGCCAACAACGGTTATGAGTTTGCTCTGGCTCTGCTGGCCGGCAGCATCGCGGTACTGATCGAAGGTGCCGGCAAGCTCTCGGCGGATCGCGCCATCGCCGGTTGAAGGCTCTGGCTCAAGGCAAAGGCCCGCATTGTGCGGGCCTTTTTTTGTTGCGGGGGATTCTTGACACTGGTCGGTCACGTTCTCTAGGATGTTGCCCATGCGCCGATTTAAACAGCTACTTGCGGGGCGCCAGGTGACTTCTACAGTTACCGTCAGAAGCCGGAACAGGGCTTCGAAATACCGCTAAAGCGCTGGTTCGGTGTTGCCTCTCACCTGCCATGCAGACTTTTGAGGCAGAGACACGACACGATGAACGCACTACGCCCTCCAGCACGTCCCGCGCCGATCACGGCACATGTCACCCAGCGCAACCCGAAAATCCTTCTTGGCGGCAAACACCAGCCGACGCTGTTGCGTTATCTCGATGGCTGGCCACGTCGCAGCGGCGGTCCTGCCGCGTTCCTGATCCAGTTTGTCGATGACGGCGAGTCGCTGGCGCGTTTCGCGACGGACAGCTTCGATCTGGCGGTGATTCAGGCGCCGAGCGCAGACGATGCGCCGGAGATGATCAAGCAACTCACCCGCGTTGCACGGCAGGGCCTGATCACTCGGCGCTGATGGTGCTTACGGGTATTCAATCGCAACGATGTAAACGAACTGCTCGCCGGTCGGCGTCTGCACCCGCACTTCTGCGTCGAGTGCCTTACCGATCAGCGCGCGGGCCAGCGGCGAGTCGATACTGATCAAGCCGAGTTTGAGGTCCAGTTCATCGGGGCCGACGATGCGGTAGCGCGATTGCTTGCCGTCTTCGTCTTCGATGGTTACCCAGGCGCCGAAATAGACTTTGTTCGGGTCGCTGGGTTTTTCGCTGACCACCTTGAGCGCTTCCAAGCGTTTGGTGAGAAAACGCACGCGGCTGTCGATTTCGCGCAGCATCTTCTTGCCGTAGGTGTACTCGGCGTTTTCCGAACGATCGCCCTGCGCCGCCGCTTCACTCACCGCCTGGGTGACCTGCGGGCGACGCACATGCCACAACTCGTGGAATTCGGCGCGCATCCGCGCTTCACCCTCGGGGGTGATCAGCGCGGTGCCAGCGGTGCGGGGAGGGCGATAACGGCTCATGGCGACTTCTTGTGATTAAGACCGCGTGAGTCTATCAACCCTCGCGCAACACTGTCAGCGGGCTGGCGTTCAGCGCCCGACGAGTGCCGAACACACCGGCGCCACCAATCAGCGCGGCGCCAATCAACGGCAGCACCAGCAGCCATGGATGCGGATGCCATGGCAGATCGAAGGCGAAGCGGTACAGCACCAGACTGACCACCTCCGAACCGATCGCCGCGAGCAGACCGCTGACCGCACCCAACAAACCGAACTCGATACGCCGCGCCTTGATCAGCAACTGCCGCTCGGCACCCAGCGCGCGCAACAGCGCCCCTTGGCGAATGCGTTCATCCAGCGTCGCTTGCAGGCCGGAGAACAGCACCGCCATCCCCGCAGCCAGAACAAACAACAACACATATTCCACCGCCAGGGTGACCTGAGCGAGGATGCTGCGCAGCTGTTCGAGCAAGGCTTCGACTTGCAGGATGGTCACCGCCGGGAAGGTCCGCGACAGCTCGACAATCTGCTGATCATGCCCAGGGGCCAAATAGAAACTGGTCAGGTAGGTCGCCGGCAGATCCTTCAAGGTGCCAGGCTGGAAGATCATGAAGAAGTTCGGCTGGAAGTTGTCCCAGTTGATCTCGCGCAGGCTGGTGACCTTTGCTTCCCGATTGACCCCGCCGACGCTGAACACCAAGTGATCACCGAGTTTGAGTTTCAGGCTTTCGGCCACCTTGCCCTCCACTGAAACCCCTGGCACGTCGTCGGACGGCTGGCCGCTCCACCACGAGCCGGCGGTGAGCTTGTTGCCGGCCGGCAGATCCGCCGCCCAGGTCAGGCTCAGGTCACGCTGAATGGCGCGGTCACCGGCGGAGTCCTTGCTGACGATTTGCTGCACCGCTTCGCCATTGATGCTGATCAGTCGTCCTGGCACCACCGGATACAACGGCGCCGCTTGCGCGGACACCTTGATCAGGTGATCGGCGAAAGCCTGTTTGTCCGCCGGGAGGATATTCAGCGCGAAATAGTTCGGTGCGTTTTTCGGTAGCTGGTTTTGCCAGGTGTCGAGCAGTTCGCCGCGCAGCAGTGCGATCAGCGCCATCGACAACAGGATCAGACCGAACGCCAGCGACTGCCCGGCTGCCGCCAATGGATGCCGCAACAACTGGCCAAGGCCCAGACGCCATGGCAACGAGGCGCGGGCCAGCATGCGGCGCAGGCTTTGCAGCAGCAACAACAGCAGGCCGCCCAGCACCAGCGCGGCGACCACGCCACCGCCGAGCAGGGCGAAGGTCAGCAGCAGGTCGAGGCTCAGACGCCACATGATCAGGCCCAGCGCACCGAGCGCCGCGCCGTAGACCATCCACGTACTTGAGGGGATCGGCAGCATGTCGCGGCGCAATACCCGCAGCGGCGGCACGCGACCCAGTGCAGCCAAAGGCGGCAAGGCAAAACCGGCCAGCGCCACCAGCCCGGTGCCAATCCCGGCCATCGCCGGAAACAGCCCGCCCGGCGGTACGTCACTTGGCAGCAAATCATGCAGCAGGGCGAACAGCCCCAGTTGCGCCAACCAGCCGAGCAGGGCGCCACTGATGGCGGCAATCAGGCCGAGCACGGTCAGTTGCAGGCTGAACAGCACCATGGTTTCCCGGCGCGACAAGCCGAGGCAGCGCAGCAAGGCACTGGCGTCGAAACGCCGGCTGGCGAAACGGTTCGCCGACAACGCCACGGCTACGCCAGCCAGCAATACCGCAACCAGACTGGCCATGTTCAGGTAGCGCTCGGCCTTGCCCAGCGCGCCGCCAATCTGTCGGTTGCCGTCACGGGCATCCTGGATTCGCTGATTCGCAGCCAGCCCCGGTTTGATCAACTCGCGATAGGTCTCCAGCGCCTGCGGTTCACCGCGCCACAGTTCCCGATAACTCACCCGGCTGCCGGGTTGCACCACGCCGGTGGCGGCGAGGTCATCGAGGTTGATAAGCACCCGTGGCGTCAGGCTGTAGAAGTTGCCAGCGCGATCCGGTTCGTAGGTCAGTACGCGGGTCAGCTTCAAGGTCTTCATGCCGACGTCGATGCTGTCGCCTATCTTCAGATCCAGCGCGGTCAGCAGACGTGCCTCGACCCAGGCTTCACCGGGTTGCGGTTCGCCGCCGACTTCTTCCTGGGCAAAGGGTGCGGGCGCGCTCTTCAGCTCGCCACGCAGTGGATAGGCGCGGTCGACGGCTTTGATGCTGGATAACTGAATGCCGTTGTCAGTGGCAATGACGCTGGAAAACTCCACCACTTGCGCATGATTGAGGCGCAGTTCGGTGCCGCTGCGGATTTGCTCCTCGCGCGCCGGCGAGCTGCCTTCAAGGACCAGATCGGCACCGAGAAACTCGGTCGCGCGCAGCATCATCGCGCCGTTGAGGCGGGCGCCGAAGTAGCCGATCGCGGTGCTCGCCGCGACGGCCACCACCAGCGCGAAGAACAACACGCGCAATTCTCCGGCGCGGGCATCGCGCATGAGCTGGCGCAGGGCAAGACTGAACAGACGCAACAGCGGCAAACGTGCCATCAAGGCTCCAGAGGGGCGACCAGCAGCCCGGCTTCAAGACGGATCAGGCGCCGGCAGCGATGGGCCAGGCGTTCGTCGTGGGTCACCAGCACAAGGGTGGTGCCGCGTTCCTTGTTCAATTCGAACAGCAAGTCGCTGATGCGCTCGCCGGTGTGGCTGTCGAGGTTGCCGGTCGGCTCGTCGGCGAACAGCACGTCCGGTTCGGCAGCGAAGGCGCGGGCGATGGCCACGCGCTGCTGTTCACCACCGGAGAGCTGGCGCGGCGAGTGGGTCAGGCGCTGGCCGAGGCCGACGCGCTGGAGCAATTGCGTGGCGCGCTCGCGGGCATCTTTGCGGCCATCGAGTTCGAGCGGCAGCATGACGTTTTCCAGCGCATTGAGGCTGTCGAGCAACTGGAACGACTGGAAGACGAACCCGACGTGCTCGGCGCGGATTCGTGCGCGCTGGTCTTCATCGAGATTGCTCAGGCCCTGGCCGGCGAGGGTGACTTCGCCGCTGCTCGGCAGGTCGAGGCCGGCGAGCAGGCCGAGGAGGGTGGATTTGCCGGAACCGGACGCGCCGACGATGGCCAGGCTGTCGCCCTTGTTCAGTTCCAGGCTGAGTTCGTGCAGGATAGTCAGTTCACCTTCCGCGCTAGGGACCACTTTGCTGAGGTTCTTCGCG
>Ga0308163_10000688_pt1 | contig 50261 bp, 47 predicted proteins | sample PhyTR1_FD_201037 | JGI IMG/M metagenome (GOLD analysis project Ga0308163, IMG submission 201037) | Phyllosphere microbial communities from UC Gill Tract Community Farm, Albany, California, United States - DLSLT.R1 | ecosystem: Host-associated > Plants > Phyllosphere > Unclassified | place: USA... | reverse complement strand
CCGAAGCCGAGCGCGCCGCACAGGCCGAACAACATGGCGGCGGTCGGATCGCTCAACGCAGGATTGGCGCGCAGGCCGGCGTAGATCAGCAGCGCCACAATGACGGGCGTGATGCTGGACAGGATCACCAGCACCAGCGCATGCAAGGACCGGCGCAGGCGACCGGCGGGCACCTTGGTTGCGCTCACTTTCAACATGCGATTGCCAGCCCACTTGCGCATCAGGCTGAGCGCAATCATGGCGGCGATCAGCCCGGCCCAGGTCAGCGCCGACGTGCCCCGCACACCGGCCATGATCTCGTTGCCGATGGCGCTCAGGCGCATGGTGTCGAAGCTGATGTCCTTGCCCAGATCCGACCAGAAGCGTTTGGAGATGACCGAGTTCGTGCGCTCACCCAGGCGAGCCTGGAAACCGGCGCGGCGCACGGCAGAAATCTGCGTGGCAGCCTGCTCGGCCTCGACACTCAGCAGCCTGGCGAGCTTGACCTGCGCGTCCAGCGCGATCCGGTTCTTTTCCAGCTGCTTGCGTTGCTCGGCCACGTCTGCGGCTTCCGGCGCACCTTCGGCAGGCTTGCCCAGCTCTGTCAATCGCGCAGCGACGCTCGCAACCTGCGGTTCAAGCTTGGTCGCCGCGTCTTCGGCAGTGGCCTGCACTTCTTGTGCAACCCCACGCAGGCGGGTCAGTTCCGTGTCGCTGACCTCGGCCTTGATGCCTTTTTGCACGGCATCGATCTGCTTGCGGGCATCGTCCAGCACCGTTTCCAGCGGCGGGGGCGGCGTGGCTGCTGGCGTCTGCGCGAAAGCCGAGCCGGCGGGCAAACTGATGAATGCCCACAACATGAGGCAAGCCAGCACCAGGGTGCGGCGAGACAGTGAGTTCAATAAATGACGGGGAATGTGCACAGGAGATCGATCACAGCGGAAGGTGTGGGCTTAATAGCACAAAGCGGCGTGACAAGACATCACGGGATGAAAACGGCGTGTCATTCGGCGGCGATTTGACGGCACCTCAGCGGCACGTCGACGTAAGTACGGCTGCGAAGGCGGCATGCTGCGTACCCTTGGCGATCACCCGGGAAAACGCAGTCCCGGCGTGCCCGACTGCCAGCGCGGGTACTTGTCCATCACCGCGGCGTAGCGCGCGGACTGGACAAAGTCTGCCAGCCAGCCCTGCACTGCCGGCCATGACTGAGCATCGAACCACGCCAGATCGGTGGCTGCGAACTGTCGGATGAATGGCAGGATTGCAGCATCTGCAAGCGACCAGCAATTCCCCAGCAAATAGCTCTGATTGTGGTCGAGACGGGCCCCCAGCTGCCGCACAAAGGCCGCGCCAGCGGCGCGATGGGCCAGCGCGAAGCCACCGATATCGGCAGCGCTGGCATGCATAGAAGGCGAGTCTGCATCCGATTCGACGGGTACAGGCCCGTCTGCAGGCGCCACATACCGGTTCGGATATTTGTAGCGGTCCAGATGCCGCTTGAAATCGCCATCGCAGGCGGCAATCAGCGCATCGGTCGCGGCCTGCTCATCGGCCGACTGGGGCAGCCAGCCTTCAGCATCCCGCCGGTTCAGCGCCCAGCGCATGATGTCCAGGCTTTGATCGATGACCTCGCCGCCAGGCAAGACCAGCACCGGCACGGTGCCCTTGGGGGATGCCGCCATCAGTTCCGGCGGCTTGTCGCGCAAGACGACTTCCCGCAGCTCGCACTGCTGCCCGCTGGCGGCAATCGCCAGACGGGCGCGCATGGCGTACGGGCAACGCCTGAAGCTGTAAAGCACGGGCAAGGCATCGACCTCGACGCCTGCCGTTCCGGTCACACCGCTCATCCGCCAGCCTGTTCCAGGGCGTCGTAGATCTTGCGCCCGACGCGGCCGTCGACCGGCAGGCCCAGGCGGGTCTGCTCGACCTTCACGGCGTCGCGGGTGCGCAGGCCGGGAATGCCGTCGGCCACGCCGATGTCATGGCCACGTGCGGCCAGGCGGGTCTGCAGATCACGGATCTGGCGACGCGACAGGCCAGGATCGTCGGTGGGCCACGGTGTGGTGATCGGCGGTTCGCCCTGCAGGCGATTGGTCAGCAGGCTGACCGCCAGGCCGTATTTCTTCGACTGGTTGTAATGCAGGATGGCGTCGAAGTTGGCGGTGGCCAGGAACACCGGGCCGCGCGAACCGCTGGGCGCAAACAGGTAGGCGGTACGTTCCGCGCCGGCCGATTGCAAGGACTGACCATCGACGCGGGTCACGCCTTGGGCGGCCCACTGTGCCAGCGAACGGCGGTCGGTGTCGGCCACGATTTCGGCCATCGGGTCAGCCGACATGCCGGACGCGATCGCGGCAGGCAGCTTCACTTCGATGACCGGCGGCACGCCGTGCTGCCATTGCGCGCGACGCTTGCGCAAATGGTTGGCGGTGGACGCCAGCGCATCGGGCATCGACGAATACAGGTCGATCTTGCCGTCGCCGTCGCCATCCGCAGCCAGTTCGTAGAACGAGGTCGGGATGAACTGCGTCATGCCGAAAGCGCCGCTCCAGGAACCGATGAAGTTATCGGGCGGCACGATGCCGTCGCGCAGCAACTTGATCGACGCGTAGGCGTTGCTCTTCCACAGCGGGTTCTTTTCAGTGCAACCGCGCGTCAGCCATGCGTTCAGCACATCGGTCTTGCCGATCTGGGTGCCGAAATTGGTTTCGATGCCGAAGATCGCGACCAGGGCTTCCGGATCGACCGAATAATTCTTGCTGACGTCCGCCAGCTGCGGGCCGTACTTCACCAGGATGTCCTGGCCGGCGGCCACCCGCTCGTCGTCCACCGTCTTGGCGATGTAGTCCCACCAGGTTTCCCGCCCCTCGGGTTGCGCACGGGCCGAGGACACGGTGGTCTCCAGCAGTTGCGCGTTCGCAGTCCATCGGTCGAAATCGGCGACCGACACGCCAGCGGCAGGCGCGCCCGGGCGCAGCCGCGCCAGGCAGCTGGCGGTATCCAGCGGGGCGTCGGCTGTGGCAGGCGCCTGCGCCATGGCCGGCGCGACCGCCGCCAAGGCGGCAGCGGCAACAGTCAGTCGAAGCGTCAAGCGAACCGCGGCGGATGACGAAGAGAGCGGGAAACGGGCAGTCATAGAGGCATCCATAGAGCGACAAACGCAATGGTAGCGCGACGAACTGACATCGCAGGCTGCTATGCTGCGCACGCAAACGCTTGCTTACCAACGCATACAGGAGCGAGTTTCTTCATGAAGCGCTTGTACATTTATTTTTTTCGCGGCTTGATCACGATTTTGCCGGTAGCGCTGACCGTCTACCTGCTGGCCATCTTCCTGATGTGGACCGAGTCCATCGCGATCGCGATGGTCCGCCCCTTCATCGGTGACTTCTACGTGCCCGGCATGGGTCTGGTGCTGGGCATTCTGGGCATCGTCGGCATCGGCTACCTGGTGTCCAAGCGCCGCGTGCGCCAGGCGTTTTCGATTGTCGAACGCCCTTTCACCAGCATCCCGGTGATCAAGAGCGTCTATTCCTCGCTGAAGAGCTTTGCCGATTACTTTTCGCCTGGCGCCAAGCAAGGCCAGGGTCAGCAGGTGGTCATCCTGCGAAAGCCCGACGACCAGATGGAAATCGTTGGCCTGATCACTCGCCACGGAACCGAAGGCCTGCCGCCGGGCTTCCTGCCGGGTGGACGCGTGGCCGTGTACTTGCCGATGGGCTACATGATCGGCGGCTACACGGTATTCGTGCCGACTGAATGGGTGCACCCCATCGACATGTCGGTGGAAGAAGCCATGCGCTCGTCGCTGATTGCGTGGATGGCCAATCGCAATGGCGTGGCCACGGCATCGACGACGCCGGACCTGCAGCCGGGATCGCCGCTGGTCAAACCCGAACCCGAGCCCGACCCCGGTCCCCGCTGAGCCCTCGATGCCGGACCCGTCTGCCTGAACGATCGCAGCGGCCGACAGCCTCATCGCCCTTGCGCAGGGCCCCCCTGCAAGGTCATCACCGCGCTGGCGATGCGCGCCACGACCTTGTCGTCTTCGCGCCGAATCTCACACTGATAGTGGCTGATCGTCCGCCCGCGATGTTCGGCCCACGCGCGCGCTCGCAGCCGCGAGCGCCACACTGGCCGCAGAAACGTCGCCTTCAGGTCGATGCTGGTAAAGCTCTGTTCTGCCTGCATCAAGGTCGAATGGGCCGTGCCGATGGCCGCGTCGGCAAGTTCACACAGCAAACCGCCGTGCACGGTGCCCTGCTGGTTGCCATGGCGCGCCGCGTCTGCCTCCAGCTCGAGCTCGGCGCTGGCTTCGCCCACGGCAAGGATTCGAAAGCCCAGCAACTGAGAGATTGCGGTCGGGTAGCGCATGTGGGTGGCGTGGCTCGTATCGGCCGTGCCCGCCAGCAGGGCCTCCAGGTAGCGCAACACGGGGAAAACAGGCTGTGTCATATCCGTCCTTGTATGCTTGATGAGGCAAAGTCTGATCCCCTAGAGTGGGACAATCAAAGAATTGTCCTGAAGACATCCGCCTGGGCCAGATCATGAGCAAGTCCACTGCAGCGCAGGTTACCGGGGTCGCAGAAGACCTGGCGGCACGCATCCAGGACGGCAGCCTGCGCCCGGGCACAGCGCTTCCCACCCATCGCCAGCTTGCCGCCACACACGGCATTGCCATTTCGTCGGCCACCAAGGTGTACGCGAAGCTGAAGTCCATTGGCTTGGTCGTCGGCGAAACAGGACGCGGCACCTTCGTGCGAGATCGCCCGCCGCAGCGCGAGTGGCATGGCGACGACGAGGCGCGCTTGCACCGCAGCGCAGTCGACCTGTCCTTCAATCACCCCACTCTGCCTGGCCAGGCAGAGTTGCTGCGGAACATGTTGCGCGAGCTGGCCGCCAGCCAGCACCTGAGCCTGAAACCGGTCAGCGCCCTGACAGACGGCCCCGATCTGGATGCGCTCGACGCGCTGTGTCGTCGCGAGCGTATCCGGGCGATCTACACCATGCCCACCTTGCACAACCCGCTTGGCTGGGTACTGAGCGCCCGACAGCGCCAAGGCCTGGTCGACATTGCCCGGCGACATGATTGCCTGCTGATCGAAGATGCGTCCTACGCGTTTCTGGCCGACCAGGCACCGCCCGCGCTGGCGGCGCTGGCGCCCGAGCGCACCGTCTATGTGTCCAGCTTGTCCAAAAGCCTGTCCAGCGGCCTGCGCTGCGGCTTTGTGTTGGCGCCCCAGGACCGTGCGGGTCGATTCAAGGCGGCAATCCGGGCCAGTTACTGGAGTTTGCCGGGCGTGATCACCGCGATGGCAAGCCGCTGGATTGCCGATGGCACGGTCGCCCGACAGGAAGCCCTGCTGCGGCAGGATGCACGCGAACGCCAGGCGATTGCGCGGGACGTACTGGCCGGTATGGATGTCACCGCCAACCCGAACTCGATGTTCCTGTGGCTGGTCTTGCCCGAGGATTTGCGCATGGACCGCGTGGCCATGGCCCTGGCCGAACGCGGCATCGCGGTGTCCAAGGCGCAGGCGTATGCCACCACTCGACACGTCCCGCACGCGCTGCGGCTGGGCCTGAGCTCACCGCCGCTGGTGCAGTTGCGAGCTGTGCTGGAGCAGCTGCGCCACACCATCGAGCAGTTTCCGATTTAGTCCCACCACACGCGCGCAACGCAGTAGCATCGGTCTCCCGCGCTTTTCATCCCCCTGTTTTCCTTGCGCGCCGTCCGCAGGAGACCCTCCCCTGTTGCTTCAGAAAACCATCAAACGCGATCTGCTGGTCCTCTGGGTCTCGATTGCCGCCGTCTCGGTGTTGCTGACTTGGCTGATGCTGCAACTCAGCCGCCAGGGCGCCGCTGCGCAGATCGACGACGCCAAACAACAGGCGGCGATCAGTTGCGAAACCATTCGGATCGGCGCCGGGCGCACCCGTACGGCGACCTCCGCCGCCAACAGCGTGGGCGGCATGCTCAGCCCGTCGGCCGCGCAAGCCGTGATCGACCTGGCACTGCGCGACCAGTCGGGTGTTGAGGGCGGGTTCTGGCGCGCAGACCAAGGCGTGGTTGCCTACGCCTTCCCGACCTACGACGGCAGTGGCATCAAGCGCGACCCGCCAGCCGCCGAACTGGAACGCATCGGATCGACCGCGCAACGCGCGCAGGATGCCGCCAGCCTGACCATCGATGTGCGACCCGGCCTGCGTGAGGCGGTCGTGTTCGCTGCATGTCCGGTCGATGCGGAAAAGCGCGCAGGCAACGCAACGACATCCGATGCAAATGCCCTCCCCTTGATTGCCTGGACCTTGCAGCGGGTGTCGGTCATCCGCTCGGACGTCGTGAACAAGCTGACGATTGCCACCAGCTTGCTGCTTGGGCTGGTCATCATCTCCGGCGCGTGGCTGGGCTGGACGCTGGCGCGCTGGCGGCGGCACGCTGCACAGCTGTCTTCGCAGTTGGCACAGTCCGAACGCCTGGCCACACTTGGCCGCATATCCGCCGGCCTGGCGCACGAGATACGCAACCCGCTTGCCACCATGCGCATGAAGGCGGAAAACGCCTTGGCCGCCCCGCTTGAGGTCCGCGAAACCCGGGTCGCGAGTGCATTGGAATCCGTGCTGTCGCAGACCGAAAGGCTGGAGCAGCTGGTGTCCAGCCTGCTTGCGCTGACGCAGCCGTTTCGCGTCGAGCGCAAGGCGCTGGATCTGCCAGCGTGGCTGGGCGAACGGCGGCAGATTCATGCGGAATCGGCCGCAGCACGCGGCGTGACCATCAACCTCCGCGTCGACCCGGACACCGCCGCGCGAGCGCAGCGGCTTGCCTTGCTCGACCCGACTCAAATGGAGCGCGTGCTGGACAATCTGCTGTTGAACGCGCTGGCCCACACGGCCGCGGGTGGGGCGATAGAAATGGGTGTGCAAAGGCTCGCAAGCGGCGCGCTGTTGTTATGGGTGGCCGACAACGGTGTCGGCATCCCGGAGGCGCTGCGCGAAAACCTGTTTGAACCCTTCAGCACGGCCCGCGCCGGTGGCACCGGCCTGGGCCTGACCCTGGTGCGTGAGATCGTCCAGGCGCATGGCGGCCGCATCAGTCTGGCGGATGTGCCGACAGGCACCCGCATCGATATGGAATTCCCGTGGCCAGCATCCTGATCATCGATGACGACGCCGAGTTTCGGGCAAGCCTGGCCGACATGCTGCACGACCTGGGCCACACCGTGCTGGAGGCCGAGGCGACCGAACCGGGTCTGCAACGCCTGCGTACCGAGGTCGTGGATGTCGCCATCGTCGATCTGCGCCTGCCTGGCGAGGACGGCTTGGCCTTCCTGCGCCGGGCCGAACCGGTATCGACCGTGCCTTGCATCATGCTCACGGCCTATGCCAGTGGCGGCAACACCATCGAGGCCATGCGCCTGGGCGCCTTCGACCACCTGACCAAACCGGTGGCACGCACGACCTTGATCGAGACCTTGGCGCGCGCGCTGCAGCAGCGCTCGATTGCGCAGGCTGAAGTCGCGCCTGCAGGGTCCGCCGCAGACCATGCCCCCGCCGACCCGTATGAACTCGTCAGCAGCAGCGAGGCCATGCGGCAAGTCTTCAAGCGCGTGGGCCTTGCCGCGTGCAGCGAGGCCACGGTGTTGATCCTGGGCGAGACCGGCACGGGCAAGGAACTGGTGGCGCGCGCCCTGCATCGCAACAGCGCACGGGCCGCCAAACCCTTCGTGGCCGTGAACTGCGCGGCGATCCCTGCCGAGCTGATGGAAAGCGAGTTGTTCGGGCACGTCAAAGGCGCCTTCACCGGTGCGGTCGGTGAACGGATCGGCCGTTTTCGCGAGGCGCAGGGCGGCACCTTGTTCCTGGACGAGATCGGCGACATGCCGCTTTCCACTCAGGCCAAGATTCTGCGCGTGCTGCAGGAACGTGAACTCACGCCGGTCGGGGGCACGCATGTGATTCCGGTGGACGTGCGCATTGCTGCGGCGACCCATCACGACCTGCCCACGGCAGTCAAGGAAGGCCGTTTCCGAGAAGATCTCTGGTATCGCCTGCAAGTGGTGCCGGTGGTCTTGCCGCCGCTGCGTGACCGGCCCGGCGACGTCCTGCTGCTGGCCGAACACTTTCTTCGGCTGATTGGCGGTGACACGCCCAAACGGCTGACGCCCGCCGCCGCCCGCCTGCTGGTGGCGCATCCCTGGCCAGGTAATGTGCGCGAATTGCGCAATGCCATGGAGCGCGCGGCTATCCTGAGCCAGGGCCAGGTCATCGATGCCGATCAGATCAGCTTGCAAGCCAACCCTGCCGGCGCCGCCAACAGTACGCGGCCGGATATCGACTGGGACGGTGGCATGGCTGCCGCGGTTGCCTGTGTCGAACGGGAAATGATCCTGCGCGCCTTGGCCAAGGCCGTTGGCAACCGGGCAGATGCGGCACGCCGCCTGGGTCTGTCACGCCAGCAGCTGTATCGAAAACTGGCGGAATTCGGCATCGATTGAGGATGTCCGGCGCCGCGACACGAATGTCGGCATCGCCGCCGATTGCCGTTGACCTGTCCGATCCTGTGACACCTCGCTGTACCCGGCTCGGACACATCCCTATGAATTACATCGGGATAACAACACAAGCTGTTGATTCAATTGGACTTTTAGCTCTGGCATAAGGCTTGCATTGAAGAAGGCACCACCTGACACGTGTCTGCCCTTCCGATAGCCTTTATTCCCGGAGCTTTCCATGTCCAACTCCCTGTCGACCCGCGCTGCCAAACTTGGCCTGAGCATCAGCCTCGGCCTGAGCGCAGTGTCTGCCTATGCCCTGCCGCCAAGCCAGCCGCTCGTGACACCCGCGCCGGTTGCCCCGATTGCACCTGTTGCGCCGGTCGCCCCGTCCGCCATGCCGTCGCTGGCGGCCCCGATTGCACCCCCGCCCGCACCGCCGCTTGCTGGTCAGGTCGCTCCTCCGCCCCCGCCTGCGCCTGCCGGACAACTGGCACCGCCGCCTCCTCCGCCCCCGCTCGCAGGCCAGTTCGCACCGCCGCCCCCGCCGCCTCCGATGGCCAATGACCCGGTCGCCAGTCCGGTGGCACAAGGCCAGGTCAAACGCATGCTCATCAACCCCTTCGGGGAAATCGACGGCATGCGCCTGGCAGACGGCACCATCGTCAAGTTCCCCGCGCATCTGGGCGACGACCTGATTCGCATCGTCAAAACCGGCGACACCGTTCGCATCGTCGGGCGCCCGGAAGCTGCCGGCATCGTCAAGGCCGATGCGGTGATCAACGTTGCCAGCGCACAGATGATCATCGACCAGCCGCCAGCACCCGGCAACGGCCGTACGCTGCCGCCGCACCTGCGTGCACAGATGCTGAAAGAGCAGCGCGTGGAAGGCTATGTCGACACGGTGCTGATGGGCCGACGCGGCGAAACCAACGGCGTGATCCTGACCGATGGCAGCACCGTCCGCTTCCCGCCCGACAGCCTGTCCGCGCCTATCCGCCAGGGCGAGCCGTTTGCCGCTACCGGGCTGGGCACGAGCAATACCTACGGAACCTCACTGGAGGCGATCAGCGTCGGCACCAAGCTGTCGGCCCTGCAGCCGCTCTACAACCGAGCACCCTGATGCGGGAGGGCTCTCTGATGCCCTGACCCACTGAGTTTCCCACCCTGCGCTTGCTGCCCGGACGCACATCCTCTGTACAGCAAGCGCAGATCTGCTGATCGAATATGTGGGTACTGCGCCCTGATGCACTGCGCCCTGATACGCCCCGTACGGATTACACCGCCATGCTGTCACCCAAGGTTCTGCCCATTCTTCTGCTGATCGTGTCCAACGCGTTCATGACCGTGGCCTGGTATGGCCACCTGAAGTTCGAAAACAAGCCGCTGTACATGGTCATCCTGGTCAGCTGGATGATCGCGCTGGCCGAGTATTGCTTCGCAGTCCCGGCAAATCGCATCGGCCACGGCATCTACAACGCTGCCGAGCTGAAGACCATGCAAGAGGTCATCACGCTGGTGGTGTTCTCCATCTTCTCGGTGGTCTACCTGGGCGAGCAGCTGACGATCAATCACCTGGTCGGCTTCGCGTTCATCTGTCTGGGTGCGTTCTTCGTCTTCAAGGGTCCTTTCGGCTGAGGCTTGTTGGCCAAGCCCCGTCATACCTGCGCATTCTTGAATCCCGGTTACCGCCCTTCAGCCACAGAGGTCCCGATGGCAACATCACAGGCAAATTCCCCGTCGGTCGCATGGCTGCCCGGGCTCAACTTCTTCCTCGCTGACGTCCGCGACGGGCTCGGCCCCTTCCTGGGCGTATTCCTGCTGGGCCAGGGTTGGGCCGCGGACGACATCGGCTATGTGATGACCATCGGCGGCATCGCCGCCATGCTGGCGATCGCGCCGATGGGCGCGCTGGTCGATTCCTCGCGGTCCAAGCGGTCCCTGCTGGTGATGAGTTCGGCCATGCTGATCGCCGGCACCATGGTCCTGCTGCTGTCCTCGTCGTTCGCGGTCACCGCGGGCTCGCAGATCGGCACAGCCCTGGTCGGCGCACTGATCGGCCCTGCCGTCATGGGCATCACGCTCGGCATCGTCGGCCACGACCGCCTGGCCCATCAGTTGGGCATCAACGAAGCCTGGAATCATGGTGGCAACGTGGTGTCGGCCGCCCTCGCAGGCGTGGCCGGCTACTACTGGGGCTTGCCTGCCGTGTTTGCGCTGATGGCCGTCATGACCATCGGGGCCCTGGTGTGTATCGCCAAGATCCGGCCGCAGGACATCGACCACGATGTTGCTCGCGGCATGGAAAAAGGCACGGTTCATGATGCCGACCCGACCAAGCCCGGGCCGTCGGCCATTGCGGTGTTGATGAAGTCATCGCCCCTGCAGTTGCTGGCAGTCACCATGCTGCTGTTCCACCTGGGCAATGCTGCGATGCTGCCCTTGCTGGGCCAGTCCATCGTCTCGCAAGGCCTGGCCGACCCCAGCGCCTTCACCGCCATGACCATCATCGTCGCGCAGCTCGTGATGATCCCGATGGCCTTGCTGGCAGGCCGGCTTGCACCGCGTTACGGCTACTGGACCTTGGTGATCGTGGCCTTGCTGGCCTTGCCGGTGCGCGGTGTGGTGGCGGGATATTGGAACTCCGCGTGGTCGCTGATTCCGGTGCAGATTCTGGACGGCGTGGGCGCCGGACTGGTCGGGGTCGCGGTGCCCGGGCTGGTTGCCCAGATCTTGCGCGGCAGCGGCCATGTGAATGTGGGCCTGGGCGCGGTCATGGCCATCCAGGGTATCGGTGCAGCGCTGAGCCCGTCATTGGCAGGCGTGCTGGCGCATCACTACGGCTATCACACGGCCTTCGTGGCGCTGAGCGCAGTGGCCGCGCTGGGATTGCTGGTGTGCAAGTTCGGCATGTCCGGTGGTCGGCACGATCATGTGGTGACGGCGACGCCCTGAACCCGAGTCATCGACCGTTCAGACAGCAAAAAGCCACCTTGGTAGAGGTGGCTTTTTGCTTTTCAGACAGGGCCGGCGGGAATCAGAGTCCTCCCCGCCGCGCCCGTTCCTGCTTACTTCTTGACGATCTTCTCCACCACATTGGCAGGCGCCTCGGCGTAGCGCTTGAACTCCATGGTGTAGGTCGCGCGACCCTGGGTCAGTGAACGCAGCGTGGTCGAGTAGCCGAACATCTCGGACAGCGGCACTTCAGCGTGCACTTGCTTGCCGCCACCCCCTGCGATGTCTTCCATGCCCTGCACGATGCCGCGACGGGCCGACAGATCACCCATCACGTTGCCCATGAAGTCTTCGGGCGTCTCCACTTCCACGCCCATCATCGGCTCGAGCAGAATCGGCTTGGCACGGCGCATGGCTTCCTTGAAGGCCATCGAACCCGCCATGCGGAAGGCGTTTTCGTTCGAGTCCACGTCATGGTAGGAACCGAACACCAGCGTGGCCTTCACGTCCACCACCGGATACCCCGCCAGCACGCCGGACTTCAGCGTTTCCTGAATACCCTTGTCGACCGCCGGGATGTACTCGCGCGGCACCACGCCGCCCTTGATTGCATCCACGAACTCGTAGCCCTTGCCCGAAGGCTGAGGTTCCAGGTTGATCACCGCATGGCCGTACTGGCCGCGACCGCCCGACTGCTTCACGAACTTGCCTTCCACGTCCATCACGGCTTGCTTGATGGTCTCGCGATAGGCGACCTGCGGCTTGCCCACCGTGGCTTCCACGTTGAACTCGCGACGCATGCGGTCCACCAGAATTTCCAGGTGCAACTCGCCCATGCCGGAAATGATGGTCTGGCCGGATTCCTGATCCGTGGCCACACGGAAGGACGGGTCTTCCTGCGCCAGGCGGTTCAGCGCAATGCCCATCTTTTCCTGGTCAGCCTTGGTCTTGGGTTCCACTGCCTGCGAAATCACGGGTTCCGGGAACACCATGCGTTCCAGCACGATGATGTGGTTGGGGTCGCACAAGGTATCGCCGGTCGTGGCGTCTTTCAGGCCCACCGCTGCCGCGATGTCGCCGGCGCGCACCTCCTTGATTTCGCTGCGTTCATTCGCGTGCATCTGCAGAATGCGGCCCAGGCGTTCGCGCTTGCCCTTGACCGGGTTGTAGACCATGTCGCCCGCATTGACCACGCCGGAATACACGCGGAAGAAGATCAGCTGGCCCACGAAGGGGTCGGTCATGATCTTGAAGGCCAGCGCCGAGAACGGCTCTTCATCGCTCGGATGGCGTTCGATCTCCTCGTCGTCCATCGAGTGGCCCAGGATGGCGGGCACGTCGATCGGCGACGGCAGGTAGTCGACCACCGCGTCGAGCATGGCTTGCACGCCCTTGTTCTTGAACGCACTGCCACAGAGCATCGGCACGATTTCGTTGGCGATGGTGCGCTGGCGAATGGCGGCCATGATCTCGGACTCCGAAATCGGCTCGCCGCCCAAGTACTTTTCCATCAGCGATTCATTGGCGTCGGCCGCGGCTTCGACCAGCTTCTCGCGCCATTCTTCAGCCGTTGCCTGCAGCTCAGCCGGGATGTCGATGTACTCGAACTTCACACCTTGCGTGGCGTCATCCCACACGATGCCCTTCATCTTCACCAGGTCGATCACGCCCAGGAAACCTTCCTCGGCGCCAATCGGGATCTGCAGCGGCACGGCCACGCCTTTCAGGCGGTCGCCGATCTGGCGCTGTACGCGGAAGAAGTCGGCGCCCATGCGGTCCATCTTGTTGACGAAGGCCACGCGCGGCACCTTGTACTTGTTGGCCTGGCGCCAGACGGTTTCCGACTGCGGCTGCACGCCGCCCACCGAGTCATAGACCATGACCGCACCGTCGAGCACTCGCATGGAGCGTTCGACTTCAATCGTGAAGTCCACGTGTCCCGGGGTGTCGATGATGTTGATGCGATGTTCCGCACGGTCGCCGGCCATGCCCTTCCAGAAGCAGGTCGTGGCAGCAGACGTGATCGTGATGCCGCGTTCCTGCTCTTGCTCCATCCAATCCATCGTCGCCGCGCCTTCGTGCACTTCCCCGATCTTGTGGCTCACGCCGGTATAGAACAGGATGCGCTCGGTGGTCGTGGTTTTGCCAGCGTCGATGTGGGCGCTGATGCCGATGTTTCGATATCGCTCGATAGGAGTTTTGCGGGTCATGACAGTCTCTGGTTGTGACTTCCGGATGAGCCTGGCGGCAGAAGCGCTGCCAGGCGGGTTTACTGATATTCGGGCCGTTCAATGATGTGGAGATGCGATTCGCATACGCAAGAGCGAACCCGACGACCGTGCATTAAATATATAACCAGACGCGGGTGGGCTTCATCATCCTTAGAGATAGGTGTGCCACGCCGATATCCGCGTGGTATCCGATCGTTTCGCTCAGCCCCCCTGCGCCGTAACGATAATAAGGACTGGTAGCAAGCCCGCTCACAGCGGCACTGATTGCGCCAAGCTGATGAGCCGCGCTGACCGCCTGCTGCGCAGGCCCCGAATTCCAAAGGAGCTGCCATGATCACCGTCCACACCTGGACCACGCCCAACGGTCGCAAAGTACCGATCATGCTCGAAGAGCTGGGCTGGAAGTACGAGGTCAAACCGATCGACCTGAACAAGAAACAGCAGTTTTCGCCGGAATTCCTGGCGATTTCCCCCAACAACAAAATTCCCGCCATCGTCGATCACGATGCCGAGGGCGGTCCGCTGAGCGTCTTCGAAAGCGGCGCGATCCTGACCTATCTGGCGGAAAAAAGCGGGCAGTTTCTGGCCCCCAGCGGCCACGCCCGTTACCGCACGCTCGAGTGGCTGCATTGGCAGATCGGCAGCCTGGGACCGATGCTGGGGCAGCTCGGCTACTTTGCGCTGCGCGCCAAGGAAAGCTCGCCAGACGCGGTCGAGCGCTTTACCGAAGAAGCCGACCGACTGCTGCAAGTCATGGAGCGCCGCCTGTCGATCGGCGACATGCCGTATCTGGCGGGTGACGACTACACCATCGCGGACATTGCAACCTACCCCTGGGTGATGGCCGCGGCCACCATGATGGAAGAGGTGCTGAGCTCGACCTGGGACGAAGTACCAGCGGTGCAGCAGTGGCTGGAACGCGTCGGCGATAGGCCTGCGGTTCAACGCGGCATGCGGGTGCTCAGTACGTGATGCTTGGGTCGGGGTGGGACTCAGCCCGACCCGTCGCACTACTTACTTCACCACGGCATCGACCAGGTTTTTCGCATAGTCCACGCCGGGTGCCTGCGTCCCGAACAACAAGCGGTACACCAGCGGCGCCACCACCCCGTCAAGCAAGGCATCCACCGAGGGCGTGGGCTCGCCGCGCTGCCTGGCACGAACCAGCATGAGCGCCAGGGTGTCGGCGGTATAGCTGCCGCATTGGATCGGCAAGGCCTCGGGCACGCTGGCAGCCAGCGTGTCACGCATCATGGCGCGGCCCGGCGCCGACGAGATTTCTTCCAGATATTGCTCGACCCAGGCATGCAAGTCGCCACGCAGGTTGCCGGTATCCACGGGCGGCGCATCGGGTCGCATGCGGGCCACGGCTACGTCTGCCAACAGCTCTGGCAGATCGCCCCAGCGTCTATAAATGGTTGAAGGCGTGACGCCGGCACGCGCGGCGATCAGCGGCACGGTGACGTCCGTGCGGCTGCGCTCGGCCAGCAGTTCACGCACTGCACCGTGCACTGAAGCTTGCACCCGGGCACTGCGGCCGCCGGGTCGGATTGCATCTTTGCTAGCCATGTGACGATATTAACGCAAAGTATTTGCGTTAAGCGCGTCGTGCGAGCACAATTTGCTGATCGTGTTAACGCAATTTTTTTGCTTTAGCACCTGTATTGTCGACGGCGCACCTGCACAGATTCGAGGTGTGCTGCGTGTATCTGTTCCTTATTCCGCCCGTGTTCCAAGCGCTTTCACCGAAGGCCGCAAGATGCCCCCGTCCATTGCCAGCCAGGCCAATACGTCCAGTCCGCTGAGCCAGCGCGCCACGTTCATCCTGCTGACCAGCATTCTGTTCACCTATGTGTCGGCCTCGGCTGCGCCCACGCCGCTCTATGGCCTGTATCGGGAAGCCTGGGGCTTCTCGCCCCTGATGTTGACGGTCGCCTTCGCCGTCTATGCCTTCGGTCTGCTGACGTCTCTGCTGATCGTCGGTTCCTTGTCCGATCACGTGGGCCGTCGCCCCGTCGTGCTGGCCGCGATGATGGTCGAGGCCTTGTCGCTGGTGCTGTTCCTGAGCGCCCAGGACATCGGCGGATTGATCCTGGCGCGCGTGGTGCAAGGCGTCGCCACCGGCGCGGCCACCACGGCACTGGGAGCCGCGCTGCTGGATGTCGACCGGGTCAAGGGCTCGGTCGTCAACAGCATTGCGCCAATGGTGGGCATGGCGATCGGTGCGCTGGGCACCAGCCTGCTGGTGCAATACGCCCCCTTGCCCATGCACCTGAGCTACGCCCTGTTGCTGGTGACGCTGGTGTCATTGGGTATTGCCGCCTGCTTCATGCCGGAGACCGTCAGCCGTCGCCCGGGCGCATGGGCGTCGCTGCGCCCGAATCTGCGCGTCGCCCCGCACGCCAGCCAGGGCATGTGGAAGATCATGCCGCTGAACGCATCGCTGTGGATGACGGGCGGTTTCTTCATGTCGCTCGGCCCCTCGCTTGCCCGCAGCGTGACCCATATCGATACCCCTGTGATCGGCGGCCTGCTGGTGTGCGCGCTGACGCTGAGCGCAGGCGCATCCATCCTGACCCTGCGCAACCGCGACCCGAGGCTGTCGCTCAACCTGTCCTCGGTGACCATGGTGACCGGCATCGGCATCACCCTGGCTGGGGTCGCGCTGGGCCAGGTGCCGGTGTTGTTCGGCGGGACCTTCCTGGCCGGCATCGGCTTTGGTGCGGGGTTCCTGGGCGCCATGCGCAGCATCATGCCGCTGGCCGCCCCGCACGAGCGGGCAGGTTTGTTGGCGGTGTTCTATACCTTGAGCTACCTGGCGATGAGCGTGCCTGCCATGCTTGCAGGCCTGGCCGCCAGCCATGTGGGGCTGGCCAACGCCACCTACGGATATGGCCTGATCATCATGATCCTGGCTGGCAGCGCGGGCTTCCGCAGCCTGCGCGCCCGCCTGTCACGCTGAACGCCAGGCTTTCAGGCCGACACAGCCGCTTAAAAGCGCTTGCTCCAGAACCGCGAGTTTGCCAGTCCGAAACGCCAGGGCACGTCGGCGGCCTTGGAAATACCGATGCGCGGTCCAGTCACCACCTCGACCGCTTGGTCTGCCGGCAGCAACTGAAGCGGAGGCTCGTCCAGCGCCTGGCCATTGAAGCCATGGTCGATAGCCAAGGCCTGCCCTACCCGACCAGGGCCGCTGCACAGCAGGCGCGCGTCCGACATGCCGCGTCGCGCACACATGGCTTCCAGGCCTTGCGTGGGTTCGATTGCACGGATCAAGACCCCCGCGCCATGGCCCTGCTCGCGGCACACGAAGTTCATGCACCAGTGGATGCCGTAGGACCGGTAGACATAGATCCGTCCGGGGGGGCCGAACATCGACGCATTGCGTGCAGTCGGCCCGGAAAAGCTGTGTGACGCCGGATCTTCGCGGTCATAGGCCTCGGTCTCGACAATGCGTCCGCCCACGCCATCGATCAACACGGTGACGCCAATCAAAAGCCTGGCCACCTGGTCGGCGGGCGCGGAAAAATCGATACCTGCGATGAAAGTCGTCATGGTGCGAGCAACTGGGTGAATAGTCGGAACAAATGTATGAGGGGGCATGAGGCGGCATGAGGCGAGCGACCGGCCAAGCAACTGTACCGGGCAGCCGAGCCAGGTAAATGAACCAGATGACCGTGCGCAGTGCCAAGGAAGCGGCACCAGCCCAAAAAATTTTACTCGCTTGCCTGAGCAGGAATCGCTCCTGCCGGGCGCGCGAATTGCTGAGGCCGAAGCTTCCGCAATTGCAGCTCCCGCGCAGAGGCCTCTCATGAAAGACCAATCCAGCCATCACGACGGATCGCCCGCCGCGTCCCCGAAGCTCATGTCGGCCGACCCCAGTGTGGCGTCCTGTCCGACCGCACGGCGCAACTTCCTGAAGTCCATGGGTGGCTCGGGGCTCGCAGCAAGCGGCCTGGGAATGATCCCCGTGGTCAGCGCGCCCGTTCGCGCAGAAGCGCCCACCACCTCGCAGCCCACGCCAAACCAGGCGCCGTCGGAAGACGGCGCCGTGCCGGTGACCTTGAAAGTCAATGGCCGATCGGTCACCGTCAACGTCCCGCCCAATGCCGTGTTGCTGGACGTGGTGCGCGACCGCCTGCACCTGACCGGCACCAAGAAAGGCTGTGACCATGGCCAATGCGGCGCCTGCACCTTGCACGTGAACGGCACCGCCGTGAATTCCTGCCTGTCGCTGGCCATCAGCCACGAAGGCGACGAGATCACCACCATCGAAGGCCTGGAGCAGGACGGCACCTTGCACCCGGTGCAGGAAGCCTTCTGGGAACACGACGCCTACCAGTGTGGTTACTGCACGCCCGGACAGATGATGAGCGCCTGCGCCATCTTGAAAGACGCGCGCATCGGCACGGACGACGCAAGCGTGCGTGAAGCCATGAGCGGCAACATCTGCCGCTGCGGCGCCTACAAGAACATTCTCGCGGCAGTGCAATCTGCACGCGGCAAGATCGGGAGTGCCACCTGATGCGCAATTTCACGTACTCGCGCGCCGATAGCGTCGTTCAAGCCGTTGCCACCCATGCCCGTGCCGTCTTGCAGGCAGAAGGCACATCGCAAGCAGTTGCACAGCCCGCTGCGCCAACGGGACCGCAAGACGCCAGTCTGGAAGCCACGCGGCGCCACCCGGCGTTCCTGGCAGGTGGCACGACCTTGCTGGACTTGCTGAAGATCGACGTAATGCAGCCCCCTGCGCTGGTCGACATCAACCGCGTAGGCGGCCTGGATGGCATCGAGAAGCTGGCTGATGGCCATATGCGCATCGGCGCCTTGGTCAGCAACACGACGCTGGCCCATCACCCCGAGGTCTTGGCGCGCTACCCGGTGCTGTCGCAGGCACTGCTGGCGGGCGCCAGCACGCAGCTGCGCAACAAGGCCACGACGGCGGGCAACATCATGCAGCGCGTGCGCTGCAACTACTTCCGTGACGGCGTGTCGCCCTGCAACAAGCGCGAGCCGGGTTCTGGCTGTGCCGCCATCGGCGGTCACAACCGCACCGTGCATGCGGTGCTGGGCGGCAGCGACGCCTGCATCGCCTCGCACCCGTCGGACATGTGCGTCGCCATGGCCGCCATCGGCGCCACCATTCAGGTGCAAGGACCGAAGGGCAAGCGCGACATCGACTTCCTGGACTTCCATCTGCTTCCCGGTCAGACACCGTGGAAGGAACACGCGCTGGCCGCCGACGAGCTGATCACCCATGTGACGCTGGCCGCGCCGCTGGCAGGCAGCAAATCGGCCTACCTGAAGCTGCGCGACCGGGCGTCGTACCAGTTTGCACTGGCATCCAGCGCGATCATCGTGGTGCGCGAAGGCCAGGTGATCCGCGAGATCCGTATCGCGCTGGGCGGCGTGGGCACCAAGCCCTGGCGCGCCACTGAAGCTGAAGCCGCGCTGCTGGGCCAGCCGGCCACGCAAGCCAACATCGAGCGTGCAGCCGAAATCGCTTTCCGTGCCGCCGTGCCGCAAAAGCACAACGCCTACAAGATCCCGCTGGGCCAGCAGGCCATCGTGCGCAACCTGTTGACGCTGGTCGCCTGAGCCCTGGAGAATCCCATGTCCGACACCACTACCGATACCACCACCAAATCCGCTCCCATCATCGGCGTCGGCACCCGCCGCGTCGACGGCCGCCTGAAGGTCACGGGCGCAGCCAAGTACACCGCCGATCAACACCTGGACAACATGGCCTACGCCTATGGCGTGTTCAGTACGGTCGCCAGCGGTCGCATCACCAAGATCGACACGGCCGAGGCGCGCAAGCTGCCTGGCGTGATCGATATCTTCCACCACGGCCATTTCTCGAACCTGTACCGGGTACCGAAGACCAAGGACTCGCCGACCAGCAAGCTCAACGCCGCGGTCGTCGACGAGCACCGCCTGCCCTTCGAGGACGACAAGGTCAGCCATGCTGGTCAGTTCGTCGCACTCGTGGTTGCCGAGACTTTCGAGCAGGCGCGCGCCGCCGCCTATGCGGTCAAGGTGAGTTATGAAACGGGCGCCGTGATCGCCAATCTGGACCAGGCGGTGAAGGCCCATGGCGTGGAAAAGGCCGGTTCTGGCCACGAACGCGGCAAGGCTGCAGAAGCCTTCGATCAAGCGCCGTTGCGCATCGACGCCACTTACGGCACGCCGGTCGAGACCCACAATCCCATGGAAATGCATGCCACCGTTGCCAGTTGGCAAGACGGCAAGCTGCACGTCTACGAGGCCTCGCAAGGCGTGGTGGTGCATCGCGCCACCTTGGCCCGCGTGTTCGGCATCATGCCGGACCGCGTCAATGTCGAAGCGCCCTTCATCGGATCGGGTTTCGGCAGCAAGCTGTGGGCATGGCCGCACGCCATCGCCGCCGCGGCGGCCGCCCGGGAAGTGGGACGCCCCGTGCAGTTGGTTGTGCCGCGCATGCAGATGTTCACCACGACCGGCCATCGTCCTGAAACGCGCCAACACATGCGTCTGGCAACGGACCAGTCCGGCAAGTTGAGTTCGCTGCGCCACGAATCCATCAACACCACGTCTTTCATCGACCAGTACACCGAAACCTGCGGCAGCGTGACCACTGGTCTGTATTCCTGCGAAAACGTGCTGGTCAGCCACAGCACTACCCAGGTCAACCACGGCACGCCCACCTCCATGCGGGCACCGGGGGCTGCGCCCGGCCTGTTTGCATTGGAATCGGCCATTGATGAGATGGCGCTGGCCGCCAATCTGGATCCGCTGGAGTTCCGCAAGCGCAACTTTGCAGAGATGGATGAAGGCGAGAAGCTGCCTTGGTCCAGCAACCACATGATGGAGGCCTACGACCGCGGCGCTGCCAAGTTCGGCTGGGACAAGCGCCTGCCGGAAATCGGGTCGATGCGCGATGGGTCTGAAGTCATCGGCTATGGCATGGCTGCGTGCAACTGGGAAGCTTTCCGCACGCCGGCCGACGCCCGCGTGGGCTTGCGCGCTGACGGCACCATAGAGGTCACCTGCGGTGTGCAAGACATCGGCACCGGCACGTACACCATCGTGGCGCAGGCCGTCAGCGCCGTGACCGGCGTGCCGATCGAGCGCATCAACGTGCGCCTGGGCGACGCGAGCTTCCCGGCCGGCCCGGTGTCTGGCGGCTCTTGGGCCACAGCCAGCGTGTTGCCGGCGGTGGCCAAGGCCACGCGCGATGCCATCGACCAACTGAAGGTGATTGCCGCCGGCGAAGGCAGCCCGTTCGCCAAGGCCAAGCCCGATACGCTGAAGCTGGAAAACGGCAAGCTCAGCGATGGCAAGCAGAGCGTGGACTTCGCGGACATTCTGAAGTCACAAAAGGTAGCGGCAGCGGAAGCCGAGGGGCACTCCGAGGCCAACACCAACGACAAGCTGTCCTTCCGGTCCTTCGGCGCACATTTCGTTGAAGTGCGCTGGGACGCCGGCATTTCGCGCCTGCGCGTCAGCCGCGTGGTCAGCGCCATCGACGTGGGCCGCATCATCAACAGCAAAACCGCCGCCAACCAGGTCGAAGGCGCCGTGGTGATGGCCATCGGCATGGCCTTGTTCGAGGCCACCGAGTACGACGAACGCACGGGCTTGCCGGTCAACAACAACTACGCCGAATACGTGGTGCCGGTGCATGCCGACCAGCCCGAGATCGACGTGATTCTGCTGGACTATCCGGACTACGGTTTGAACGAGTTCGGCGCGCGCGGCATCGGCGAAATCGGCACGACGGGCTTGGCGGCAGCGGTGGCCAATGCGGTCTACCACGCCACCGGCAAGCGCGTTCGTCAGTTGCCCATCACGCTGGAAAAGCTGATGGACCCGCCGGTGTCTGTAGCGGCCTGAGTCTGGAGGCACGTGTCGCGCATCCGCATCGGGATATCGGGCTGGCGTTATGCCGGCTGGCGGGGCGAGTTCTATCCGGACGCACTCAAGCAAGCGGATGAGCTCGCCTTCGCGGCGCGTGCCGTTCAGACAGTGGAAATCAACGGCACGCATTATTCGCTGCAGAGTCCTGACAGCTTTCAGGCTTGGCACGATGCGGTGCCGCCGGACTTCGTTTTCGCAGTCAAAGGCCCGCGCTACCTGACTCACATGCTGCGTTTCCGGGGCGAGAAAGTGGAAACGGGCCTGGCCAACTTCTTCGCCTCGGGCATATTCCGGTTGCGCGACAAGCTTGGGCCTATTCTTTGGCAGTTCCCGCCGACTTACCGTTTCGAACCTGAGGCCTTCGAAGCCGTGCTGCGCATGCTGCCTGCCGACACGCGGGCTGCAGCAGCGATAGCCAGCCGACACGACGACAAGGTCAAGCGTCCGCACGTCAAGACCGACCGCAAGCGTCGGTTGCGACATGCCTTCGAAATCCGCCATGACAGCTTTTGCGACCCGGCTTTCGTGACCTTGTTGCGCCGCTATCGCGCCGCCGTGGTAGTGTCGGACGCCGTGGCCGACTGGCCGTATGCGGAAGACCTGTCGGCCGACTTCGTCTACGTGCGGCTGCACGGCCCGGAAAGCCTGTACGGCGGTTCTTACAGCGACCAGGCCCTGGACCGGTGGGCAGCACGGTTGGCCTGCTGGGCCGAAGGCGGCGAGCCTGCCGATGCGCAGCGCATCTCGCCAGTATCGGCGCGCAAGCGTGCCAGCCGCGAGGTGTTCTGTTATTTCGACAACGACAAGAAAACGCGCGCGCCCTTCGATGCTGCCCGGCTGATGCAAAGGCTGCCTTGAGGTCGGCATCTGACGTCGGATGCCGCTCGACGCCCGCGAGAATTCGACCGCAAGTCCCGGAGTGCGCAGCGCCGGCCCGCCACGCACACTGCGCGATTGCCATGGCACCCCTCGGACCAGCGATGAACGCTCCCCTTCCCCTCAGCACCCTTGATAGCCAGGACTGGCCTGACATCGAAGACCGCCTGCATTTGGCCGGCCACGCGGTGTTGCCCAAGTTGCTGCCTGCCGAAACGTGCGAGGCCTTGGCTGCTGCCTACAGCGAAGACGCGTCGTACCGCAGTCGCATCGACATGGGCCGCTACGGTTTCGGCCGGGGCGAATACAAGTATTTCGCGTATCCCCTGCCGCCATTGGTGGCCAATTTGCGGGAATCGCTCTACCGCAGGCTGGCACCCATTGCCAATCGCTGGAACGAAGCAATGCGGCTGGATGTGCGCTATCCGGCCAAGCATGCCGAGTTCATCGCACGATGCCATGAGGCCGGCCAGCGCCGCCCTACCCCGTTGATCCTGCAGTACGGCGAAGGTGACTACAACTGCCTGCACCAGGACCTGTATGGCGAACACGTGTTTCCCATCCAGGTGGCCGTGCTGCTGTCCGAGCCGGATCGCGATTTCACCGGCGGTGAATTCGTCTTGACCGAGCAACGGCCCAGGGCCCAGTCGCGTGTAATGGTCGTGCCGCTGCGCCAGGGCGATGCAGTGGCGTTCGCCGTCAACAATCGCCCGGTCAACGGCACTCGGGGCAGCTATCGTGTCACCTTGCGACATGGCGTAAGCGCACTTCGCAGCGGGCAGCGGCACACGCTGGGGGTGATTTTTCACGATGCCACATGAAGGCGTCTGCCAGAACGTGCGTGTTGGCGTGCGATCGCATCAGGTAACGGCACACACGCGCCCTTGCCTGCTAAGGTTTCATCCATGACTTTCGATCTATTTGCCGACCTCGATCCCGTGCAGCAGGCCGACGAGCGCCTGGGCGAGCAAGCCTGGGTGTTGCGCGGCTTTGCGCTGCCGCAGGTGGCTACCCTGCTGCCTGCACTGGACGACATCGTGGCCCAGGCCCCATTTCGGCACATGGTCACGCCCGGCGGCTTCACCATGTCGGTGGCATTGACCAACTGCGGCGAACTGGGCTGGATCTCGGACCGGCGTGGCTATCGCTATGGTCGCCTAGACCCCGAAACTGGCCTGGACTGGCCGCCGCTCCCGGGGTCCTTCCAGCAACTGGCAGCTGAGGCCGCCGAGCGCGCAGGCTTTCCGGGTTTTATCCCCGACGCTTGCCTGATCAATCGCTATCTGCCGGGCACCAAGATGTCCTTGCATCAAGACCGCAACGAGCGCGACTTCGGCGCGCCGATCGTGTCCGTGTCGCTCGGCATCCCGGCAGTGTTCCAGTTCGGTGGCGAATCTCGCAGCGACAAGCCGCAACGCGTGCCACTGCAACACGGCGACGTGGTGGTGTGGGGCGGCGTGGATCGCCTGCGCTTCCACGGCGTATTGCCGCTCAAGCAAGCAAGCTATCCGCTGCTGGGCGAGCAACGCATCAACTTCACCTTCCGCAAGGCAGGGTGATCGCAGTTCAGACGCTGGTGCACGCCGAAGCCGCGGCTTCTACGACGGAGCTGGACGCCCTTGGAGGTGTTGCAATTGCTGCTCATCTCTAGCCTGCATGACTGGCGAACCGATAGACACGCCATGCCTGGTCCTTTGTCCGCTGGACCGTGACGCCAAGCAGGCACCGGCCTTCAAACTCCACCTGGACTTGCGCCATCTCAATCTCTCTCCCCGACACGAACCGGCGCAGGCGATTCCCGTTTGACTGGAACGGAAATGTGGAGACCATACGATCCAGCTCACAGAGCGCTTGGCGCGATACTTCCTGCAGCTCCTCGGGTGTTCGCCCGACGTACCCTTGTTTGACTGTCAGCTCGAAGGCTTGCGCGAACTGCTTCGCTTCCAGCTTTTTCAGGAATTCCTGAGCCACGCGTATTGGCGCTTCCGGCGTGTGTTCTGCCCTCAGCCACCAAAACGACATGGCAATGAGCGCAAGCGCGCAGGCGATCGCGGCATACGTTGACCGCTTGGCAATTGATATCATTCGAGACGCCCTGGGATTTCCTGCGGAACCGGCATGCAATCCTAGCCGAGACGGCCTTGCGCACCAGCTTTTGAATTCGACCGCAAGACCCGGAGTGTTGACTTGATGCCAAGGCCATACAGTCCCATTATCGACGAAACGGGACGACGACCATGGACATGTCAGCAGACGCCACTCAGGTAGAACAGGCATTGGTAGAACAGGCATTGGTAGAACAGGCACAGCAAACCGACGCCATCCGTGCCGCGCGCTGGGCTGCAGTCCAGGCGCGCGATGCCAGCGCAGACGGCAGCTTCGTCTATGCGGTGAAAACCACCGGCGTGTACTGCCGCCCAAGCAGCCCTTCCCGCTTGCCCCGATTTGAAAACGTGGAGTTCTTCGAAGACGCTGACGCGGCCGAAGCGGCGGGCTATCGACCCAGCCGTCGCCTTGCCGCCGACCGCACGGCGGTCGCCGCCCAGCATGCCGCACTGGTTGCCGCTGCCTGCCGCCAGATCGAGACGGCCGAGTCCGAACCTGCGCTGGAACGCCTGGCGGCTGATGCCGGCCTGAGCCACTACCATTTCCACCGGGTTTTCAAGGCCGTCACCGGCCTGACGCCCAAAGCCTATGCCGCCGCCCATCGCGCAAGCCGGATGCGGGCACAACTGACAGCAGGCGGCTCGGTCACCGACGCCATCTACGAGGCAGGCTTCAATTCCAACAGCCGCTTCTACGAAGCCGCCGACCGGGTGCTGGGCATGCGACCCACCGACTACCGTGCCGGCGGCGCCAATACACGCATTTTCTTTGCGATCGGCGAGTGTTCGCTGGGCGCCATCCTGGTGGCGCAAAGCGCGCGCGGCGTCTGCGCCATTTCGCTGGGCGACGACCCGGACCTGCTTGCGCGCGAGTTGCAGGACCGTTTCCCCCAGGCGGAACTGGTCGGCGCAGACGCCGCGTTCGAGGCCATCGTGGCCCAGGTGGTTGGCTTCGTCGAAGCGCCGTCCCTGGGACTGGATCTGCCCCTGGACGTGCGCGGTACAGCCTTCCAGGAGCGCGTCTGGCAAGCCCTGCGCGACATTCCGGTGGGCACTACCGCCAGCTATACGGACGTTGCCGTGCGCATGGGATCGCCAAAGTCGGTTCGTGCGGTGGCGCAGGCCTGCGGCGCCAACCAGATCGCGGTGGCCATTCCCTGCCACCGCGTGGTGCGCAGCGACGGCAACCTGTCGGGCTATCGCTGGGGCGTGGCGCGCAAGCGCAGCCTGCTGGACCGCGAATCCGGCGCTTGAATCCACGACTCCCTGCCCCCGCCCAGGACGATGGCGTGTGTTGCAGGCATCTTTCAGGTTTGTATAAGCTGTTGCGCGACGACAGGTTTTCGTGCAGGAATAATGTACTTGCAGGCGTCAGGGTGATATAATCCCTCAATCGCGTTTGCTATGTTCATTGTTGGTGTGCACTGTTTTTGCAGTGCCGGAACCCCTAGCTGGTTCACCGCGGGTTAATACAGGCAGCTGGCTATACTTCTAACTACCTTGTTGATACCCGTTCTGCTTCGCCTTCCACTGCGAAGCCGGTTTTCAGCAGAAAAACCAATAGCCAAGCCTTGTAATCGCGTGGGTCGCGCCCGTAGGGCGGCCTTGACGACCACGATCTCTCCCCCGCTTGCTGGCGCTGTTCTTGCGGCGCCCCCGCGAATCTCTTCCCCGGTGTCGTGGTCCGGCCTTCGACAGGCACTTCCGGATGACCGGTCTTGCCTTGCGTTTTTAACCTTTTTCGAACCGCGGTTTGCCGTGGCGCACTCCGGAACGGATCGTGCGGCAACCCCCGTTGTAAACCTCAGGAGCACCACATGGCCAAAGAAGAACTGATTGAAATGAGTGGCGTAGTGGCGGAAGTGCTTCCGGATTCGCGTTTCCGCGTAACCCTGGAAAACGGCCACCAACTCATCGCCTACACCGCCGGTCGTATGCGCAAGCATCACATCCGCATCCTGCAAGGCGACCGTGTCTCGCTGGAACTGTCGCCTTACGATCTGGGCAAGGGACGCATCAAGTTCCGCCACATCGAAGGTCGTACGCACACCCCGCCGGCAAACCGTCATCGTTGATGGTCGGCTGGTCCAGGGTCGCTGGGTTTTTCCGGCTATCCACGCGCAAGCATCTCCTGCTCTGCGCTTTGCTGTAACCCGTGCGTTTCTGCGCACGCGGCTTTGTCTGGCTTCTTTCGAAGCTGTTTCATGGCGGCGCGCCCGGCGAACGCGATGGCAAGTCGTCATCCCGTGACGACCTGACTGCTTCAGCAACTGGCGGCATTCTGGCCCCAGTTGCTGTGGTGTGAGCTTTGCCCAAGCTGTTCCTCTGGAACGGCGCTCATCGGCCTGCTCTCACCGCACCCTTACTGCTTTCCCTTCCCCACGTCTTGTTTCGACACCGCACATCACGCAGGGGCATTTGCACGCCCGTACGTTTTGCGCCTGTGCGCTTGCTTGTTTGCCTACTGACTGGCGGGCACCGGGAACAAGACACCCAGCGCGTGCGTGGGCGTGCCATCGGCAGCACGTCGGACCTGGCCGCGTGCGCGGAACCATTGATAGTCACCATCCTTGCAACGCATGCGATAACACACGTCGAAAGGCGTCTGGTCACTGAGGTCGTCCACGTGCGCAGCGAATGCCGTCAAGGCGCCGTGCACGTCGTCCGGATGGACGTGCGAGCTCCAGCTTTCCAGCACATCGGGAAACTCTTGCACGCTCGTGAAACCAAGCAATTTGCGAAACTGCGGAGACCACCAGAAGCGGCTGCTCGGGTCGACCAAGCCGCCGGAGGCCAGCATGATCTCCCACATGCCTTCTTGCGGACGGGTTTCCTCGTGCCGGCGGTTGAGCCGCAGGCAGTCGCGGGCCGCCTCAGACTGTGCAAGCCGCAAGGACAGACTCGCCATGCGCCCTGCGGCTTCTGCCGTGATGGCAGGAACCCGCTCTCGCAGCAGATAACCGGGCTGCGGCATGGGCGACAAGGTCAGGGCGTTGAGTGAGCCGCCCCAGGTTTTCATCAGTGAACCGCGGACACGCATGGCGTCGCGAGCGGCGAGTAAATGATCAAGTGTTCTTGCTGCGGCTGTCTTGGCCGAAAATGCGGGCATTGCATCGAACTCCGAGGGTGATAGTGCGACGTTCACAATCGGCTTTACGGTCGAGTTGCAACTTTGGAGGCGCTTTTTTTATAGTAAACACGCCTTTATTGCAGATTACCGGCCCATGACTCAATAACAAATCATGGGCCGTCGTTTCACGTTGCTAAAGCTCTACTAGTCCTTTTTTTCGGACTATTTTCTGCTTGACGTCGAGCCTGTCAGGGCCGTCGATCAAGGCCCCTAATCAACGCTGGCAATCAAGACTGGCAATCGAAACTGCAAATCAGCTTTGCTGGCTGATCATCTCGGCAGCTTGTTGCGTGGCTTCGCTGGTGCGGCTGGCAAGCTTGCGCACTTCGTCGGCCACCACCGCAAAGCCGCGACCGGCCTCTCCGGCGCGTGCCGCTTCAATGGCTGCATTCAAGGCCAGCAGATTGGTCTGGTTCGCAATGCCCTGAATCACGCTGACGATATTCGTCAGTTTGTTCAGATTGCTTTCCATCACCTGATGCTGCGCGGCCTGCGCCTTGCGCAGCGTTTCCTGCTCATGCACGGAATGAATGTCGAACAAGGCGCCCACCACGCGCAGCGGCGTGCCATCGGACTTGCGCTTGGTCTGGCCGCGCGCGCGGAACCAACGATATTCGTTGTTCTTGCATTTAAGCCGGTACGTCAGGTCGAAAGGCGTCTTGCCGCTGCGATCGCTGACGTGGGCGCCGAAGGCGTCCAGCGCACGTTGCTTGTCTTCGGGGTGCAGGCGCGAGGCCCAGCTGTCCAGCACATCGGGGAAGTCTTCGACGCTTTCGAACCCAAGCAGATGGCGAAACTGTTGCGACCACCAGAACGGATTTTTGGGATTCACGATGTCGCCGCCAAGCACTTCCATGTCCCACAAGCCGTCGCTGAGCATTTCACGCGCGAGTTCGAATCGCGTCAGCGTCACGTCAAGTGCGGCATCGCGTTCGCGTTGGTCGTGAATGTCGCGCAGCGAACCGGCAACTCGCAGGGCCACGCCGCTTGAATCGCGCATGGTGTCGCCGCCGGCATAAAACCAGCGGTATTCGCCGCTTTTCATCTGCAAGCGATATTCGACTTTATAGGGCGTGCTGCCGCTACGGTCGTTCAAATGGGCGGCGAAGGCTTCCAGCGTTGCCTGCTTGTCCTGCGGATGCAGGCGATCGCCCCAGCTGCCCAGGCGATTGGGGAAATCACGTTCATCGCGAAAGCCCAACATCGCGCGAAACTGATCCGACCACCAGAATTCATTCTGCGGATTGACCGGGTCACCCGCGATCACCGTCATGTCCCACATGCCCTCGCTGGCAGCGCGGTTCACCAGATCGAAACGCACGCGGGCGCGCTCGCGTTCAGCGTCGACCTCGGCAAGTTGGGCAGTCAGGGCGTCGACCTGCGCAGCCAAGGAGGCGGCGCGGGCTTCAGCGGCTTCGTATACCGCGCGGTCCGAACGCCACGCGCGTTCAACCCGTTCGCCCAGCGGCGTGCCGGCGCTGCCGTTCAGCGCGAGCGGCGATCCCGGATTTTCCAGGGCGACGAGCAAGGTGTCCAAGGTCTTCGCAGCGGAAGACTTGCCAAAAAAAAGGGCCATACGATAACGCTCCAGGGGGTCAGGAGCGTATCCGCCGCCATCGATGATTGCGATGCAGTCAGATCGCGGGGTCGAAGGATATCCCGGTCGCCGCTCCTAAGAGGATATCGGCAACTCATCCACTCACTGAATACCAATCAGTAAAATTATGTTGTTACTGAAATTTGAATGACGGTTACTTATTGCTCGGGGTCGGGTAATTAACCAGTTGGATACTTTGATTCGAATATCTCGTCCATTGCGATTGGCCACTGGCTTTATGGGGCATCTCGCCTGACCCGGCGCGTATGCTCACGCTTTGCGCGGTTGCGACGCATTCACCGCCTTCTCGCCCCAGCATCGCGCTCGCCGCAGCGTTCATACAAGGATTTTCCAATGCAGCCCCTTTCCGTCCAGTCGCGTGATTTCCGACAGATTGACGTATTCACCGCCAAGGCCCTGAAGGGCAATCCGCTGGCGGTAGTCCACGGTGCCGACGGGCTGGACGAGTCGACCATGGCAGCGTTCGCGGCCTGGACCAAGCTCAGCGAGACCACCTTTCTGCTGGCACCGACCCATCCCGCAGCGGATTACCAGGTGCGCATTTTCACCCCCACCCGCGAATTGCCCTTTGCCGGCCACCCGACCCTGGGCAGCTGCCACGCCTGGTTGGAAGCCGGCGGCAAGCCAAAGGGCACCGAAGTCATCCAGGAGTGCAAAGCCGGGCTGATCCGCATTCGCCGCGACGGCGACCGTCTGGCCTTCGCCGCCCCGCCACAGATCCGCTCGGATGAGGTCGACGCCGATACCTTGGCGCAGGTCGCCAACAGTCTGCGCGTGGCGCCGACCGCCATCCTGCGCGCACGCTGGGTCGACAATGGTCCGGGCTGGCTTGCAGTCATGCTTGGATCGCGCGCCGAGGTGCTGGCGCTGAAACCCGACTTCGTCGCAATGGGCGCGCTGAAAGTCGGCGTGGTCGGCGCCTGGGACCCGGCCATCGACGGCGATGACGCCCGGTTTGAAGTGCGCGCGTTTGCGCCGGGCGGCGGCACGATGGAAGATCCCGTGACCGGAAGCCTTAACGCCGGCGTGGCGCAGTGGCTGTTGGGATCGGGCATTACCACCGGCGATTACGTGGCCAGCCAAGGCACCGCGCTGGGACGCGCGGGCCGGGTTTATGTCACGCAAGCGGGCGGTGATATCTGGATCGGCGGCAACTCGGTCAGCTGCATCGTCGGGCAAGTACAGCTTTGATCCTGATGGCGCGGGCGTTCAGTCGCCAGGATTGACGACCCCCTGTCCCCGCCGGCTCGTCGCGTAGGCGCCTGACCGTCGGCAGATGGTTTTCAAGCAGCCTGATCGGTCTGCGCGTCCGCCCGCCCCTGCCGATACGCCATGATGTGCGGCAAGTTGCCCTCGATCCAGTCGGCCAGCGCCTCTACCCGCAGGGCCGCCTCGGTGCCCAGCGGCGTCAATCGATACTCCACATGCGGCGGCACGACCGGGTAGGCGTGCCGGTCGACCAGGCCATCGCTTTCCAGCCACTGCAGGGTCTGCGCCAGCATCTTTTCGCTGACGCCACCGACCTTGCGGCGCAAATCGCTGAAGCGATGTGTGCCGGCCAGCAAAGCGACCAACACCAATACGCCCCAGCGGCTGGTCACGTGCTTGAGCACGTCGCGCGACGGACAGGCGGCTGCGAACAGCTCGCCGCGGCGCATCGCCTCGGCAAGTGTCGCAGGCTTGGTCTCCACCACGGAGACGTCTTCAGGCTTGGCTTCTTGCATGGTGGTCACCCAAAACGATCAGAGAATTTGCAGCGGCCGCTTGTGCGTAAGCTGCTTGGTCACACTAACCTTTAAGTACGTACTTACGAAAAGTTAGCATAGTCGATATTCTGCGGTTTCCTCATCGCAAGAACAAGGCAAACCATCATGATCGTTGTCACCGGCGCCACTGGCCAACTCGGCCGCCTCGTCATCACCGCACTGCTCAAGACCGTGCCCGCTTCGCAGATCGTCGCCGCTGTGCGTACCCCGGCGAAGGCCGCCGACCTGGCTGCTCTCGGGGTGCTGGTTCGCCAAGCTGACTACGCGCAGCCCGCCACCCTCGTCAATGCGTTCACCGGCGCTGAAAAGCTGCTGCTGATCTCATCCAGCGAAGTCGGCCAGCGCGTGCCCCAGCACCAAGCCGTGATCGATGCCGCCAAGCAGGCCGGCGTGAAGCTGATTGCCTATACCAGCGTGCTGCACGCGGACAAAGGCTTGCTGGGCTTGGCGCAAGAACACCTGGCCACCGAAGCCGCCATCAAAGCCTCCGGCATTCCCGCCGTCATTTTGCGCAACGGCTGGTACACCGAGAACTATGCCGCCAGTATCCCGCCGGCACTGGCCCACGGCGCCCTGCTGGGCAGCGCCAAAGACGGCCGCATTGCGTCGGCAGCCCGTGCGGACTACGCAGACGCCGCTGCCGCCGTGCTGACGCGCGATGGCCAGGCTGGCAAGGTGTATGAACTGGCGGGTGACGATGCTTACACGCTGACCGAGTTCGCCGCAGAAGTCGCCGCGCAATCGGGCAAGCCGGTGATCTACAAGGATTTGCCGGAAGCTGACTTCAAGGCAGCCTTGATTGGTGCAGGCCTGCCGGATTACGTGGCGGCCCTGCTGTCGGACTCGGACGCAGGCGCAGCCAAGGGCGGTCTGTTCGATGACAGCCGTTCGCTGAGTGCGCTGATCGGCCGACCCACCACGCCCCTGAAGACGGTCGTGGCGGACGCGTTGAAGAGCTGATCGCGCGTTGCAGAATGCACACTGCCGGCGGTGCGTAAGCACGGCCGGCAGTGTGGAATGCAGACGTGATTGCTTGGTGAGCGTTCCTGTCCCAGAAACCGACGCCAAGCGCCGGTCTTATTTGGCCGGCTGCGCCAACCAGCGCAAGGCCAATTGCGTCCAGTAGGTTGCGCCCACCGGCAGCAGCTCGTCATTGAAGTCATAGCTGCCGTTGTGCAGCATGCACGGGCCCATGCCATGACCGGCATCGCGGTGATCGCCCGAGCCATTGCCCGCCCAGATGTAGGCGCCCGCCTTTTCCAGCAACATGAACGAGAAGTCTTCGGCACCCGTGCTGGGCTTGACATCGGGGTTCACGTTGGCTGCGCCCACCATGTCGCGCATCACTTCCGTGCAGAAGGCGGCTTCCGACGCATGGTTGATGGTCGGCGGATACAGGCGGCGGAATTCGAAGTCCAGCTCGCAGCCCATGGCAGCAGCCGTGTGGCGGCTGATCTCTTCCATGCGGCGCTCGATCAGGTCCAGCGTTTCCAGCGTGAAGGTACGCACGGTGCCACGCAGAATGGCCTCGGTCGGCACCACATTGTCGGCGCTGCCAGCGTGGATCTGCGTGATGCTGATGACTGCCGGATCGATCGGATCGCGGTTGCGCGTGATGATGGTCTGCAAGGACTGCGCCATCTGCACGGCGGCCATCACCGGGTCGACGCCCATGTGCGGCATGCCGCCATGGCAACCCTTGCCGTGGATGGTGATCTTGAAGGTATTGCTCGACGCCATGATCGGGCCGGAGGCGACTGCAAACTGGCCGACCTTCATGCCCGGCCAGTTGTGCATGCCGAAGACCGCATCCATCGGGAAGAGCTCGAACAGACCTTCCTCGACCATGCGCTTGGCACCGCCGCCGCCCTCTTCCGCGGGCTGGAAAATCACATACACCGTGCCCGCGAAGTCGCGGTACTGCGCCAGGTAGCGTGCCGCCGACAGCAGCATGGTGGTGTGGCCGTCGTGGCCACAGCCGTGCATCTTGCCGGGGTTCTTGCTGGCGTGCTCGAAGGTGTTGACCTCGTCCATCGGCAGCGCGTCCATGTCGGCGCGCAAGCCCAGGCTGCGCGTGCCCGGCAGGTTGCCGCGAATTGTGCCCACCACGCCGGTGCCAGCCAGGCCGCGATGCACCTCGATGCCCCACTCCTGCAGCTTGGCGGCGACGATGTCCGAGGTACGGAATTCTTCGTAGCCCAGCTCGGGGTGCATGTGGAAGTCACGGCGAATCGCGGCCAGGTCGTTTTGCCACGCAACAATCGGTTCAAGCAAATTCATGGGATGACACCGGGGGACAGAGGTGGAACCAGTTTAAAGGAGAGTGCGGTATCTGACATGGGTGACTGCCCTCGCGGGACTACAGCCCTGTTTTGGCATCCACCTTCGAGATCATCTTCAAGACAGCAGCGACGATTGCCTCTGGCTGATCTTCCTGCATCAGGTGCCCCGATTCCAGCACGGACACGCAGGGCTGATCGGAGATCAATCCGGCCAAGGCCACGCCTTTGTCGAACGGAATCCAGTCGTCTTCGGTGCCCCAAAGCACCGATACCGGGCAATCCAGACAGTCGTAACGCCCTTCTATTTCGTCCGTGAATCGCTGATCCATCTGCGCAATCTGCCGATAGAACGCGGCTTGACCCACCGCCCCCAGCCAGGGCGCGCAGTAGATGTCCATCGCGTGATCCGACAAGGGTTTGCTGGCGGCAGTCTGCAAATAGCTTCGCAGCAGCGCCTGGTGCATGTAGGCAGGCAGGCCCGAAAACGCGGCTTCATGCTGGCGCACGTGCTGGACGAAGGGAGACCCCCAGGGTGCCAAGGCCACGGCATCGAAGATGGTCAGCGAGGCGTAACGCAAGCCATTCAGGAAGTACGCCCGCAATGCCGTGGCGCCGCCAAAATCGTGTGCCAGCACATCGGGGCGCTCAAGCCCCCACTCCTTGAACAACGCGGCCAGCACCCGGTTCTGCACGGCCAGCGACACATCCTGCCCCTGGCGCATCTCGGATTGGCCGTAGCCGACCAGGTCGAAGTAATAGATGGTTCGCCGATCCATCAGATGCGGCACGACCCGGCGCCATACCTGCGAAGAAAACGGCGTGCCGTGAATGGCCACCAACGCAGGGCCGCTTCCGCACTTTCCCCAGCGCACGGCGTTGCCTTCAATGGTGGAGACATTCGGCAGTTCCAAGATCGGCATATTTCATATTGTCATTTAGCTAAGTGACTATATGATAGCGAGCATGGACAGATCCACACAAATCAAAGCCATGGCCAGCGAGGTTCGCCTGACGATCCTGCGGCAGCTTGGCGAGCCGCAAAAACACTTTGCCGGTCAATGGTCGGCCGATCCGACCGAGTTCGGCGCGTGCATGACGCTGATCGCCGATGCCCTTCAGGTCGCGCAGCCCACCGCCAGCAGGCATCTGGACATCCTGAAGCAGGCGGGTTTCATCACCGTGCAGAAGCAGCACAAGTGGTCATACTGCAAACGGAACGAGGCCGCGATTCAGGAGTACCTGGCGTGGTTGCGCGGTACGCTTGCTGTTTGAACGCCAGATCGGAGAGGATCGATGAGCCGTGGCGAGGAATTGAGAAAGAAGTTTGCCGCCAAAGCTGCGGCCAATCCGTTCGACGAAAAACGGGCTGATTTTGCCGATCGTCTTGATCGTTTTCTGGCGGTGGAAAAGCATGCCAGCGCCGCATCGACAAGCTTCGTCGACAAGATCTACGCGGAATTCAAGGCTGAACAGCCGGTCGATATCGATGCGTGGTTTTCTTCGAAGCTCGACAAGCTGTTCGTATCCGTCAGCCAGAAACCGACCTGGATATTCGAGCCGAGCTGGGTCTTCGACGAGGGCGTGCCGCTCGAATTCCTGCATCAGTTCAGCGACGAAGACGGCGTGGTCTTCTATGTGTTTCGAGGTTATCGCGACGCCAATCTGCTCGGTGTGAGCGGGAAGCGCCGGTTTCTGCGCCTGACTGCGCAAACCCGGCGTGGCATCGTGCATCTCGAGGGTGACGTGATTGGGTGACGTGATTGGGTGACATGAGCGGGTAACGCAATCGAACGAAATCACCGGGTAAGGCGCACGCAGCTTGTCTGACCGCTCACCCGTCCCACGCCGCCGACCCCGCAAAGGACTGCGCCAGAAAGTCCACCATCACCCTGACTTTCGCGCTCAGGTGACGGCGGCTCGGATACACCGCCAGAATGTCGATGTCGGGCATGCGATAGCCCGGCATCAGCTCCACCAGCCGACCGGCGCGCACGTCCTCGCCAATCAGGAAGGTCGGCTGCCAGATCACCCCTGCGCCCGCCACGGCGGCCGCGCGCGCGGTGTCGCCGTTGTTGGTCTGCATGCCGTAGCGCACCTTCACGCTGATGGGGGCCCCGTCGGGCCCGACAAAATGCCAATCGTCGGCGGTCTGCGAATAGGTGTAGCCAAGGCAAGCATGGTCAAGCAGATCGGCTGGTGTCCTGGGCGCCGGGTGCTGCAACAAATACGCGGGTGACGCACAGACGATATTGCGAGACGTCGCCAGCTTGCGCGCCACGTGCGCGGTCGACCCACCACGAGAAATCCGTATCGCCAGATCGAAACCTTCTTCCACGATGTCGACCACCCGATCGACAAGGGCAACGTCCAGTTCCACCTCGGGATACAGACGCATGAAGCGTGGCCATAACGGCGCCAGGTGGACGATGCCGAAGCTCAGCGGTGCATTGATGCGCAGCCGGCCGCGCGGGCGTAGTGCGGTGGCCGACGCCAGCGCTTCGACCTCGGCGACTTCTTCCAATATCAATCGGGTGCGCTCATAGAACGCCACGCCGCTCTCCGTCAAAGACAGCTTGCGCGAACTGCGATTGAGCAGGCGTGTACCCAGATGGGCTTCCAAGTCACTGATATAGCGCGTGACGTTGGCGGGCGAGGTATCCATGGCCTCGGCGGCGCGAACGAAGCTGCCCCGAGCCACCACGGTCACGAAGACTTCAAAGGCGCGCAAGCGGTCCATGGTGATACTCAGTGGGTTCGAGTCGGCGCTACTTCACACGATCGTTCAGAAGCAGGCATGAAGATTCATAAAACGTGAATGAATAATGAATATTAGCTGCCTTCCTCATCGTGGATGTGAATCTTAAAGTGGCTCATCGGCGCTGCACACCCTCATCCACTCAGCAGCCCGCCCACTCAGGAAAATGCCATCATGACCGCGATGCCCCTCCACGCCACTTCTTTCCACACCATCCGCCGTCAAGTTCTGTCGACGCTACCCGCGCTTGCTGCCATCACCGCATTCGGCAGCACGGTAACGTCCGCTATTGCGGCCACTGCCGGCCCCAAGATCCAGGACCGCTACGCCACCGTGAACGGCGTGCGCCTGCACTACCGTATCGCTGGCCAGGGCAGCCCCATCGTGCTGCTGCACGGCTACGCCGAAACCGGCCACATGTGGACCCCGCTGATTCCGCTGCTGGCCAACACGCACACGGTGATCGTGCCCGACCTGCGCGGCGCGGGTGACTCCGCCAAACCCGCCAGCGGCTACGACAAGAAGAACATGGCGGTCGACATCCACGAACTGGTCAAGTCATTGGGCTTTGATCGCGTGCGCATCGTCGGTCACGACATCGGACTGATGGTGGCCTATGCCTACGCTGCGCAATTCCCGCAGGAAACCGAACGTCTGGTGCTGATGGACGCCTTCCTGCCCGGCATCGGCAACTGGGAAAACGTCTGGCTGCTGCGCGACCTGTGGCACTTCCACTTCACCGGACCGACCGCGCTGGCCTTGGTGGAAGGCCGTGAGCGCATCTATTTCGAACATTTCTGGAATGACTTCGCCGCCGACCCGAAAAAATCGATCCCGGAAGCCGATCGAAAGCGCTACGCCAAGGCCTACGGCCAGCCCGGCGGCATGCAGGCGGGCTTCGCATACTTCAAGAATTTCGAGCAGGACGCCAAGGACTTCGCGGCGCTGTCGGCCACCACGCTGAATATGCCGGTGCTGGTGCTGACCGGCGAAAAGGCTTCGGGCCAGGTGCTGATCGATCAAGCCAAGCTGGTCGCGACACAGGTCGACGGCCGCATCATCCCGGGCGCGGGTCACTGGCTGATGGAAGAAGCGCCCCAGCAGGTGATCCCTAAGCTGGTCGGGTTTTTGAACTGAAGCGGATCGGCCAAGCAGCATCCGGGCATCCAGCAGACGCACGCGAGCATGCCGATCACCGCGTGCTGCGAGCGTCAAACGCCTTGAAAGACGATCACCCACACCAAGGGATCTGCTGCCCAGCTACCGGCGCCATTGATCTGTTCCCACAGCGTCCGGTAGCTCCGCCGCGGATCCGTGGTCGTGTCTGTTGTGCCATAGACCCGCCAACGTGGCGCGTGCATGGCATCCATGACCAGTTCGATGCCCTCGGCAACAGCGTCCTCACGGCTGCACGCATCCAGGCGCTCCACCCGCACCTCCACAACTTCCAGCAGGATCCGCGACGCCATACGCGGCATGAACATCCCGGCGCGGCGCTTGCCGGGCACGGCACCAGCACCGGCCGCAGCCCAGTCCCGCGTCGTCCCATCCGCCTCATAGCAAACCGGCACCCCCTTCCCTGCCGACAACGACGCCAAAGCCTGCGACGGACTCAGCGCATCGACCGATTCCGGCAAGCGATACGCCTCCCGCACCCACAGCCGATCGCCCACATGGAACGGGCAGCATTTGCTTGCCGTCCCGTCCCGCAAGGCACTGGCCACGTTCTTGTCCTTCACCGCCCGCCGCGTCTGCGTTTTGGTACCGGCCAGCAGCGCGCGCACCATCGGTGCGCTGAAGGAAATGCCACGCTCAGCCATGGTCGCATCCATCGGAAACCCGGCAGACGACGACATACATCCACATGCCTGCCTTGCCAGTACGCACATCGCCTCCGTGTCAGCATGGTCGGGAAAGGTCGGACCACGCCGCCTTGCACTGCGCACGCAGCGCCCCACGGATCATCTTTTACCTAAAAATTGCGATGTCGACAGCATGCGCCGGCCCTGGAACGACACCCGTCAGCCCGGCCGGCATGTTTCCCGCTCAGACTGCCTTCGCAACCGCCATCTCTTCCATGTCCTTGAACCGGTCGCCGATACGCGGATGCGCGCGACCGCCGTCGGCGGCGCCAATGGCGATCAGCAGTTCGTCCGGGCCTGGCGCGTCTGATACCTGAAAAGTCGAGGTGATGAAGTGGGACCGCTTGCCGATCTCCGTCTTGTGCACCATCGGCAGCGAGATCATGGCGCCTGCGCCCAGGCGGGTGTTGGTGAAGCTCAGATATGCCGTCCCAGCTGCTGCTTCCCGGAAGATATTGCCGAATCGCAAGGTGTGGATCAGGGCCGATGCGTGTTCGATCTCGCCGTTCACGCCGACCGCAGCTGCCTTGCCATAGGCCTGCACTTGCGCTGCCGGCATGACTGCGGTCAGCCGGCTCACCATCTCGGCGCCCAGCAGCGGCGCCAGGCGATAAATCTCGGGCTGCAGGTCTTCGACGAAGCCCTGGCCTGCCCATGGATTGCGCAAGACCGCGGCGACCACCACCATCTTGATCGGCTGCGGCGCCCGCTTGCCGCCTTCGATGAAGGTCTCGTCGATGAAGGTGGCGATTTTGCGAATGTCGATGTCCATGTCTGCGTTCCGGGAAGGTTGGATGAAGCCGCAGTGTGAATCCGGAAGACATGGCCGGCTTCCATCGAAACGATGGAAATGAAGCGGCTTTTTGCTGCTGAACTTCGTAAGATGTCGGGCTGGAGACCGCATCAATGCCAAAAAACGCCGACCGCTTCAAATCCCTGCGCGACATCGCCAGCCGCATCAACAGCGACAGCGACCTGCCCTCTTTGCTGCTGGATCTCGTTCGCCTCGCCTGCGAACACGGCGGGTGGGACCTCGGGTCGATCATGGTGGTCGACAATGACGGCGGTTACGTCGACGTCATGGTGCGGCACGACCCGTCTTTGCTGCGCCGGGAACTTGAAAACCGCTGGGACCTGGCCAGCAGTCCGGCCCTGACGGCACTCAGACGCAGCGAACCGGTCTACATCCGCGACGCCACCCAGTCGGTCGACTTCCCGGGCTACCGGCGCGACGCCATCGAGCGCGACTACCGCACGGTGCTTATCGTGCCCATGGCCTGCACCGATGCCAACGACCGGCCCATGGTACTGGTGGCCTTGTCGCACACCGTGACCGATCTGTCCGAGGACGATCTGGCCTACATGGACATGATCGTCCACCTTGGCGCCAACGCGATCGACCGCGAGAAACGCAATCTGGCTCGGCTCGCGGCCGAAGAGCAGTTGCGCCGCGGCCTGCTCAGCCAGGCCGCGATGCTGCAGGACGTGCTGGCAGGCGGCTCGACCGGATCATTGGCCGTCAAGCTCAACGAGTTGCTTGGCATGCCGGTGCTGGTGCTGGATTTCTTCGCCAACAGTGTATTGGCCACCTCGTCGCCGGTACCCGAGCAACACACCGACGAGGCCTGGCGCCAGACACTGGATGGCCCGCTGGGCCGCGAATTCATGCAGGAAGTGCGCGCCGCCATCGATTCGACGGCTGGCAAGCCGCGGACCATGCAGTTGCGCAACATCACCCGGCTGCGGCTGGACGCCCAGGTGGAGCCGCTGCAAGTGGACGGCCAGCCGGTCGGCGCCATGCTGTGCTTCACCACCGACACCCCAGGCGATTTCCAGCGCCTGATGCTGCAAAGCGCGAAATTCGCGCTCAGCGTGCAGATGATGCGCAGCGTGATTCGTTTCCGTTTTGAGTCGCGCACGCTCAGCGAACTGTTCTTCGAGATCGTCGAGCGGCGTTGGCGCGACCCGCAGGACATCATCGCGCGTGCACGCCGCCTGGGCCTGTCTCTGAACGAACCGGCGCGCATGCTCATCGTCGACTTCCCCAATGCGCCGAACCGCAGCGACGACCAATCGGCCGCGCATCATCAGGACGTCGAACGCCTGTTGCGACAACAGGAAGTAGCCGGCCATGTGATCTCGGTCGGCAGCGGCCTGGTTTGCCTGCTGCACCAGGCCGAAGGCCTGGACGAGCAGCGGCTGACCGCCTTCGCCAAGCGCATGTCGAGCATGCTGAAGTCGGCGTTTGCGACCGAGCCCATCGTGGTGATGGGCGGAAGCTGCGACAGCCTTGAGTCCTGCGCCAATGAGTGGGAGCGCTGCTGGCGCATGATCCGCGTGGCGCGTACCTTCAGCCGTGCCGGCGTGCTGGCGGCGCCGGAGTTCGGCCCGCTGCCGATGCTGATCGGTGCGGCCGACTCAGCCGACATGCGCAGTTTTGTCGACGGCACCATCGGCCCGCTTATCCGCCATGACCGCGACCATGACACGCCCTACCTGGACACCCTTGCCGCCTATGTGCGCGCCGGCTGTCGCGGCCAGCAATGTGCCAACGACATGGGCATCCATGTGACCACGCTGCGTTACCGGATGGCGCGCATTTCAGACTTGTTGGGCATCCAGGTCGATACGCCGGACCGCCGCTTTTCGATCGAACTGGCCCTGCGCTTGCACGGCTTGACGGAAGAAAACCCGGCCCCGCGTGCACCGAGCTCGCGCGACACGCACCGGGCTTGAGCAGGCCTGAGCGCTCACTGTGCACCACCGGAAGGCACTACTCCGTTTCACAGCAAAACTAGCGGTAATTTCCTTATAAGCGACGGAGACACGCGCTTTCCCACTCCCTAAGATTTGATCCATGAGTTCAATCTTCTGAGGAGGAAAGCGTGTCAACCATCACCGGCCAACCCGCCTCCATCGACCCGCTGGCGCTTCGCAAGGCCTTCGGCACTTTCGTCACCGGCGTGACGGTGCTCACGACCGTGGATGCCGACGGTCAGCCCCGGGGCATGACCGCCAACTCGTTCACCTCGGTCTCGCTCGACCCGCCGCTTTTGCTCGTATGCGTAGGAAAGAGCGCGTCGAGCTATTCGGCCTTTTCGTCGGCCGACAGCTTTGCGGTCAATTTCCTGCATGAGGACCAGACGGCGCTGTCTGGTGTGTTCGCGTCGAAATCGCCGGAAAAGTTCGCCAGCGCCAGCCACAACGTTGTGCACACCGGCGCACCGGTGCTGAACGACTGCCTGACCTGGTTCGACTGCACGGTGCACCAGCGCGTCGACGCCGGTGATCACCTGATCCTGATCGGTGCGGTGCAGGCCTTTGGCACCAGTCCCGCCGCGCCACTGGGCTTCTGCCGCGGCCGTTATGCGCTGGTCAAAGACCCCCTGCCGCCCGAATGGTTGGCCTCGCACGGCATGATCGTCAGCTACCTCGTCGAGGACGACGGCAAGCTGCTGCTGTGCCGCGACAAGGACGGCGCCTGGATGCTGCCGGCCGCCCCGCGCCGCATTGCCGACGGCAAGCTGCCCTTGGCGGGTGGCGACACCCTGGCCTTGCTGCCCGACGACACCTTCCTTTATTCGGTATTCGATGTCGCCGACGGCGACCCGGGTTACCTGATCTACCGCGCGCGCCTTGCACCCTCGGCGCAAGAACACCAACTGCCCGAGAACTTCCGCTTCTTCCCGCTGGACCAGTTGCCCTTTGATGACGTGCCCACGCGGGAACTGCGCGCGGTGCTGCGCCGCTACGCAGGTGAAAGTGCGCGCCGCCGCTTTGGCATCTACATGGACTCTCACGACGGCGGGCGACTCGCCATGGTCGATGGCGTGATGCCTTGGGCCAGCACCCTGCACGCCGCTACGCCGACACTCAAAGGCCAAGATGAAAACCACTGCTGAAAACCTCCAGGGCTCACGCCAGGAACTGTTCATCGACGGCGAGTTCGTGCGGCCGCGCAGCGGCAAGTACCTGCCGAGTTTCGATCCCACGACGGGTGAAGCCTGGTACGAGTTCGCGCAGGCCGGGGAAGAAGATGTGGACCTGGCTGTGCGTTCTGCCAAGGCAGCACTGCACCACCCCGCCTGGCGGCGCATTACCCAGAGCGAGCGCGGCAAACTGGTGCGCAAGCTGGCTGAACTGGTGTTCAAGCATGCGGACGAACTGGCCTTGGTGGAGTGCCGTGACAACGGCAAGCTACTGAAGGAAATGAAGGCGCAGATGCGCGCCATTCCGGACTCGTACACCTACTTCGCCGGCATGGCCGACAAGCTGCAGGGCGACACGATTCCGGTGAACAAGCTCGACACGCTGAACTTCAATCTGCGCGAGCCGATCGGCGTGGTGGCGATGATCATCCCGTGGAACTCCCCGCTGATGATGCTGACGGGCACGCTGGCGCCGTGCCTGGCTATCGGCAACACCGTGGTGGTCAAGCCCTCGGAACACGCGACGGCATCGACGCTGGCGCTGGCAGAGCTCGCCATCGAAGCCGGCTTCCCGCCGGGCGTGCTCAACGTCGTCACTGGCGACGGCCTGAGCACCGGCGATGCGCTGTCGCGTCACCCAGGTGTCGCCAAATACGTGTTCACCGGCAGTACCTTCACAGGGCGCAAGATCGCCGGCAACGCCGCACAGAACCTGGTGCCGGCGCAGATGGAACTGGGCGGCAAGTCGCCCCACGTGGTGTTCGGCGATGCAGACCTGGAACGCGCCGTGAACGGCGTGGTGTCGGGGGTGTTCGCAGCCGCTGGCCAGACCTGCGTCGCAGGCTCTCGCTGCTTTGTCGAGGCCTCGATCTACGACCGCTTCATCGACGCCCTGGTCGCCCGCACCGCGAAAATCCGCATCGGCCACCCCATGGCCGAGGACACCGACATCGGACCACTTGCCTTGTCGTCCCAGCTGGAAAAGGTGCAGGGATACGTGGCGTCGGGCCTGAGCGAAGGCGCAAACGTCGCCGTCGGTGGCAATCGGCCCTCGCACGGCGACCTGGCGCGCGGCTGGTATTTCGAGCCGACGGTGCTGACGCAGGCCACCAACCAGATGAAGTTCATGCGCGAAGAGATCTTCGGGCCGGTGGTCGGGGTCGTGCCGTTCTCTGACGAATCAGAGATGACCAGCCTGGCAAACGATACGGACTACGGATTGGCAGCCGGCATCTGGACCCGCGACATCGACCGCGCGATGCGCTTCGCGCGCAACGTCGAGGCCGGCACAGTGTGGATCAACACCTATCGCTCGGCGGCCTATATGTCGGCCAATGGCGGCATGAAAAACAGCGGCTACGGACGGCGCGGCGGCTTCGAGGTGATGCGGGAGTTCTCGCGCATCAAAAACGTGGTCATCGACTACTCCGGCGCGATGCATGACCCCTTCGTGATCCGCCTCAAATAAGCCTGCCGCCATCTATTTTCCCTGGGAAAACAAAAATGAAATTCGCCGTTTCGCTCAACATGGAGCGCTTCTCGCCGAACACCCCCATGTCCGAAGTCAAGGCCAACACCCTGGCGCTGGCGCGCCTGGCCGACACCGGCGGGTTTGAGACGCTGTGGACGTCAGAGCATCACACGATCGAATGCACGATCTCGCCCAACCCGTTCACCACCCTGACTTGGCTGGCCCAGCACACCGAGCAGATTCGGCTGGGCACCGCAACGCTTGCCGCCCCCTACTGGTCGCCCATCCGATTGGCTGGCGAGGCCGCAATGTGCGACCACCTGACCAATGGCAGGCTGGAATTGGGCATTGCACGCGGCGCCTACCAATACGAGTTCGACCGCATGGCCGGCGGCATTCCACAGCAGGAAGGCGTGGCCTACATGAAGGAACTGGTGCCGGCGGTACAGAAGCTATGGGCCGGCGACTATGCCCACGACGGTCACTACTGGAAGTTCCCGGTTGCCACCTCGGTGCCGAAGCCGCTGCAGCAACCTCACCCGTCGATCTGGGTGGCTACCCGGGACCCGGGCAGTTTCGACTGGGCCGTGGGCGTGGGTGCCAACATCTTGTCGACGCCACTGGCCGCGCCGGCCAGCGAAGTCGTGGTGCTGGGCGAAAAATTCCGCAAGGCAGTGGCTGACCATCCGGAGCGCCCGCGCCCGCGCTTCATGATGCAGCGTCGCACCTGCGTCTACGAGCGTCACGACGACTGGGAAGAAGCGGTTCACCACAGCGTGGACTACGGACGCTACTTCGAGAATCTGATGCAGAACATCGGTGGCGTGCAAAACGGATTCCCCGAGGCCGTGCCCTTCGAAACGGTGGCCAACCGGGCCAACTACGACCCCGCCAGCATTCGTGAAAATCTGATGTTCGGCACGCCCGACGAAGTCATCGAGAAGCTGCATCTGTACGAAGAACAGGGGGTTGACCAGTTCGCACTGGGCCTGTCCTTCAAGCTGCCCTTCGAGCACCAGGCCCGGACCATCAAACTGTTCAGCCAGGAGGTAATTCCATATTTTGCGGCGCGCGAGCGCGAAAAAGAACGGGAAGCCGAACGCGCCGCTGCCCAAACTGCCCGCACTCACGGCCCGACGGCGACGGTCTGACGACGATGCAGACACCAGTTTTCCAAGAACAGGAAGTGCAAGGCAGCTTGCGACATGGGAAGGTCGAGCTGCATTACCGCCTCAATGGACAAGGCACCCGCCCGTTGGTGCTGGTGCACGGGGTCGGGTCGTATGCCCAAGCCTGGGACGGCGTCATCGAGCGGCTGTCGGACGCCTTCCGCATCCTCAGCTTCGACTTGCGCGGCCACGGCCAGTCTTCCAAGCCTGCCGGCCGCTACGAGATCGACGATTTTGCCGGCGACGTCCTGGCCCTGGCCGACCACGTGGGCTTCGCGCGCTTCGACCTGGCCGGTTTTTCACTGGGCGGTCTGATTGCGCAGCGCCTGGCGCTGGTCGCGCCGGAACGACTGCATCGGCTGGTGCTGCTGTCCACCGTGGCGGGCAGGACGGCCGAGGAACGGGATCGCGTCGCGGCCCGGCTGCAGGCCTTGCAGGCCGGCGAACGCGGCTCGCACTACGACGCCTCGCTGTCGCGCTGGCTAACCGAGGACTTCCAGGCGCGCCACCCGGCGCTGATCGCCGAACTGCGTGCGCGCAATGCCCAGAATGACCCGGATTGTTATGCGGCTGCCTACCGCGTCCTGGCCGAAACTGACCTGGGCCACCAGTTGGCTTCGATCCGTGCGCCCACCTTGATCGCCACCGGCGCCGACGACATCGGCTCCAACCCGCGCATGGCGGCATTCATGCACGAGCGCATCGCGGATTCCAGGCTGGAAATCCTGCCCGGCCTGCGCCACTCGATCCTGATGGAAGCGCCAGACCTGGTTGCCGGCCTGATGCGCGATTTTCTGCTCGCACCGACCGAGGAGCTCGCGTAATGATCGTCGAGCAACGTACCTACAAGATCCGCAACGGCACCATGGGCCGCTTCCTGCAACTGGTGAAGGACGAGGCTCTGCCCATTCAGGCACCCATCCTCGGCAACTTGATTGCCTACTTCACGACAGAGATCGGCGCGCTGGGCACCGTCACCCATCTATGGGGCTTTGCCGACCTGCACGATCGCGAGCGTCGACGCGCGCAGCTGGCCGCAGACCCGGTTTGGCAGGCCTTCGTGCCGCAATTGTCGGAATTCATCGAACATGCCGAAAACCGCATTCTGGTTCCCACCGACTTCTCGCCGCTGCGATAGCGCAGCGTCTCCTGCCAACCAACCAGGCGATCAACATGAACGAGCGCGTGAAGATTGAAGGTCTCTACAAAATTTTCGCGACAGACCCTGCCCCCGCGCTCGACATGTTGCGCCGGGGATGCAGCAAATCCCAGGTCTTCGAGAGCCTGCGCCAGGTGGTCGGCGTCCATGATCTGTCGCTGAGCGTGCCAGCCGGCGCGATGTACATGGTGATGGGGCTGTCCGGCTCCGGCAAGTCCACCCTGGCGCGTTGCATCAACCGCCTGAACGAACCCAGCGCCGGGCGTATCCTGCTCGACGGCCAAGACATCTGCACCCTGGACGAAAAAGGACTGCGCGAGGTCCGGCGCAATCGCATTTCCATGGTGTTCCAGCACTTTGCCCTGCTGCCCAATCGCCGCGTGATCGAAAACGTGGAGCTTGGCCTGAAGCTGCGCGGCACGGGCGCAGCAGAACGCAGAAAGCGTGCCGAAGAGGTGCTTGGTGTGGTCGGCCTGTCGCGCTGGGCCTATCACATGCCCCACGAGCTCAGCGGCGGCATGCGCCAACGGGTGGGCTTGGCACGCGCGCTGGCCACCGACGCCGACGTGCTGATCATGGATGAGGCCTTCAGTGCGCTCGACCCGCTGATCCGCGCCGAGATGCAGGACGAGTTGCTGCGGCTGCAGCGCGTGCTCAACAAGACCATCGTCTTCATTACCCACGACTTCCAGGAAGCCCTGAAACTCGGCACCCGCATTGCCGTGCTGTCCGAGGGCAAGCTGGTGCGGGAAGGCACACCGCAATCCATCGTGCTCGAGCCGGGCAGCGATTACGTAGCGGCCTTCACGCGCGATGTCGACCGGGCGCGGCTGTTCGACGCGAAGTCGGTGATGAGTCCGATCTCGGTGATTGCAGAGACACCGGACGGCAAGGTCATCAGCGGCTCGGACGCGCATCAGTCGGGTTTCCTGGTAGACCACGAACAGCGCGTGCTGGGACGCCTGACTGCAGACGAGATGACCCGTACACGCGCCGGTGCAGGTAGCCTGCCCGCCGCCACCGACGTCATCTGCGTCCCCGCCGACACAAAGATCATCGACGTCGCCCACCGTTATCGCGCGGATCAACCCATGGGTGTACTGGACGAATCAGGCCGCCTGATCGGTCTGCTGGACCCCTCTCGCATCCTGGCCGGCATCGGTGCCGGCCGCGGCGCAGCTTCCACTGGAGTCCTTCATGATTAAGGCAGACGACCTCGCCCTGCTTCCCTTCGACGTCTGGATCCAGGAGGGTGTGCGCTGGGTCGCCATGAACCTGCGTCCGGTGTTCCTGACCATCAAATGGCCGGTAGAGACGCTGCTCGGCTTCAACGAACGCTTGCTCAACGCCATCCCCTTCCCGTTGATGGTGCTTGGCTGCTTCCTGCTGGCCTGGCGCCTGGCCCGCTTTGGCATTGCCGCATTCACCGGGCTATCGCTGGTCGCCATTGCCATGCTCGGCGTCTGGACCGAAGCGATGACGACCTTATCGCTGATTGCTACCGCGATTGTGTTCTGCGCGGTGATTGGCATTCCGATCGGCATCGCGTGCGCCCGCAGCAACCGGGTCTGGGGCGTCGTGCGACCCTTGCTCGACATCATGCAGACCACACCCACCTTCGTTTACCTGGTTCCGGTGGTGATGCTGTTTGGTGTGGGCACGGTCCCGGGCGAAGTGGCCGTGGTTACTGCCGCCATGCCGCCGCTGATCCGCTTTACCAACCTCGGCATTCGGATGGTCGAACAGGAACTGGTGGAAGCCGGACTCGCCTTCGGTGCCGACAGCCTTCAGCTCTTGTGGGAGGTGCAATTGCCGATGGCTATCCCCAGCATTCTCGGCGGGCTGAACCAGACCGTGCTGACCGCCATGGTGATGTCGGTGGTGGTCGCCATGATCGGCGCCGAAGGCCTTGGCCTGGTGGTACTGCAGGGGCTGGGGCGGCTGGATGTGGGCCGCGCGGCAGTCGGTGGCATCGCCATCGTGCTGCTGGCGATGGTGCTGGATCGGGTCACGCAGAAGCTTGCCCAACCTCGGGGTGGCAACCGCCCTTCGCTGGTCAAGGTCTTGCGCAATCTGGTTCGCGGCGACGGCGCGGCAAAGTCGGAAGCCAAGGGCCTGGCCCCCTCGGCCAAGGAGCCCGCATGAATGTATTGCTCCGCTTCGCAGCGGGATTCTTAGCTTGGGGGATCACTGTGATCGCCCTTCAACGGAGAGTTTCATGAAGACGACAAAGGTGTTTTTGGCGGGTCTGGCTGCCAGTGCGTCGATCTGCCTGCTGGCCACCGGCTCGTTGGCCATGGCGCAGGAACTGCCGGGCAAAGGACGCCTGATCCGCTACGCGCAAGGCGACAGTCTGGGTGCCAACTACGTCGTCGCCCAGATTGCGATCAAAGCCATGAAGGAGCTTGGCTACGACGTGAAGCTCACCACGGTCAACACCAGCCTGTTTTTCCAGGCGGCCGCACAGGGCGATCTGGACCTGGCCACCGACGTGAACATGCCACAACGTGAGCCGGCCTTCCGTGCCGTCGAGAAACAGACCGAGATCGTCGGCACCGGCGCCATCATCGGCGGGGGCGTCAACGGCTACCTGATCGACAAGAAAACCGCGCTGGCCAACAACATCACCACGCTCGAGCAACTGAAGAATCCGAAGATCGCAGGCCTGTTCGGCAAGGACGGCCGCGCCGACCTCATCAATTGCGACCCGGGCTGGAGCTGCGGCGACGTGGTCGATTTCCAGCTCAATGAATTCGGCCTGAAAGACACGGTGCGCTCGGTCCGAGGCAAATACGAAGCCCTGATGGTCGAAGCGGTTGCGCGCGTCAAGCGCGGCGAACCGGCGCTGTATTACGCATGGAGCCCATCCTGGGTCACGAACGCGCTGGTCCCCGGTGAAGACGTGCTGTGGCTGCCCACCCCCCGTGACGCCTTGCCGCCCAATGTGCCGAACCGCGGTTCCGCAATGGTGCCGTCCGTGAAGGGTTGCGCCGGTGGCGCCGATCCGTGCCGCATGGCCATGGCCACCTGGAACTGGGCCTCGGTCGCCAACAAGGAATTCATTGCGGCCAACCCCGCCGTGCGGGCCTTCATCGAGCAGATGAAATTCCCGCTGGCGACCTGGTCCGCCTGGGAATTCAACATCAACAAGAATGGCGGGTCGTCCGCGCTGATGACCAAGATGGCCAACGAATGGTTGGCGGAAAACAAACCGGTCTACGACCAATGGGTCGCCACCGCAAAGGCGGTCAAGTAAGGCGCAACGCCGTCAGCGGTGCCGATGCGGCCGACGATCATGCAGGTGGCCGTCGGCTTTTTTCGTTGACGCGACCCGGACTGGCCGAACCGTCCCGCCGCAGTGCAAATGTCGGTTCCCTGTAGAATCCGCCGACCCGCACCTCCGCCAGGAATCCCCATGAGCACGCCCAAAGAAATCTTCGAGACCCGCATCGCCGGCAAGACTGCCAACGCAGACCTGCAGAAGAAGATCAACGCGGTCTTCCGCTTCGATCTGTCCGGCCCGCAGGGCGGCACCTGGATTGTCGATTTCAAGCCCGGCACCGCAGGCGTGCGTCAGGCCGATGAGCAGGCGCAGTGCGCGGTCAGCATGACGGACACCGATTTCCTGTCGATGCTGGCCGGTGAGCTGGACCCGACCTCGGCCTTCATGAGCGGCAAGATCAAGGTCAAGGGCGACATGATGCTGGCGATGAAGCTGGGGCAGTTCTTCCAGTAAGCCCGCGGTTTTTTTCAGGCCAGGTCGAGTTCTTTGATCAGGTCGACGATCTGAGCTCTGGCCACGTCATTGGCTGCCTTCAACGGCAGCGGCAGGCAAGGCTGCTTCACCAGGCCTTGCAGTTCGGCTGCAGCCGCCACCACACGCAGGCTGCCGCCGTATTGGCCGAACAAGGCCCACAGCGGTTTGAGCAGCTCGGACAGACGCGTGGCTTCCTCGTCATTGCCGGCCTGGGCGGCGCGCGTGATGGCCAGTGCCGTCTTCGGGAACAAGCCACCGATCACCGAATACCAGGCCTCGCAACCGGCATTCAGGCCGGTCGCGGCAAACGCGTCGCCGCTCACCCCGATGCTGACGTGCGCGGGAATCAGCGCACGCAGGCGGTCGACCCGCGCCTTGGCGGCCGCTGGGTCAGCAGGCACGCCGGGAATCTTGATCGAGCGCACGTTCGGCAGCTGCGCAATGCGGCCGTGCAGCTCGTCGGTGAATTCGAAATGCGTGGTACCCGGGTTGTCGTAGACGCACAGCGGTACCGACAGATTGCGGCTGACTGCTTCAAACAGGCCAAAGACCTCATCGGCAGACAGCTTCTGGTAGGACACCGGTGCCAGCAACACGCCGCTTACGCCGGCTTGTTGCGCGTCTTCGGCCAGCGCAAGCACGTCGCGGGTGCGCAGTGAACCGATGCCCACCATGACGGGCGTGCTGCCAGCGTTGGCCACCGCGATCTGCGCCACCCTCGCCCGCTCGGCGCGCGTCAGATAAGCATAGCTGCCGGTGGAGCCCAGGGCGCCGATGGAGTCGACGCCGGCTGAGACCAGTCGTTCGATCAGTGTGATGAATC